>Ga0335394_10009590_pt1 | contig 10915 bp, 15 predicted proteins | sample MAT03_FD_205741 | JGI IMG/M metagenome (GOLD analysis project Ga0335394, IMG submission 205741) | Freshwater microbial communities from Lake Fryxell liftoff mats and glacier meltwater in Antarctica - MAT-03 (spades assembly) (version 2) ... | reverse complement strand
AAAATCTTAAACAACAATTGATCCCCCTCGTCACCATATTTCCCCGTAAGGGTAGTCAGGTTTTCCATGGCAGGAGTTTCTAGCGGCTGGAAGCCATATTTTTGAAATACTTTTTTGATGCTGTCTAAAATGAATTGTCGCTTGGCCATTTGAGCCGGGCCGAAGTCGCGGGTGCCTTTGGGGATGCTGGGTTTTTCTGACATATAAATTAGCCAAATCTAAGGCTTTCGGTTGCTAGTTACCAGTTCCCGGCTGGCAGTTTTAGATTGAATCAACCAGAAACTGGAAACTGGAAACCATTTTATCTTGCATTCTGACAAAGGATCGTTATTTTTGCCGCTCGTTTTTAAACATTACACCATGTCAGTTACCCGATTAAAGAGAAAGAACCGCAAGGATAAGGCTAAATCAGCTCGCAGAAGAACAGCTTTGAAGACCGAGGGCTTCAAGCCGGTTGCAAAATCAGTTGATATCGAAAAAATCAAAGAAAGCTTTAAGAAAAAGGCGTAAAAAAAGGGACTGCTTAGTTAGCTAGTCCCATTTTTTTCAATTCTAATCCAGTTAATTGGATTCCTTATTTTTCAAATCCTGAACTTCAGCGCGGATCGCCTGCGCAATGTTCTTTAAGTCCTGCATTCCCTTTCTGATGCGAGTGCCTGCTGCGCTATTAGCTTTGTTATAAAATTTGTCGGCATCACCTTCTAGAGATGCAATCAGGGCCTTTAAATCATCAAATTTTTTCATTGTTACGGTATGTTTAGTTTATTGAGGTGTTCTATTCTTACGCCAAATTAGCTAAAAACCTTTAAAAACAATCAAAAACACCTATTTTTTAAAACTTGGTTACTGAAACCAACGCCTCTGTTTTATAGAAACCATCGTCTAACTTGGTTTTTAGGGCAGAAAACGCGGTTAAGGTCTCTTCCACATCCGCCATCGTATGTGAGGCCGTAGGGATGATTCTGAACATAATTACGTCTTTTGGCACGACTGGATAGATCACGACCGAGCAAAAAATACCATAGTTCTCTCTCAAATCCATCGACATGTTGGCTGCCTCACCGACTCCTCCTTTAAACAACACGGGGGTTGGCGGGGTCTGAGTTTTGTTGATCGCGAAGCCTTTTTCCTGCAATCCGTTTTTAATGGCGGCCATGATGGTTTTCAAGTTCGCCCGCAGCTCGGGGTGCTTCTTAACTAGCTCTAGCCGCTTCATGCCTCCAATCACCAGCGGCATGGGCAAGCTCTTTGCATAGATCTGAGACCGAACCGAATAGCGTAAAAATTTAATTATTTTTTTATCACCCGCTACAAACGCACCAATGCTAGCCATTGACTTTGCGAATGTCGAAAAATAAAGATCCACTTGATCTTGAACGCCTTGTTCCTCGCCAACGCCCGCTCCGGTTGCACCCATGGTGCCAAAGCCATGTGCATCGTCTACCAAAAGACGGAAGTTATATTTCTTCTTCAGTTCGACAACACTCCTCAAATCGCCCATATTTCCAGACATACCAAAAACACCTTCTGTGATTACCAGAATGCCTCCGCCTGTCTCGTTGGCCAATTTAGTGGCACGCTGAAGCTGCTTCTCGAAGCTCTCCATGTTATTGTGATTGTAAACAAAACGTTTACCGATATGCAGACGAACTCCGTCAATGATGCATGCATGCGACTCGGAATCATAAACAATCACATCTTTCCTATCCACCAATGCATCGATGACAGATAGCACGCCTTGGTAGCCAAAATTGAGCAACATGGCATCTTCCTTTTGCACAAAGTCAGCCAACTGCTTCTCAAATTCGATATGGTAAACAGAATTGCCGGACATCATACGTGCCCCCATTGGGTACGCCAATCCAAACTTGGCGGTGGCATCTGTATCGGCCTTGCGCACTTCAGGGTGGTTCGCAAGTCCAAGATAATCATTCAAACTCCAGTTTAAGACAGTTTTTCCATTGAAGGTCATACGTGGACCTATCTCGCCTTCCAGTTTCGGAAAAAAGAAATAGTCATCAGGTAAGTGAGAGTACTTGGCCAGAGGGCCTTCTTCCATGCGTAGCTTTTCGAATAAATCGACCATTATAGAAATTTATTGGGTTAATAAGTCGGCAAAAATAGAAAAATTGCGCGGAAAGACATGGCGCTCGTTCATTAACTTCATTAACTATGAATGTGTTCAAATAATTTTAAATTTGAGTATAAAATAGATAAATGAACTATCTCGAAAGAATTACGATTAATCCCGACATCTGTTTTGGCAAACCATGCGTAAGAGGAATGCGCTGGCCAGTAGGAGTAATACTAGATTTGCTGGGTTCCGGCATGTCTTTTTTAGAAATTATTGAAGATCATCTCGAACTCGAAACAGAAGATATTTTAGCCGCCCTCCAATATGCAAAACTGACAAGTTCAGGAAAATCCCTTTACGAACTGGTCTCGTAGTATGAACTTTCTATGTGATGTACATATTCCGTACGGGTTAGTTACTCATTTTTTGCGAATGGGACATCGAGCAGTTCATGTCAATTCGATCCTCAATGGATCATATTCAAAAGATATCGACATCGCTCGATTTGCAGACTTCAATCATCAAATTGTAATCACAAAAGACGAGGATTTTAAGAATTTGCATTTCGCAGCAAATACTCCAAAACTGATAAGAGTACTACTTGGCAATATCAGTACACAAAGCCTTATCGATGTGTTCCAAATTCATTTAGTCCAGTTGGAAAAAATCCAAAAGGCGGATCAATTCTACATCGAAATTGGAAAACACCAATTTATTTATACTATAGATTACACGCTAGATCAATAAAACCTAATATCTAAACCGCCCCATGATTCAATCAAAAAAAATCCACAAACTTTTAGTGGCCAATCGTGGAGAGATTGCCTTGCGCATTATGCGTAGCGCCAAGGAAATGGGTATCCAGACGGTGGCAGTGTTCAGCGAAATTGATCGAACGGCCTTGCATGTGAAGTTTGCTGACGAGGCTTATTGCATTGGACCAGCACCCTCATCGGAATCGTATCTACGGATGGACAAGATCATTGATGCAGCCAAGAATGCGGGGGCGGACGCAATTCATCCTGGTTATGGCTTTCTTTCAGAGAATGAAGACTTTGCAGACCTAGTCAAGGATGCTGGAATAATTTTCGTGGGGCCTTCGGGCGATTCGATGCGAACAATGGGAAGTAAGTTGGCCGCCAAAGAAGCTGTGGCAAAATTCAACGTGCCGTTAGTGCCAGGAACGAGTACGCCCATTACTAATGTAGACGAGGCAAAAGCGATCGCTAAGAAAATCGGCTACCCAATTTTAATCAAAGCCAGTGCAGGCGGTGGCGGAAAGGGAATGCGGGTGGTGGAAAATGAAAATGAGTTTCAAAGTCAGATGGATCGCGCGATCAGCGAGGCAACTGCTTCTTTCGGGGATGGTGCGGTGTTCATCGAAAAATATATTGCCAAGCCAAGGCACATCGAGTTCCAGGTATTTGGCGATCAGCATGGCAATGTAGTACATCTCTTTGATCGAGAATGTTCGATTCAGCGCAGACATCAAAAAGTGGTAGAAGAAGCTCCGTCTCCGGTTTTAACAACTGAACTCCGAAAAAAAATGGGTGAAGCTGCGGTCAATGCCGCAAAGGCAGCGAAGTATTATAATGCCGGAACCATTGAATTCATCCTAGATGAAGACATGAGTTTTTATTTCTTGGAAATGAATACTCGTTTACAAGTGGAACATCCGGTAACGGAAATGATCACCGGCCTCGACTTGGTAAAATTGCAAATTAAAATTGCTGAGGGCGAGAAATTGCCTTTCACACAAGAACAGCTTTCCATTCGCGGTCACGCCATCGAAGTGCGCGTGTGTGCAGAAGACCCAAGCAATAATTTTCTGCCGGATATTGGAACATTGGAAACTTACCGAATACCTCAGGGCCATGGCGTGCGCGTGGATGGTGGGTATGAAGAAGGAATGACCATACCTGTTCAATATGATCCCCTATTGGCAAAATTGGTGGTGTATGCCGAAACACGCGAGCTGGCGATGGACAAAATGATCCGCGCCATTAGTGATTTTGAAATCACGGGAGTAGAAACTACCCTTGGCTTCGGCAAATTCGTAATGGGCCACGAAGCGTTCCGGTCGGGAAATTTCAATACCCGTTTCATAGAAAATTATTTCAAGGCCGAGTATTTGTCGGGAGAAAGAGATATTGAATTGGAAAAACTGGCGGCAGCATTAGCGGTTTTATTTTCAGCCGTAACTACGAAACCCAAATCAACTCAATCAATGGTCAACTATTCCAGCAAGTGGAAGAAAAATAGAGTGTAGGCGATGGCAGAAATAAAACCCATACGCGCATGGCGATACAACTCGTCCATCGTGGGAAAAATTGAGGAAGTTACCGCACCATTATTTGATGTGGTTTCCGATCAGCAGCGGAAGAAATTGTATGAGAATCCCCACAACTCCATCCACCTTTCCGTGCCACAAGGCACAAACCCCGCTCTCAAAGCGCAACGATTACTAAGCGAGTGGAAAGAATATGGAATTATTCTACAAGATATAGTTCCTGGAATTTACGTTTACTACCAATACTATAAGCTGGCAGGATCTCCAAAAGAGTATTGTCGCAAAGGGTTTGTCTGTCACATCCGCGTTTACGACTGGAAAGAAAATGTCATTCTGCGCCACGAAAACACAATTCCAAAAGCAGTAAATGATCGGATTGAATTATTAGAAAAAACAGAACTGCATGCTAGCCCCACACATGGCTTATATACTGATCCAAATTTTGAACTGGAAAAGTCTATGGACGAAGCTATTCAAATGCCAATTTTTGAAACCGAAGACTACCAGGGTGTACGCGATGTGTTGGCGGTGATCCAAGATGCAAAGGTGATTCAGAAATTTTTAGATGTTATTGAGAGCAAAAAAATCATTCTGGCAGACGGCCATCATCGATATGAGAGTTCTCTCATTTTAAAAAACCGATTGGAAAAATCAAATCCCCTTTCTACCGGGAAAGAAGGTTACAATTTTCACTTGATGTATCTGACAAATACAGAGGCAGACGACTTGCGCATTCTTCCAACGCACCGATTGATTAGCGGAATGCAAAACTTTGATGAAGATGAGGTAATTGCCAAATTAGAAAATGACTTTGAGGTGAAAGTGATTGAAAATGCTGACTCACTAAATGAAATCATTCTTGGTAAAAAATGGGCATTTGGGGTGATTCTCAAAAATCGCTCACTAAAAATTCGGTTGAAGCCAGAGGCAATCCAAAAAATGACTTGGCACTTTCCTGACGAGATCAAAAATCTTGATCTTACAGTTCTCCATTACTTTATCATTGAAAAGATTTTAGGAATACCCGGCAAAGATCAGCGTGGATCAGAAATCATTTCTTTTGAGAGGAACTTTTCCACCTGCCTAGCCAAAGTCAGCCGAGAAGAATCGCAGATGGCTATTATCACACAAGAGGTAAGTATTGAAGAAGTAAAGCAAGTATGTGCCAGCGGCTACACCATGCCGCAAAAGTCAACCTATTTCTATCCGAAGGTGATCAGCGGATTTTTGTTTAGTTCAATTAAAGAAGATGAATTTCAATCGCCTTCGTTCGCACTTTTTTGAACTAATGATTGAAATTTCTAATTTTATAATTATGAATTCCCGTTTACTCTCAAGAATAACGTTAGATCCTGCCATTTGCCATGGTAAGCCGACTACTCGGAATACCCGTCACATGGTGGAAAGTATCCTAGAGTACCTCGCGGGTGGAGATACTCTTGAAGACCTGGTGAAGTCATTTCCAGACCTAACCAAATTAAATATTTTAGCTTGCGTTGACTACGCAAATGAGGTAATGAAAATGAAGGGAGCTACGCCCGAAGCAGCGTAACAGTATGAATTTTTTAGTGGATGCTCGGCTTCCTATCGAAATAAGTAAACTGTTCAATTCCCGGGGATACAATGATCAAATTATTTCAACCTTAGAAAAAGGTGGAATGATTGAATTGACGACTACAGTAGTTAAAATTCTTCACTAGCGTGATACTTTTACAGCGCCCACTCATTCTCGCTTCTAGCTCGCCCCGCAGGCAGTTTCTATTAAAGGAAGCGGGCTTCACTTTTGTAGTCGACTCGCCCAACATTGACGAATCGTTTTCCGATTCAATGCCTGTGGAAAGTGTTCCTGTTTTTCTGGCGGAAAAAAAAGCAAAAGCACTCTTATCTAAAATCAGCAACGAAATAGTTTTGGCCTCCGACACGGTGGTAATCTTAGGCAATAAGATATTAAACAAACCAGCCGATCGAAATGAAGCGATTCAAATGTTGACCATGTTAAGTGGAGAAACCCATCTGGTGATTACCGCTGTTTGCCTTCTAAGCCGAGAGAAAGTCGTCTCATTTGACGACCGCACAGAAGTCACTTTTGCAAAACTTTCTCAATCGGAAATTGAATTTTACATCGATCACTACAAACCCTTTGATAAAGCAGGCGCCTATGGTGCGCAAGATTGGCTGGGCATGATAGGTGTAGAAAAAATAAATGGAAGCTACTTTACAGTGATGGGCCTGCCGATCCATAAAGTGTACCAACAGCTAATGAAATTCTAGGGTACACACGGACTAAAAAATTAGCGTTTGCTTCACACGCTAACATTGAAGAACTTGTAAACTTTAACGATGTTTTTTCGTTCAGTAGAGATATGATTCGCATGAGGAGGAGATATTGGGCATTAGTTGTATTGGCAGCGATTGGATCATTGGCGTTTACGCCACCAGCAGAGCGTTATTTCGAAGTGGCCAAAAACCTAGATATTTTCGCTTCCCTTTTTCGGGAAGTCAATAAACTTTATGTGGATGATGTAAGCCCCACCAAAATGGTGCACACCGGTATCGACCAGATGCTTAATTCGCTAGATCCGTACACCAATTATATTTCTGAAGATCAGGTGGAGGATTTTCGTACGCAAAATACCGGACAGTATGGGGGCATAGGTGCCACCACGAAAAACTTTCGAAACCGGACAGTCGTAACAATGGTCTATGAAGCCTATCCTGCTTATAAAAACGGATTGCGTATTGGAGATGAGGTAATTAAAATGGATGGCATTGAGCTTTCCAAATTATCGCAGGAAGAAGCAAACCACCTGATGCGGGGTCAAGTGGGCACGCTAGTAAAACTCTCTGTAAAACGGTTGGGCCAAGAAAACTTAATTGAGCTTGAATTTAAAAGGGAAAAAATAAAGATCAATAATGTACCTTATTCAGGAATGATCACGGATGAAGTCGGCTACATACAGCTTACCGAATTCACATCGGAAGCCGGAAAAGAAGTGAAGAATGCGTTAGTGAGCTTAAAGGAAAAAGGCGCAAAGAGCATAGTTTTTGATTTGAGGGGGAACCCTGGTGGCTTGCTGTTTGAAGCCGTGAACATTTGCAACTTGTTTGTCCCGAAAGGAAAAAAGATTGTAGATACTAAAGGTAAGTTAGAAGAACACAACATTACCTATGAAACATTGAATGCACCCATCGATTTAGATATACCTGTGGCGGTATTAATCAATCGCGGAAGCGCATCAGCTTCTGAAATTGTGGCTGGTACGCTGCAAGACTATGACCGAGCTGTCATCATCGGAGAACGATCTTTTGGAAAAGGTTTGGTACAATTAAGCCGGCCCCTTCCCTATCATGCCCAAGTAAAAATTACTACCGCGAAATATTATACGCCCACGGGCCGATGCATTCAGGTGCTTGACTACTCTCATCGAAGAACAGACGGAAGCATTGCATCAATACCCGATTCATTAAAAAAAGAATTTAAAACGTCAAACGGCAGAAAAGTATTTGATGGCGGGGGCATTGATCCCGATATTAAATTACCCTCAGCTGAAGCTTCTCTGGTAGTTCAGTCCTTATATACGAACGGATTCATTTTCGACTTTGCAACTTTCTACGCCTCAAAAAACACAAACTTGAAGACTGGAAAGAATTTTATACTCAGCGAACAGCAGTATCAAGAATTTGTCCAATGGATGAAAGGAAAGGATTATTCCTATCAATCAATTTTTCAAGATGGGGCTGAGGCATTACAGTCAGCCGCAAAAAAAGAGAAGTATTACACGGAGATTAAACCGCAGCTAGAGGCTATTCAAGCAAAACTTAAAGAAAGCAGAAAGAATGACTTGTTTTTTTTCAAGGATCAAATCAAAATGCTGTTGGAGGAAGAAATTATTGCTCGCTACTATTTTGAAAAGGGAACTATAGAGGTAAGATTTAAACGTGATTCTCAATTAAAGAAGGCGGTCGAAGTTCTAGGCGACCCGTTAGCGTACAAAAAAATATTGAACACCAAATAAATGCGACCTCTCGGGAGAAAAGTCAATACGTGGATTATCACGATCACGCTCTTTTTTCTGATTATTCTGCTTATGGATTCCTGCTTGCAATTCAGGATGAGCAAAAAGGAAGTCAATCACTATTTTGAAGGAAAACAAAAGAAAGGAGTCCTTTACACCTATACGCACGATCATCAAAAGATAAATTACTTATCAGTCGGAGATCCCACTTTACCACTGATTGTCTTTGTGCATGGCTCACCGGGCTCACTCAGCGCATTCATCGATTTCATGTCGGATAGCTCATTGCTTGAAAGAGCACAACTCATCTCCGTAGATCGACCTGGGTTTGGCGAATCTAACTTTGGCTACGGAGAGAAATCCCTTCAGAGACAAGCTGCCGTATTGAAACCAATTTTAGAAAAATATAAGAAAAATCGGCCAGTAATTTTAGTCGGGCATTCAATGGGCGGTCCGGTAATTTGTCGCATGGCAATAGACTATCCGGAATTAGTTGACGCACTCATTATCGTGGCGGGCTCAATCTCGCCTGACCTCGAACCAAATGAAACGTGGTTCCGGGCTCCCTTGGCAACTCCTTTTTTACGATGGATTTTACCAAGGTCCTTCCGTGCCTCGAATCGTGAGATATATCATCTAAAACCTGAGCTGCAAGAAATGAAGCCCATGTTGGCTAACATAAAAGCAAGCACGATTGTAATTCAAGGAAAGAAAGACGTATTGGTCGATCCAAGAAATGCGGATTTTGCGAAGAAGATGTTTGTGAATGCGCCTGTCGAGTTGGTGACTGTAGAAGAAATGAATCACTTTATCCCTTGGAGCAACCCCGAACTGATTACCCAAGCTATTTTCAAACTGCTCGACCAAAAGCAATCCAGCTTGTCAAAGAGATAACTTGGCAAAAATCTAAACAGAAAAACTTTCTCCGCAGCCACATGTGCGCGAGGCGTTCGGGTTTACGAATTGAAATCCTTTTCCATTTAGTCCGTCAGAGAAGTCAAGCGTGGTGCCTAACAAATAAAGAAGGCTTTTCTTATCCACTAAAATTTTGATTCCCTTGTCTTCGAAAATTTGATCAGCCGGTTTGATCTCTTCATCAAAACCTAAATCGTACATCAATCCAGAACAGCCGCCACCCTTTACCGATACGCGGATATTGTGATCTTGGCTTTTACCTTCTTCGCTACGCAGGTTAATGAGTCGCTCTCTCGCCTTGTCTGTTACACTGATCATACTAGTCATACTATTTTATTTTTTATGATACTGGGTTTAACACCACACTAAAAACGGTGATCGTATTTCGATCTCTTCCGTAATACAATTTTTCTAATGCCTCTAATATATTTCCGGCCCTGAAATAAGATGTATGCAGCTCACTGTCGCTTTTAGTCACCCATTGAATGGTGTAGGAGTTTTCGCTTTCCTTATAGCTCTGCACATACAACAACATTTTTTTCAGCGCATCCACTTTATCCGCACCCGTCTCTGAATGGAACAAAAATGATTGACTATGCCGTGGGTTAATAGTGATCAAGTCAAGCTTCGCTTTTCCATCTTTTATCCCAGATTCAAAAATCAAATCACTCGTCCGCAAACCCAGATAATCCTTGATTTGCTGCTGTACGCGGGCGGCTTCTACGTGTATGTCGCTGCTTGTTTCGAGTGTTATTTTTGGCATCTGTCAGTTAAAACTTTCTAAAACCCTTAAAAGTTTCCCTATTTTGATTCAAAATTAACAAAACCTACTTAATCTTTTGATATGGAAAAAATTGAACACATTGGCATAGCGGTAAAAAACCTGAATGAATCCAACGAGCTTTTTGCCCGGCTATTGGGAAAGCCGCATTATAAAGTCGAAGAAGTGCCTTCTGAGGGGGTTAGAACCTCTTTTTTTGAAATAGGTGGCCTGAAAATCGAATTGCTGGAAGCAACCCGTGCGGATTCGCCAATCGCAAAATTTATCGAAAAAAGGGGCGAAGGGCTACACCATCTGGCTTTTGCCGTGACCGAAATTGAAGATAAAATGGAAAAATTATCCGACCGCGGATTTAGGGCCTTGGCCGATAAACCAAAAGACGGAGCTGATAATAAAAGAATTGTATTTCTGCACCCCAAGACTACCAACAATGTATTGATAGAGTTATGCCAAGACAAGCCATGAAATAATTAGAATTTCATTTTTGGGCGATCCTTTGCACCAAACTGAATGGCATTATAGTATTTCTGTTTTTTCTTGCCAACGCGTGTTTCATAGTACGGTTTGGGAGCAGCACATGCCGAAAAGAGCAAAGCAAACAAGACAAAAGGTACAACCCAGTTTTTCATAATTGTTTTTCCGTTTGATCATAGATACGGGAATAGAGGTACGTTTGCTTAACAAGGCAATCAAATCGTACTTTTGACGGATGAACGAACGTAGCGCGCGATCAAATGAATTTACCCTATGAGTGAAAAGAGAACCGAACTGAATGATTTAGGCGAATTTGGATTAATTGAAAGGGTGGAAAAGCAATTCCCTGTTCAAAATAGTACATC
>Ga0335394_10009587_pt1 | contig 10916 bp, 10 predicted proteins | sample MAT03_FD_205741 | JGI IMG/M metagenome (GOLD analysis project Ga0335394, IMG submission 205741) | Freshwater microbial communities from Lake Fryxell liftoff mats and glacier meltwater in Antarctica - MAT-03 (spades assembly) (version 2) ... | reverse complement strand
GCTCATTACCTGTTTGAGATCGTGATAACCCAGTTACTTCATCAGGCGGAACTGCTGCCGCCTGTCTGCTTCGCTCATGCCGTGCCAAGGCAGAAAGACAATTCCAGACAGCATGCAAAAAGGTCTTTGAATCGCTGCTGGGTCGGCGAGCGGTGGAGCTTGTCTTAGAGCTGATGCAGAAAGGGGTCGGCTTGCGCCCGGGCGATTGTTGTAACTAAAAAGGTAAGAACAGTGAAGCGCATTAGTTTACGCGTATCACAATTACACCCTTTTGCCTGCGGTCTTCACCGAATGCGATGCATTCGACGCTGTTTGATTTGGCATTGAGCCGGACGGGAATATTTACTGGTTGGGGCTGGCCGGGTTGCGGCTGTGCGATCGGGGAGCCCACCCAGGCGATGCCCTCGGGGTTGGAGATGATTTCGAGGTCGCCGTTCTCCAGGTTGTAGACCAGAATTTGTGAGCCTGCGTTGCCGGTGCGAATCCCACGTGCGACGAGTCTTCTGATGGAAGGTAGAACCCCGAGAAAGTTGATCGCAGAGAAGCCCTCTGGGGTGGGAAGGAGCCGTGATTCTGTGCGCTCTAAATCGAAGAGAACGATGCCGGCATCACCAGGCGTTCTGTTGTTGGCCTGGGCGACGATGAGGTTCAGCGCGGGGATGCGGGCTCCACCAGAAAAACTGTTTACTCCCGTCGGTAAGTCGAAGCGGAAGGCTGTTGCGTTTACGCCATCGAGAGCGTAAAACGTGTCGGAAGTATTGCGGTTGGCCGGGTCGATGTTAGAGCCGATGAGGAAGTCGTTCATCTCATCGGCTCCGCCTGAGGCGTTGAACTTGCCTGCGCCAGGAAGACCGATGGCTTGCAGGCGGCGGGCAGCGAGGTCGAAAAGCAGAAAGCCGTCAGCGGCACAGGGATTCTTGAAGGTGCGGTCTTCAGTACGGGCACCAAGAAGGGCAATGCCACGGGCGAGTTCGAGAGTGAAGATTGGAATGTTGGCTGTACAGCTTGAGAAGTACCAGCCATCGGGGAGGGCGATGCTTTGGGATGCGCCTTCAGTTGGGAAGTAGGCTAGGCTGTGCGCGCCATCGGCGTTACGCACCGGGACGTAATAGGAGCGGGTTTGTGCATCGGCATAAGCAGGAGTGGGGATTCTCAGAAGCAGATTAGGATTCACTGGATTGTTGGGATTCACTGGTTGAGCGGGAGGAGCAGGTGCCACGATGGGAAGCCATCCCGCAGGGAAGTCCCGCTGTAAAACGACATCGCCTTGGACAGAGAGTACGGCCACTTTGGCTTTGGTTGGATTCTCGATGCTGTCGCCAGCCGTGAGTATAAGTTGGTTGTTAAGCTGTGCGACGGTGCTTAGCAGTTTGTTAACTCCTTCGCCAAGGTCAAGATTTTGGAAGCGTTGCAGAAGGCCTTGAATGTTGCCTCCACCAAGTCCGGGTAGACCGCCACCTGCTGCGGGAGTGAATTCTTCTACTGCGCCTGTTGCGGAATCGATACGGTAGCTTTTGCCGGGATTGCCTGGGGTGCCTGGAACGACGGCAAGAAAACCGCCGCCAGCGATGCTGTTCAGATTGGCTGCGGCTTCAGGTAATTTTGCGACGATGCTTTTGTCGGCACCGGGGATAAAGATGCGCACTGTGTCGCTGACCGGAGTGGGTTGTCCGGGCTGGGCAGTACCTTTGAAAGGGCCTTCGAAGGCGGCAAAATTAGGCGAGCCAATGGCCTCGATGAAGGGCGTGATTTGTTGGGCTTGCGCTGTGGTGAGGCAGCCATCCACTTTCTGAAAAGATTTCTTGCGCGTGTCGATCGTATAGCTGGGGTAGCAGGTGTCCGTGCCACGGACGGCGTTGGCATTGAGGAAGAGGCCGTTGATATCGCTGGACCGGATGGTGCGAAGGTCAGGCGTGCCGGCGGGGTAGGGAAGGTAGAGCAGTTCGGAATCACGGGCACCCTTGTTCATGGTGAGCAAATTCGACTCCGCATTGTTTACCACTAGAACCACCGGATCGCCGTTTTTTGCTCCATCTGGCGTCTTTACGTCAAGAACAAATTCACCTGGATTTGTTGTGGAGTAGTTGGTGTTCGATTCGGCTTCGATGCCCCCGACATAGACGCGGACTTGGGCCCTGGGGGGAGCTGGTTCCTTGGCCGTCTCTCCGGTGGGCACCCTCGGGTCTGTCGGGCCGAGCGAGGTTGCGCGCAGCGTCATCGTCCCTTCGGTGCCTGTATTGTCGACAACGCCGTAGCCGAGGTTGGTACTCGAAAGCAGGGCAGGCGCGATCGCCTGGACCTGAAAACGAACGGGGCGTGATTGTTGTTCGCCGCGCCGCACCACCAACGTTGCCAGGCCTGCGGCGATCTCGAGTGGGATCTGAGCGGTAATGCGAGAAGGCGAAGCTTCGACTATCGGGGCGGGACGGTTGTTGATAAGCACCTGCACGGCGGGGTCGCCAAATTGAGTCGGTAGCGGGAGCGAATCCGGCTTCCAGCCTTCTGGCGGGGCCAGGTTGATTCCGTTGATATGGATGAGTCCACCCTGGCCGACAACTGCGGGCGCAGGTAATTGTGAAAAAGCGTTGACTACACCGCGCGGCTGTAGCACGGGAGCCGTTGGGGCTTGCGCCTGAAGAAAGGCACACGTTGCCACAAAACCCAAAATTCGCATAATCCTACTTAACACCATTGTTAGTCTAGAGTTTCGTGGTGCTTTCCTCAAAACTCGAACTCCGCTTTACCTGTCAACCAGGTTGCCGAAAATGTTGTGAGGTTTCTGGCTATGTGTATCTGACTGAAGCTGATGTTTCCCGTGCTGCTTCCTATCTGGCGATGACGCAGTCTGATTTTGAGGCCCGTTATATTTATCGCACCCGCCATATGCGACGGATTCGCAAGCCGAAGGGCAAGGCCAAACAATGTCCTTTTCTGAATGAAGGGGGTTGCGGAATCCATCCTGTAAAGCCAGTACAGTGTCGGCTCTTTCCTTTTTGGCCTGAATTAGTCGAAGACCGCAAGGCTTGGGCTCAGACGGGAAGCTGGTGTCCAGGAATTGGCCAGGGAGCACTGGTCCAGATTGGGACTGCAATGGAATTGGCAGACCAAATGCGGAAGAACTACCCCGAGACCTACGAGTAGGGGATGTCGCAAAATGGGCGGGGTGGCAAGAAATTGCCAGACTTGTATGCGGATTGGGTTGGTTTTTGGTGTTTCCGGGGGTTTGGCATAGCACTTGCATAGGTTGATGGCGTATGTTCGATCCAATCGCCGACCGCATGTCTCACTACATGGATTTACTGGCCCAACGCCAAAAGCTTGTTACCGCAAATATCGCCAATGTGGATACCCCTGGCTACCAAACGAAGGATATTGATTTTCAGTTTGAATTTCAGTCTCTGGTTGGTGGACAATCGCCACACACCATTGAGCCTGAAGGGCTGAAAACGAAGAACGACGGCAACAACGTGAGTATGGACCGCGAGATGAGGTTGCTAAGTGAAAATGCCCTTCGCTTCAATTTTGTCAGTCAGCTCCTGCGCGGTGAAGCGCGCGACTTGCGGCTGGCCATGAAGGATGGACGTGGATAATGAGTCTCTTCGATAGCTTGAGTGTCAGCGCCTCAGGGATGAGTGCGCAGCGTTTCAGAACGGAACTTCTAGCGCAAAATATTGCCAATTCGGAAACAACCCGTACGGACGAGGGGGGGCCATATCGGCATAAGGATGCAGTATTTCAATCTGCGACCGTTGCGGGGCCTTTTTCGTCGGCGTTTCAATCGTCAATGGATGCGCCGTTGAGTGGTGTGGCTGTGAGCGAGATCCAGGTGGATGACAAAGAGCCTATCCGTCGTTATATGCCCGGCCATCCGGATGCGGATGAGAAAGGTTATGTCAGCTTTCCTAATTTCAGTCCGATCGAAGAAATGGTTGACTTGATGAACGCAAGCCGTTCTTTTGGTGCCAATGTGACCGCAATGAATGCAGTTAAAGACATGATTTCGAAGTCGATTGACTTGGTGAGGGGGTAAACGATGGATCTCAATTTTGCCAAATCATTAAGCAGCGGTCTGGAACTGGTTCGGCCTTTGGAGCCGATGCCGCTGGCGGGCAAGAGTGCTGAAGGTGCGGGCGGATTTCAATCGGTTTTAGGCGGAGTCATCGCTGAGGTGAAGAGCACGCGCCATGAAGCCACCCAGCAGACTGCGGCTTGGTTGAATGGCGAACAGACAGATATACATCACGTAGCGACCAGTATCCAGAAAGCCGGATTGACCTTTGAGTTGGCGCTGGAGGTTCGCAACAAAATGATGCAGGCCTATCAGGAAGTCATGAGGATGCAGATTTGACGATTTTTCGTTAAGAGTCTTTGTCCCATGGAGAACCAACAGCCTTGAACCAAATTCGTGAACTACTGGACCGACTGAGTCTTCGACAGAAGATTTCGATTGGCGCGTCCCTCGTGGTTGTGTTGGTTGGTATTTTTTGGTTCATTCAGGTGCAAAAAGAAAAAGACTACAAGCTACTTTTCAAGGACATGGCTGCCGAAGACGCAGGTCAGCTTACAACCAGGCTTCGTGAGAAAAACGTCGAATACAGGATTGGCGATGATGGCACCAGCGTGTATGTACCAAGCGCGAAGCTGAGTGAACTGCGCCTCGATCTGGCCGCACAGGGTTTGCCGCGTACAGGGCGTATTGGTTTTGAGATTTTTGATAAAACGAATTTTGCTCTCACCGAATTTGCCGAACAGGTGAACTATCAGCGGGCACTCGAAGGCGAGATGGAGCGAACGATCTCCGGTCTCAAAGAAGTTGAGCATGCCAGGGTTCACTTAACCTTTGCCAAGCAATCTATTTTCCAGGACAATCGTCAACCTGCGAAAGCCAGTGTCGTCGTAAAACTGCGCACAGGAGTTGCTTTGACTCCAGGTTCAATCCAGGCTGTGGTCTTTTTGCTGTCGAGTGCGGTGGAAGGATTAACGCCAGAGCATGTCTCCCTGATCGATCAAAACGGCAATCTGTTGAGCCGTCCCCGCAAGTCCCATACGGCCGAAGAAGAGTTTCCTGAAATCCTGCTTGAGTATCGCCAGAAGCTGGAAAAAGACATGTTGGCGAAAGTGAATGCGACGCTTGCGCCACTGCTCGGTGATGAGAAATACCGTGCCGGTGTGACTGTGGATTGCGATATGACCAGCGCCGAGGCCAGTGAAGAGATCTACGACCCCGAAAAAGCGGTTGTCACTTCAGAACAAAAGACTGAAGACACGAGCGGGATTCCGCTTGCCAGTGGCGTGCCGGGAACACCAAGTAGTTTGCCTCGCGCGACTTCGCGACCGGCATCGCTCCAGTCTGGAACACAGCGCAAAACAGAAAGTACAAATTATCAAGCCAGCCGTTCGATCCGCCGAACGAAGATTCCACAGGGACAGATCAAGCGTGTTTCACTGTCGGTGCTGCTGGATCAAGGGCTGCGTTGGGAAGGCGTTGGCCCCAAAGCCAAACGTGTTTTCGATGTGCCGTCGCCGGAGAAAATCAAGGCGATCAAAGATGTTGTCTCTGCGTCTATCGGTCTGGTCGCCGAGCGTGGAGACTTGGTGATTGTTGAGAGTTTGCCGTTTGATGCAACGCTGCGAATTCCTGCTCCAGCAGCGCCTGTTCCTCCTGCGCCTCCGAAGCCATGGTTTGAGATTCCGGCATTCCTGTTAAACATTCTGCCAACGCCGCTCAAAGATCCTGTTGCCTTGCTGGCCGCCGTGATTGCGGCGGGGATCCTCTTGATGGGATTCGGGCTTGTGGCTTTCTGGTTCGTTAAGAAGCGTAATCGAAAGGGCAAGTTGATGGCCGCAGCGACAGCCGCCGCCGAAGCTGCGGTGATCGAAGGAACAGACCCGACGGCGGCAATCCGTGCAGCTCTTGGGCCTGACGATGGCCGAACTTTTGAAGAGCGATTGGCAGAGCAACAGCACTTGCAGCGACGCCTCGAAGAAAACGAGTTGGCGCGGCTCAAGATGCCTGAAGTTACAACACAGAAGGGCAAAATTCTGCAACAACACATCACGGATGAAGCGCAGAAAGACCCGCTTATGATCGCTCAGATTCTGCGCAGTTGGCTGCATGGGGACAAGGATAAATAAACGTTATGGCTGAAGCTCAGACTCCCGAAAAAACGAATCCACCGGCTAAAATTTCTGACATTATTCCAGAAGAGCCAACATTCCGGGTCAATCTCCCTGGTGCCAAAAAATGCGCTATTTTGCTGATTATTCTTGGACAGGAAATCACTGCTCAAGTTCTCAAGCAAATGGATGAGAACGAGGTGCAGCGGATTGGCCAGGAATTGGCACGGTCCAGTTCGGTTACGGCGGATGCTGCCGAAGGCGTGCTGGAAGAGTTTTACCAGATGTCGATAGCCCATCAGTATGTGCTCAAGGGTGGCGTTGACTACGCCAAGAAAGTATTGATTGAAGCCTTTGGGCCTGAGGAAGCCAAGAAGATTCTTGACCGGTTGCTCAAACAGTTGGGCGGCGAAAATCTGAGTTTCGATGCGCTTCAAAAGGCAGATCCAACGCAACTCGCAAAGTTCATTCACCAGGAGCATCCTCAGACCGTCGCACTGATTTTGTCCCATCTCAACCCGACTCAAGCGGGTGGATTGTTGGCGGCCTTGCCCATAGAAATCCGGGCTGATGTAGCCCATCGCATGGCGAGCCTGGAACAGATTTCTCCCGATATTATTGGAAAGATTGCCAACATCATTGGCTTGAAGCTCAAAGAAATTGGCGACTTTAGCCGTGAATCGACCGGTGGTGTGGCTGCCGTAGCTGAAATGTTCAATCGGCTTGATTCCGGCACAAGCAAGGAATTACTAGAATCTCTCGAGGTGCTCAACCCGCAATTGACCCAGGGAATCAGGCAACTGATGTTCGTCTTCGAAGATATGCTGATGATCGATGAGATTGGTATCAAGGAACTGCTTTCGAGAATTGACCGCAAACTTCTGACTGTGGCGTTGAAGGGTACAACGGACAAGCTAAGAGATCACTTCCTGAGCTCAATGTCGCAGCGTGGTGCCGAAATGCTTCGCGAAGATATGGATGCGATGGGTCCCGTGAAGATTCGCGAAGTAGAGGGCTCGCAGCAGCAAATCATTACCGTGCTTCGACAACTGGAAAATGAAGGTGTGATCAATCTGAAGGGTACCGTTGGCGAGCAGTATGTCAACTAGCGAGCCTGAATCGCCAGAACGAACACCGTCGCCTGCCGGGAGCATGTCGCGCATCTTTAAAGCAGAAGAAGCAACCAAAGTAGGAATAGCGCCGTGGATGATTGAAGAACTGAATGTGCCTGGGCAACCGGTATTTATGCCCCAGCAAATCGAAGCTGTAGCTCCTGGTCCGTCCCGGGCTGATTTAGCCGAGCTCCAAGCAAGTCACCGCAGTGCAGTGGAGTCGGCGATACAGCGAACACGGACGGAATGCGAGGCGCGGGCACAATCTTTACTGCAGACTGAGGTGGAGCCTTGGCTGAAGCGAATGGCTCAGTCGATTGAAGACATTGCCACCGTGAAGCAAAAATATCTGGCTGAGAGCGAAGAGCAAATCGTTCGGCTGGCGGTAGCGGTTGCCCGGCGAATACTTTATCGCGAGATTCAGGTCGATAGTGAAGCGTTATTTGGGTTGATTCATGCGGCGACACAACGGGCTGAGTTGCGCGAGTTGAACCGGATCTTGTTGAACCCCAAAGACCATCAGGCATTGCTTCCTTTTCTGGATCGATTGCAGCTTCCACCTCGGGTGGAAATCGTCTCTGAGGCGGGGCTAGAGCGGGGGGCGATGCTGCTGGAGAGCACGAGCGGCATTTTGGATGCTTCAATTCAATCGCAACTGGACGAAGTGGAACGCGGCTTTATTGATTTATTGGGGAGACGTGGATGAGCGGACTGAACATACAACCGTTTGAGCGGCTGCTGGGTGAGGGAAACTTTTTTCAGCTTCGGGGCCGCGTAACGGATGTGGCGGGGATGTTACTCGAAAGTGACGGCCCAGCGGCGGCTATCGGTGATTTTTGTGAAGTATGGTTACCGGCTGGAAAGCGAATCCGGGCCCAAGTGATTGGCTTTCGCAACGGGAAAGTACTTTCGATGCCGCTCGAAGATACGGGCGGTTTGACGCAGGGGGCTACGATTGTGGCGCGGACTGAAGCGAGTAAGGTAGCAGTTGGTCCGCAGCTTTTGGGACGAGTGCTCGATGGCTTCGGCTTGCCAATGGATGGAGGGCCGCCGATTACGCCCGAGGCGCACTACGACCTCTATTCTCCGCCTCCCGGGCCGCTTCAACGGGAGAATATCTCTGAACCGTTAGTTACCGGCATTCGAGTGATTGACAGCATGCTGACCTGCGGTAAGGGGCAACGTATCGGATTGTTTGGCGGCTCCGGGGTTGGCAAGAGCACTCTTCTGGGGTCGATGTGCAAACACCACTTTGCCGATGTTGCGGTAGTGGCCTTGATTGGGGAGCGCAATCGCGAGGTGAAGAGTTTTCTTGAGCATGAACTTGGCCCCGAAGGCCGTGAGCGAAGCGTGATGATTGCGGCAACGAGCGACCAGCCGGCACCTCTGCGATTGCGCGCCTGTTTTGTAGCGCTGGCCGTGGCTGAATATTTTCGAGATCAAGGCAAAGACGTTCTACTTGTAATTGATTCGGTAACACGACTGGCGATGGCCCAACGTGAGATCGGACTGGCTGCTGGCGAGCCACCGGGGCAAAAGGGTTATCCGCCCAGCGCTTTTCAACTGTTGCCGAAGCTATTTGAGAGGGCGGGGAAATTTCCGAAAGGGTCGATCACTGGTTTCTTTACTGTGCTTGTGGAAGGTGATGATTTTAACGAACCGGTTTGCGATACGGTTCGGGCGATCCTCGATGGCCACATTATCCTGTCGCGGCAGCTTGCGGCGATGGGTCATTATCCTGCCATCAATGTTCTGGATAGTGTGAGCCGTCTTCAATCGAAGTTGGCCACGCCGAATCACAAAGAAGCAGCGCGCGCAATACGCGAGGCTTTGGCCAGTTTGGAGCGAAGCTCAGACTTGATTCAGTTGGGTGCCTATGTGCAGGGTTCAAATCCTCTCCTGGACAACGTGTTGCGCAACCGCTCTCAGATTGACGATTTCCTCAGGCAGGATGCCGAGGAGACCTCTGGTATTGACGACACGCTGGGGCAGATGCAGAGTCTGGCGTCGATCCTCAGTATCAATAGTCCGGCGTTGCGATGAAGCGGTTTCAATTCTCGCTGGAACGCGTGTTGACTTATCGGCGGAGCCAAGCGGATTTGGAGCAAGCTAAGCTGGTTGCGCTTGAAGCTGAGGCTTCTAAAATTCGAGCCCAGATGACGGCTCTCAACGAGAGTTTTCAGGCAGAAGTCCGATCTGTGCGGCCACATCCAACGGATCGCGCGGAATTGGGCCGTTACCGGATGGTGGTGGAGGGACAGGCGATTCGGTTTCATCAAAAATTGCTTGAGAAGTTGGGGCAGATTCAAAAGCAAAGAGAACTTTACGTGAAGGCGAATCAGTCAGCTGAAGTATTGACGAAGGTGAAGACGAAGCAGAAAAAGACCTGGGATCTGGAACTTCAAAAAGAGCTGGACTCCTTAGCCATGGATTCCTACCTGTCTCGCTGGAAGCAATAAGCCTAAAATTCGCTGGCGAGCTTGGTGGCGAAGCGAATTTTCTCCGCATAGAGCGTCAGTGTCTCGCTGAGAATCTTTATTTGTGTTTGGGCTTCTTCCATGCGACCGGCCTCGATTGCTTCGCGAATGCCGGGCAGAGTCTTGGCACCGTAGCCGGTGTAGCGGCCTGGGGCGGAAAGCTGGTTTTTGTACCATTCGCGACCAGGCAGGCCTTCTGGGCGAGTGAGAGCGCGTTCGGAGAGAAAAACTGCTTCGTTAAGCCGCTTGAGTTTGGGCTTGTCAAGCGTTGCAAAACGGGCTTCGAGCGGATACATCACTTGGCCAAAACCTTTAGCAGCCAGGGTGACGCGTTCTACATCTTTGTCGAGAAGATCCCAATTCAACGTCTTCGATTTGGGAGATTTACGGATATCTTCGACGGTTTCGCGCAAAAAACGTGCGACACGACCGAAATCGAATTGCACGACATAAGCGTCAGCCATGCGGGCGAGGCCTGTAGCCATGAAACCGGCGAAGGCGGTGGTAAATACATAGTCGGGGTCGCCAAAGTATTGGAACCAGCGCAAGGAATCGTAGACAGAGTGATAGACGCCGCTCATGTTTCCGTCAAAACCAGCATTGAGGCTAGCGATACCGATGTGGTGAGCGAAGGCAGTATAGTCGCTGCCGCTACCAAGCGGGCCGGCGCGGAAACCGCGTTGGTTGGCCGCTTCAAGCAAAGATTTGCCGGAGGCTGGATCAGGGTAATCGCGCATCCATTCTTCGATGAATTTCTCTAGAGACGGGCTCGCCTGGATGCTCATCGGCCCCCGCAGAGTGGTGTCGGAATTAAAATAAGCGACAGCGTTTTTCAGTAATTCTTCGCGGTGTTTTTCGACCCACTCTGTCGAGCCAACCAAACCGTATTCTTCGCCGTCCCAGAGAGCGAAAACGATGGAGCGCTTCGGCTTCCAGCCCTGTTCGAGCGCCTTCGAGAGAATGCGCGCTGCTTCAAGAACACTGGCGGCACCGCTGATTGGATCTGCAGCCCCGTTGACCCAGGCGTCATGGTGGTTACCGTAGACAATATACTGATCGGGAAACATCGTGCCTTTGATACGGGCGACGACGTCATGGATGGGGCGGGTGGCGTTATCGGCCTGCACCTTCAAGTGGACAATGGCGGGACCAGCACCGAGGCGGTAAGGGACCGGTATTGCACCGCGCCATTCGACAGGGGCCATATCGC
>Ga0335394_10009584_pt1 | contig 10919 bp, 8 predicted proteins | sample MAT03_FD_205741 | JGI IMG/M metagenome (GOLD analysis project Ga0335394, IMG submission 205741) | Freshwater microbial communities from Lake Fryxell liftoff mats and glacier meltwater in Antarctica - MAT-03 (spades assembly) (version 2) ... | reverse complement strand
TTTTGCCCTGAACCCCATCAAGCTCGCCCAACAACAAACACAACGAGGAACCCATGCAGACAGCCCACCATGCAACATCCGCCGCCACCGGCATGCCGCTGGCCCCCCAGTCCAGCAACAGCAACGCGCAGCCCAGCCCCCTGGCCCACTACCAGATCATCCGCCGCAATGGCTCTGTGGTTCCCTTTGAGCCGAACAAGATCGCCGTTGCCATGATGAAAGCCTTTCTGGCGGTGCATGGCACCCAGGGTGCGGCGTCGGCCAGCGTGCGCGAAACCGTGGACGAGTTGACCCAGGCCGTCATGCGCGCCCTGATGCGTTCACGTCCGGGCGGTGGCACCTTTCACATAGAAGACGTGCAAGACCATGTCGAGCTGGGCCTGATGCGCGGCGGCCACCACGAGATCGCCCGCGCTTATGTGCTGTACCGCGAAAAACGCACGCAGGAGCGCGCCCGCCAGCCGCAGCCAGCGGCGTCCCAGGCGCCGCAACTGCATGTGCTGGACGGTGGCAAAAAGGTCGCGCTGGACATCGGCAAGCTGACGGCGCTGATCGAAGCATCGTGTGCCGGCCTGGGGACCGGGATCAAGCCCGACCCCATTGTTCTTGAAACCATGCGCAACCTCTACGATGGCGTGCCGATCGACGAGGTCTACAAGGCATCCATCCTGGCGGCCCGCACCCTGATCGAAAAAGACCCGGACTACACCTACGCCACCGCGCGGCTGTTGCTGCACACGATTCGCCGCGAAGTGCTGGGCGAAGAAGTTGTCCAGGAAGACATGGGCACCCGCTACGCCGAGTACTTTCCGGAGTTCATTGCCAAAGGCGTGGCCAACGAATTGCTCGATGAAAGACTGCAGCAGTTCGACCTCGCCCGACTGGGCGCCGCGCTCAAGCCCGAGCGCGACCTCAAATTTGACTACCTCGGCCTGCAGACCCTGTTCGACCGCTACTTCCTGCACGTGCGCAAGCAGCGCATCGAGCTGCCCCAGGCTTTTTTCATGCGCGTGGCCATGGGCCTGTCGCTTGACGAGATCGACCGCGAAGCCCGCGCCATCGAGTTCTACGAAATCATGTCTTCGTTCGACTTCATGTCGAGCACGCCGACGCTGTTCAACGCCGGCACCCTGCGCTCGCAGCTGTCTTCCTGCTACCTGACCACGGTGGCCGACGACCTGGGCGGCATTTACGACGCCATCAAGGAAAACGCCTTGCTGTCCAAGTTCGCCGGCGGCCTCGGCAATGACTGGACACCGGTGCGTGCGCTCGGCGCCCACATCAAGGGCACCAATGGCGAATCACAAGGCGTTGTGCCTTTCCTGAAAGTCGTCAACGACACCGCCGTCGCCGTCAACCAGGGCGGCAAGCGCAAGGGCGCGGTTTGCGCCTACCTGGAAACCTGGCATCTGGACATCGAGGAGTTTCTGGAGCTGCGCAAAAACACCGGCGACGACCGCAGGCGCACGCACGACATGAACACCTCCAACTGGATCCCTGACCTGTTCATGCGCCGCGTCATGGAAAAAGGCAGCTGGACGCTGTTCTCGCCATCGGACACGCCGGATCTTCACGACAAGTTCGGCACCGAGTTCGAAAAAGCCTATGTCGCCTACGAAGCCAAGGCCGAGCGCGGCGAGATCAAGCCTTCGCGCAAGCTGCAGGCCATCGACATGTGGCGCAAGATGCTGTCGATGCTGTTCGAGACCGGCCATCCCTGGATCACCTTCAAGGATGCCTGCAATGTGCGCTCGCCCCAGCAACACGTCGGCGTGGTGCATTCGTCCAACCTCTGCACCGAGATCACGCTCAACACCAGCGAAACCGAGACTGCGGTCTGCAACCTGGGCTCGTTGAATCTGGTCCAGCATCTGAAAGACGGTGCCGTCGATCACGAGAAACTGAAGAAAACCATCACCACGGCCATGCGCATGCTGGACAACGTGATCGACATCAACTACTACGCGGTCAAAAAGGCACGCGACTCCAACATGCGCCATCGCCCGGTCGGTCTGGGCATCATGGGTTTCCAGGACTGCCTGTACGAGCTGCGTATTCCTTATGCGTCGGACGCCGCCGTCGATTTCGCCGACAAGTCGATGGAAGCCGTCTGCTACCACGCTTACTGGGCATCGACCGAGCTGGCCAAAGAGCGCGGCAAATACACCAGCTACAAAGGCTCGTTGTGGGACCAGGGCATTTTGCCGCTGGACACCCTGGACATGCTGGCCAAGGAGCGCGGCGGCTATGTCGAAGTGGACCGGTCGGCGACGCTGGACTGGGATGCGTTGCGCAAGAAGATCGCCAAAGACGGCATGCGCAATTCCAACTGCGTGGCCATCGCCCCGACCGCCACCATCTCCAACATCATCGGTGTCGATGCCTGCATCGAGCCCTGCTTTGGCAACCTCTCGGTCAAGTCCAACCTGTCCGGTGAATTCACCGTCATCAACCACTACCTGGTGCGCGACCTCAAGCGCCTGGGCCTGTGGGACGACGTGATGGTGGTGGACCTCAAGCACTTCGACGGATCACTGCGACCCATCGACCGTGTGCCGCAAGACATCAAGGCCCTGTACGCCACGGCGTTCGAGGTCGATGCCACCTGGCTGGTCGAGGCCGCGTCGCGCCGCCAGAAGTGGATCGACCAGGCGCAATCGCTCAATATCTACATGGCGGGCGCGTCCGGCAAGAAGCTCGACGACACCTACAAGCTGGCATGGTTGCGCGGCCTGAAGACCACTTACTATCTGCGCACCATGAGCGCGACACATGCCGAAAAATCCACCGTGAAAGCCGGCAAGATGAATGCCGTTGCCTCGGGCAACACCGATGACACGGGCAGCATGAACGCACTCGACGCGGCCGCCGCAACAGCGCAGGTGCAGCTGAATGCATCGCCTGCCACCGACATCAAGTTTTGCGCGATCGATGATCCGGGTTGCGAGGCTTGCCAATAACAAAACGGATCGCGGCGCTGAAAACTTCGGTGCCCGATTCGATGTAATTGAGCAACACTAATTTATAGCGATGTGAATGAACACTTTTCATTTTGTATCGCTGCTTTCATAATCCAACTTATTGGAAACATCTATGTTGACCTGGGACGAAGAAGCTAAACCATCGTTGCAAAAATCTTTGAACAGCGGCTTGCCTGAAGGCCGCTCGATGGAGCTTCCGCCTTTTTCTTTGCAGTCTCAAGCAGCGCCCCGCATGCTTGACGACAGCGCCCTGACTTCCACGCAGACACGTGCTGCCGCTCCTGCTGCCGTCGCCCCCACTGGACACCGCGTCAAGGCCGCCGACAAACGCATCATCAACGGCCAGACCGACGTGAACCAGCTGGTTCCGTTCAAGTACAAATGGGCCTGGGAAAAATATCTGGCCAGCTGCGCCAACCACTGGATGCCGCAAGAGGTCAACATGACGCGCGACATCGCGCTCTGGAAAGACCCGAACGGCCTGACCGAAGACGAGCGCCGCCTGGTCAAGCGCAACCTGGGTTTCTTTGTCACCGCCGACTCGCTGGCTGCCAACAACATCGTGCTGGGCACCTACCGCCACATCACGGCGCCCGAGTGCCGCCAGTTTCTGCTGCGCCAGGCTTTCGAAGAAGCCATCCACACCCATGCCTACCAGTACATCACCGAGTCGCTGGGCCTGGATGAAAGCGAAATCTTCAACGCTTACAACGAGGTGCAATCGATCAAGGACAAGGACCAGTTCCTGATTCCCTTCATCGACGCGATCTCGGACCCGAACTTCAAGACCGGCACCCCGGAAGCGGACCAGACCCTGCTCAAGTCGCTGATCGTGTTTGCCTGCCTGATGGAAGGCCTGTTCTTCTACGTCGGCTTCACCCAGATTCTTGCCTTGGGCCGGCAGAACAAGATGACCGGCGCGGCCGAGCAGTACCAGTACATCCTGCGCGACGAGTCGATGCACTGCAACTTCGGCATTGACCTGATCAACCAGCTCAAGCTGGAGAACCCGCTGTTGTGGACCGCCGACTTCAAGGCCGAGATCAAGGCCCTGTTCCTGAAAGCCGTCGAGCTCGAGTACCGCTACGCTGAAGACACCATGCCGCGCGGCGTGCTGGGGCTCAATGCCTCCATGTTCAAGGGCTACCTGCGCTACATTGCCAACCGCCGGGCCACGCAGATTGGCCTGGAGACGCTGTTCCCGAACGAGGAAAACCCGTTCCCGTGGATGAGCGAGATGATTGATCTGAAAAAAGAACGCAACTTTTTCGAAACTCGTGTGATTGAGTACCAGTCCGGTGGTGCCCTCTCCTGGGATTGATAAGCGACCGACCAATGATTTCAAGAATTGCAATGACCAGCGACGCTACCGAAGAGTGCGCGTTGGGCTTTGCTCCTGTGTTCGCGGCGCTGGGCACGGTTATCCGTCAGCCCAACGCCGTGAATCGCTTCGCGTACTCCAACCGTGAAGTGCTCTTTGCAATGTGATCAAGGAGAAAACTATGGCAACTGCGAAAAAATCTGCGGCTAAAAAAGCTGCTCCGAAGAAAGCCCCTGCGAAAAAAGTAGCGGCGAAAAAAGCGCCGGCTAAAAAAGTAGCGGCAAAGAAGGCTCCGGCCAAAAAAGCGCCAGCGAAAAAAGTAGCGGCCAAAAAGCCAGCTGCGAAAAAAGCGCCAGCGAAAAAAGCCGCGGCTAAAAAGCCAGCTGCGAAAAAAGCAGCAGCGAAAAAGCCAGCAGCCAAAAAAGCTGCCAAGAAGGTAGCGAAGAAGGTAGCGAAGAAGGCGCCAGCGAAGAAAGCTGCTGCCAAGAAGCCTGCAGCCAAGAAAGCAGCGAAGAAACCCGCTGCGAAGAAAGCCGCGAAAAAACCCGCTGCCAAAGCACCTGCTGCCCCGGCTGCCCCTGCGGCTCAGACTACTCTGAACCCGCAAGCTGCCTGGCCGTTTCCAACAGCCAGCAAGCCGTAAGCAACAAGGTATTTTTGCTTAAGGCCCGGCATCGCAAGATGCTGGGCTTTTTCTTTGCCCCATGGCATGGTGCGCACGCGGAATACGCGCCCAACCACTTGCCAGGCGCTATTGAATCAATAGCTGCTCACACCCGCCAATCAAGGGCTGCAGACCTTATTAGAGACCGGTTTGTTCAGCACCCAGGGTGTAGTTCTGGCCACCGCGGTAGGCGATCTTGTGGGCGCCAACACGGTTGCCGAGTTCGGCGCAGCGCTCCAGTGGCCAGCCTTTTTCCAGGCCAAACAGCAGCGCACCCCGAAAAGCGTCGCCGCATCCCGTCGGGTCCACCACCTCGCGGGCCTTCACCGGAGCGACCAGCGTCTTCTGGCCCGCCACCCAGACTTCGCAGCCGTGCGCGCCCAGGGTCACCACCAATCCCTGGACCTGCCGGGAGATTTCGGCGCAGCTCAGGCCGGTGCGGTCGCACAGCAGCTTGGCTTCGTAGTCGTTGACGGTGACCCAGGTCGCCAGGTCGACGAAATGCGCCAGGTCTTTGCCATCGAACATGGGCAGACCCTGGCCCGGATCGAACACGAACGGAATTCCGGCTGCCTTGAATTGCGCGGCGTGCTGCAGCATGGCATCGCGTCCGTCCGGCGAGATGATGCCGATCAGGATATCGGCGCGCGCCTGGATGGCCGTGGTGTGGGCCTGCCCCATGGCGCCCGGATGAAAAGCCGTGATCTGGTTGTTGTCGCGGTCCGTCATGATCATGGCCTGGGCTGTGTAGGCATCAGGCACCTCGCGGATGAACTCGGTACTGATGCCCAGTGTGTCCAGGCGCGCCACATACTCGGCACCGTCGCTGCCCACCGTGGCCATCGGCAGGGGCGTGCCACCCAGCTGCTGCAGGCTGTAGGCGATGTTGCCGGCACAGCCGCCGAACTCGCGGCGCAGGGCCGGCACCAGGAAAGACACGTTGAGGATGTGCAACTGGTCGGGCAGGATCTGCTCGGCAAAGCGCCCTTCAAACGTCATGATGGTGTCAAAGGCCAGGGAACCACAAATCACAGCAGGCATGGAAGTCTCGATTCGGTCAGGGATAAAAAGCAAGAACCCGGTAACCAGCAATCCGCAAGGGACCGGAAGGTTTTGGTACAGAGGCCGCAGAGGCGCTGGCACCGGGGGCGGGAACAGGATTGGAAATCGCGATGGCAAGCACACCCGAAAACTCGGAGCCGGCGGCCAGTGTGGCGGCGTCGGCGCCAAGCTCGCCCGGTGCCAGCACGCGGCGCAGCAGCGCCTGGTCCTGGCTGTCGGTCAGGGTCAGCTCGAGCGAAGGCATGGCCAGCGCAACGGCCCCAGTGTTTTTGATCACCACCTGGAGCCGGTAGGCATCCGGCGCGATCTTGTTGAAGGACGAACTGTCGATCGCGATGGACTCGATCTGCCGCAAGGGCGGGATCTCGCAGCGCAGGTAAGCGCAGAGCGTCTGCAAACCGGCCTGCAGACCGGTCTGGCGCGCAGCCAGCGCGCTCCGCTGGAACAGCGTCACCTGAAGCACAAGGGTCAGCAGCAGCACCAGCGCAGCCCCGCCCAGCGACCAGCGCATGACCGGACGGCGCCAGAACGCCTGACGCCGGGCATCACGCACAAAAGACACATCGGGGTGGGCATCTTTCTCAGGTGCCCCGGATTCGCCAAAAGAGCGGCTGTCTTGCTGCGCCGCGCGGGTCGCCGCGTCGGTTAACCCATAGGCGTCCGGGCTGACGGACGACGTGAACACGTCGGCCGCCAGATCGGGCGGCATGGACACCTGTATTTCAGGCACGGAAAGCGCGGCCACCAGCGGCTCAGCCGGCGGAGGGGGTGCCGGCGGAGCGGCCGTTTCAGGTGCTACCAGAAGCGTTGCCAGTGCAGCAACCGGTTCCGCGCCCTGCGTTTGCGCTGGTGGCGGCGCGATGCCGCTGACGGTCTCGGCAGCAGTTTGTTCCGGGGCAGAAGCGCGCGGCTGCAAATGCGCTGCGGCATCGAAGACTTCCGAGCACTGGCCGCAACGCACCCATCCCTGCGAGATTTTGAGTTGGTCGGCCACGACTTTGAACATCGTGCCGCAGGCGGGACAGCGCGTAATCAGGCTCATGTAGCGCTGTATTGTAAAGCGGGGCTGCTGCAAGCAATCAGCCTGAGCAAGGCACACAGCGCAGGCCGATCAGAGCCGCGCGGTCATCAGGATCCAGCCGTCTTGCGTGTCCGAAACCTGCAACTGGCAGTAAGGGGCGTAGGCTGCCTTGAGCTCCTCGGCCTGGCGTTCCAGAATGCCTGCGAGCACCAGATGGCCGCCCGTTTCAACATACGCGCACAGCAGCGGGGCCAGCACCTTCAAGGGCGTCGCCAGGATATTGGCGAGCACAGTCTGGTACATGCCACCGGCCTTGTCGGGCAGACCTGCGTTCAGGCTGACATGGTTGGCCTCGGCATTGGCCAGGGTGGATTGAACCGCCGCTTCATCGATATCGACGGCATCAATCGCTCCCGCGCCAAACTTGGCTGCGCCTATGGCCAGGATGCCCGAGCCGCAGCCGTAGTCGAGCACCCGGCCGAAGGGCTGGCCTGCCGCGGGCTGGCGGGAAATCCAGCCCAGGCACATGCGTGTGGTTGGGTGCGTACCGGTGCCAAACGCCAGGCCAGGGTCCAGCCGGATCACCTGCCGGGCTTGCGCCGGCGGCTCGTGCCAGGTCGGCACGATCCAGAACTCGGGGGTGATCTCCACCGGCGTGAACTGCGACTGCGTCAGCCGCACCCAGTCCTGATCTGGCACGGGCTGGATGGCGATCAGCTGGCAGCCGGTAAAAAAATCCTGCGCGGCCAACACGGCCGCTGCATCGCGGGCAAGCGCTTCTGTTGAAAACAGCGACACCACACGCGAACGCTCCCAGCCGGCTTTCGGCGGCGGCATGCCAGGCTCGCCGAACAGGGCCTGCTCGGCGGGTGTCTGGGCATCGGCATCTTCTACCGAGACACTGAGCGCGTCGAGCGCCTCCAGCGCGTCGCTGAGGGGTTCGACCTGAGCGACAGGAGCGAGCAAGATCAGTTCAAACATCATTTATCGCCCGACGAATAAGCGTGCGCGACCGCGGAGGCTCTTCAACCAAGCAGGGGCCGCAGGCGCAGCGGCCCCCTCGGGGGGCAGGGAGCGACACGCAGTGCGCGACCGTGGGGGCTCTTCATACCAGCAGGGGCCGCGGAACCGGCTTTGCCGGCCCGCAGGCGCAGCGCCCCCTCGGGGGGCAGCGCAGTACACGAAGTGACAAGCGTGGGGGCCTCATCTGTCTCGCTTGGACAACCACTCTTCAAGGTAATGGATGTTGGTACCACCATCCATGAACTTGGCGTCAACCATCAGCTCGCGGTGCAACGCAATGTTGGTGTTGATGCCCTCAACCACAGTTTCGGCCAGCGCCGTGCGCATGCGGGCCAGCGCCTGTTCGCGCGTGTCGCCGTGAACAATGATCTTGCCGATCATCGAGTCGTAATTGGGTGGCACAAAATAATTGGCGTAAATGTGCGAGTCCACCCGCACGCCCGGCCCGCCCGGTGCGTGCCAGGTGGTAATGCGCCCCGGTGACGGGACAAACTTGTAGGGGTCTTCCGCGTTGATACGGCATTCAATCGAGTGGCCCTTGATTTCGATCTGGCGCTGCGTAAACGGCAGTTTTCCACCCGCCGCGACCTCAATCTGCGCCCTGACAATGTCCACGCCAGTGACCCACTCCGTCACCGGGTGCTCCACCTGGACGCGGGTGTTCATTTCGATGAAGTAAAACTCGCCGTTTTCGTACAGGAATTCGAAAGTGCCAGCGCCACGGTAGCCAATTTTTTTGACCGCCGCCACACAGCGCTCGCCAATGCGATCAATCAGTTTGCGCGGAATACCCGGCGCCGGCGCTTCTTCGATGACCTTTTGGTGGCGGCGCTGCATGGAGCAATCGCGCTCACCAAGCCAGACCGCGTTTTTGTGCTGGTCGGCCAGGACCTGGATTTCAATGTGGCGCGGGTTCTGCAGGAATTTCTCCATGTAGACCTCGGGGTTGCCAAAGGCGGCACCCGCCTCGGCCTTGGTGGTCTGCACCGCGTGCAGCAGCGCCGCTTCGGTGTGCACCACCCGCATGCCGCGCCCGCCGCCGCCGCCGGCGGCCTTGATGATGACCGGGTAGCCAACCTGCTTGGCCGTGCGCTTGATAACGACCGGGTCGTCCGGCAGGGCGCCTTCGGAGCCCGGCACGCAAGGCACGCCAGCCTTGATCATGGTCTGCTTGGCCGAGACCTTGTCGCCCATGATGCGGATTGACTCGGGTGTCGGGCCGATGAACTTGAATCCGCTTTTTTCCACGCGCTCGGCAAAGTCGGCGTTTTCGCTGAGAAAGCCGTAGCCGGGGTGGATCGCCTCGGCATCGGTGACCTCGGCGGCCGAGATGATGGCCGGCATGTTGAGGTAACTCAGGGCCGACGGCGCCGGGCCGATGCAGACCGACTCGTCGGCCAGCTTGATGTACTTGGCCTCGCGATCCGCTTCCGAGTAAACCATCACGGCCTTGACGCCGAGTTCGCGGCAGGCGCGCTGGATGCGAAGGGCGATTTCGCCGCGGTTGGCAATCAGTATCTTTTTGAACATGCGGCAATCACTCGATCATGAAGAGCGGTTGTCCGTATTCCACCGCCTGGCCGTTCTCGCAAAGAATGCGGGTGACGGTGCCGGATTTGTCGGCTTCAATTTCGTTGAGAATTTTCATGGCCTCGATGATGCAGATGGTCTCGCCTTCCTTGACATGGCTGCCGACCTCCACAAAGGCCTTGGCACCGGGACTGGCCGAGCGGTAAAAGGTGCCGACCATCGGTGACTTGACGGCATGACCTGCTGGCGCGGCGGCGGCCTCGTCCAGCGCTGGTGCGCTGCCGGTGGCGGGCGCGGCAGCGGCGGGGACGGGCATCATGGCCATGGCGGGTTGCTGCATCACCATGGGTGTGCCACCGGATTTGACGATGCGTACCTTGCCCTCGGCCTCGGTGATTTCAAGTTCGGACACATTGGACTCTGAGACAAGGTCGATCAGGGTCTTGAGTTTTCTTAAATCCATGGGAGCTCCAACGACGGGTAGACAGGCTGGGTGATACGAGAGACATGAGCTGATTTGCACCTAAGCTCTGCTTTTTACACCTTTTGGCGCCTAAAATCACTTAAGTTTATTAAATCAGTTGGAAGTTTGGTTACAGGTCTGATTTGGAAAGGGCGAAGTCTAACCCATCCAGCGGCCATTTCATGAAAATGAGGCTGGTCCATCCGCTTGATGCAGAAATCCGCCCTGATCGAGACGGGTTGGCTCGACCCGCTGCAGCTTATTTTCAACAACTGTCGTCAATATGAGGCTTATTTTCAACAATGGTTGTTATTTTCAGGGATAAAAAAATAAGTACAGGACCGTTTAAGCCAGCTGCGCCCATTGTGAAAGGTCTTGCGGAGAAACCTGACCACTCTTGCGGTGCAACAGCCGGCCGTCCGCGCCAAACACCACCGAGAAGGGCAGTCCGCCTGCCAGGTTGCCCAGCGACTTGCTCAGCTCGGTGCCCTGAAGCCCGGCCATGGCCACCGGAAAGCTCAAGGGCTTGCGCTGCAGCCAGGCACGCACCGCACTGGGTTGGTCCACCGCCAGGCCCAGCACCTGCCAATTCCTGGCTTTGTTGTCCTGATGGAAGCGGTCGATCAGCGGCAGCTCCTCGACACACGGCGGGCACCAGGTGGCCCAGAAGTTGACCAGCAAGGGTTTGCCGGCAAAACCGGCCATGGCCAGCGGCGTCCCGTCGGGGCTGTCAAAACTCTGCTGCCAGAACGCATCCAGCCCATCGGATCCGCCCCGACCCTGCGCGGTGGCTCTGCCATGCGGCTGGATTTGCCACCAGGCCACACCGGCACCGGCCACGGCGGCGGCAGTGG
>Ga0335394_10009576_pt1 | contig 10928 bp, 10 predicted proteins | sample MAT03_FD_205741 | JGI IMG/M metagenome (GOLD analysis project Ga0335394, IMG submission 205741) | Freshwater microbial communities from Lake Fryxell liftoff mats and glacier meltwater in Antarctica - MAT-03 (spades assembly) (version 2) ... | reverse complement strand
GTTCCCACCCTGGCGCCGGCCGTTGCGTGTTGGGATGCGACGAGGGAACGGGTGATCGTGTGCGACGCGCTGAAAGGTGGAACCTGGGCGTGGACCGGCTCAGAGTTTTTGCTCGTCTGCGAAAAGCCCGATGTGCAATGGCCAAAGATGTGGGTATCTCATGAACACCATCGGGCACCGCTTCAGCGGCTCTTTGGCGCGAAGCATCCGATGTTGGTCACGATGGACGACGGCCTAACGGACCAGCCGAACCGCGAGGCAGGCCTGTGGTCGCTCGAAGCCGAAGGATGGAAGCTACACAAGGCCAACGGCCTTCATTATGTCGAGAGCGCCATCTTTGACGGCGAGGCGAACGAATGGCTGTTGCTGCGCGCGGATTGGGGCCCGATGAACGCCGCGACGATTGCGGCACAAGTGACGGCCGACGGTGCCAAGCGATACGGTCGTGTGATGGTCCAAGCGCAATGTGGCGTCGTCGGGGCAAACCATCGCTTTTGGGGCGGCCCCGCACACCCGATTACACGCGACAGGGAACTGCTTCGTCGCTACGCGGCGCCGGTCCTATACGTTCACGATGAAGGCATATTCCGCGCGCTCGAACCTCAGCTCGAAGCGGCCTCGGTAGGCGTGGTGGCCAGCGGGACCGCCCTTGTCAGCATCGAACCGAGCGGCGTTGCGCACCTACTGGATGAAGGTGGTGTTTGGCGGGCTGTTGCTGCCGAGCCGAAGCCGCCGCCGCGCGAGCAGACGACGTTGTCCAATGGACCCGACGGTGCTGTGTTGTTGGTGGGCGGCGCACCCCACGGCGGCGGCCGCTTTTTGTCGGACGCGTGGCTGCTGAAGAACAACACCTGGCAAGCGTTGAAGACCAAAGGCAAAGCACCCGCACTCATCGACGCGCACGCGGTATACAGCCCGACGCTGTCGCGGTGGGTCTTGCTCGGTGGCAAAGACAACAAGTACCAGTACAGTGAAACGACCTGGGAGTTCGATGGCAAAACCTGGAGCCAGTTTCCGACGTATACCAGCAACGAGACCAGCAAGCTAAACGTTGCGCTGCTGGCATGGGACTCCGACAGCGGTTGCACATTTATCGTCGCGAGCGGCTCGATGTACGTCTACGACGGCCAAGGGATGTGGCGCCTGGTCGGCGCATGTACGGCCGAAGGCGTCGGTGCGTACGATCAAAACTCGCGCACTGTGCGTTTTCGCAGTGGCCGTGGTCTGTCTACTCCACCCGCGACGTTCGCCATGTCGAACTTGCTCGACGAAGCCAAGGCGGCGGTCGCGGCGAACGTGAGATCTGTTCCTGACGCAGGCAGACCATTGCCGGCCAAGCCACCCGTCGCCGATGCGGTGTGGTTGCGGTATGTCGACGACACGTCGGACAAGTTTTGGTTCGCCGCGACGACCGCCGCTGGATGGCGCGCCGAGTGGGGCCGACGCGGCGGTGCGAAAAGCACAAAGGAGTACGCGTTCGAAGCACCCGAAAGAGCGCGCGCGGACTACCAAAAGAAGGTGCAGCGAAAGTTGGCGGAAGGATACGAACATGCCGTTGAAGGCGCGTCGGTTGCGTTGGTTGCCGGCCGCAACGCGTTCGGCTTCGACTTGGGTTCACGCGGCGCAGACCAGTTTGGCGGCATGCCCGCGGGCGTACCGGAATCCAACTGGCCGGTGTGCCACGATTGCAAACACCCGATGCCATTCGTGCTGATGCTGCACAAACACGAGGCGCGTTTGCCGTTGCAACGTCATGGGGCGCTGGCGCTTTTTGCCTGCAACGGTTCGTTCTCGGCAGGCGCATGCCAAAGCTGGGAAGCAGATTACGGGTGCAATCGCGTGCTCTTGCTGGGGGAGGCAGAGTTGCGTCAGCCTGCGTTGACGACGGCGCCTGTAGTCAACGGCCTGGGCGCTGCCAGTCCGATGGCACCGAGGTTCTTGAAGTATGGCAAGGCAGACTTTGAAGCCGATCCTGTGCTGGAGCAGAATGCCGATAAGGTCGACGACGCTTCGAAGGTAGGCGGCTTTCCGAGCTGGGTCCAAGGTGACGAGTCACCGACGTGCAAGCAATGTACGGCACGAATGACGTTCGTCGCACAACTCGACGAACGCCTCGACAGCGCGCTGAACTTCGGCGGCGGTATGGGCTACCTGTTCGTCTGCCCGGACGAGCATGAAGCGAGGTTTTTGTGGCAGCAGTAGTCGACGCGTTTCACACCTGCTTTGGCACGTGTCAACGCCCGAGGCGGAAGCGCGCTCCGCCGCCGGTGACGACCGCGCCTTCACCTTCGAAGCGGATCTCGAACGGCGTCTGACCGCCGTCGGCCGTGGTCAGCGCGCCGCGGAGCGTCGAGCCATCCGCCGGGGCCGCTTCCAGCGAAAAGCCGCGATCCACGCTGATGCCGAGCGCCTCGAAGCGCCCCCGGTCACCGTCGATCACCAAGCGCGAGGTCGCGAGCGAGACGGCGGCGAGCTTGCGCAGACGCGCGTCGGCATGTGCTGGAATGTCGGCCTCGATGACGCGCCATGTGCCGCTCACCCGCGCTGGCGCCGCGGTGGTGGTCACCGGAGTGCGCGAAGTGAGGCGGGGCAGCGAGTCGCGCGCCACCAGGGCGACGCCGAGGATTGCGGCAGCCAGGAGGAACGTGTTGCGCATGCGACGTCGCCAGCGCGAGACGCGCTGCCGGACCACCGCCGGCGGCAGGTTCTCCTCCTCGGCGATGTCGGCCAGATGATCGCCGCTCGCCTCGCGAACCACCCAGCCCAAGGTCTTCCAGCCGGTCCGACTGTCCTGGGCGTCGCTGACGATCTTGCGGAGGATCGCGCGCTCCTCCACTGGCTCTTCCAGGGTTTGGGCGGGTGCGACGTCGACACGCTCCTCGCGACGCGCGCGGCGGAAGTGGTCGGCGATCTTGTTGCGCGCGATGGCGGTGACCCACCGCGGAACCTCGGCGGGGTCGGCAGGCGAGCGCGTCGCCGCGAGCGCATCGCAAAGGGTGGCCTGCACGATGTCTTCCGCCTCGGACGCCGGAACCCGGCGCCGAACCATCGCCCGCAGGGTTTGCCGAAGCGTGGGCTCGGAGAGGAGCTCCGACAGGGGGTGGGCCGAGGCGATAGCGACGCTGGTCATCTCGCCTCTCATCGATCCTGGGGGCTCGGTGTGACAACCGCCGGCGCGAAAGTTTGTTTCCGAAGATTCGGATCGAGCCCCGGCCTGCTCCAGTGGACTCACGAGAGCAGCGTCATACCACCGTGTTTCGCCGCATCACGATCGAACGTCATCGTCCGATCGCAGCCCGCGGCAGCAGCCGATCGCTCGATCAGGCAGTCAGCGAGGTCGGCCGAGCCGCCCCGGAAGATGCGGAGCGCTCTCCAGACCACGTCGATGCGCTCGACGACGAGCTCCTTCGTGCGCATGAGGGTCTCGAGCGCACGTGCGATGTCCGCGCGCGACAGCTCGAAGCAGGACGACAGAACCCAGGCGAGCTCGACAACGGTGACGACGGAGACGAACCCGGGCGCGTCAGGTGTGAGTGACTCGACGAGCTTCGTCGCCAGTCGCGCTTGCTTGGGATCGTCCTGCATGATGTACCGGACGAGCACGTTGGTATCGAGGCCGATCATCGAGAGGCCGCGCCCCTTCGCGTGATGGCTTCGTTCATCAACGCTATCGACACCTGCTTGGGGGGCGCGCCGAACATCGCCTTGAGCGACGCGACGGAGCCAGTCGCCGCGACGAGCTCGAACCTGCCGGGCTCGACCTCGACGAACTCGATGCGATCCCCGGTGCCGACGTGGAGCGCTTCACGCACCGCGACGGGGATCGTGATCTGTCCCTTGCTGGTCAGGGTCGCCGTGCTCATGCCCTATCCTTACATTGATGTAAGGGCGGCGTCACGAGCCGATGACGCGAAGAGGTCGCCGCGCTCGATGCGACGGATCCCGACAAGGATATGAACGCGCGATCGGCGTGACTGGGGGCTGCTGTCGACGACCGACAGGGTCCGCGGAGATCTGACGAAGTCCCTCACTCGCGATCGATCCGCTTCGTCATCGCCATCGCGGCAGTGACGACGTAGAACGCGATCGATGGAGAACGCTCCGCAAGGAGCGCCTGCTCTGCATCGACGAGGTGGGCTACTTATCATACGATGCGCGACATGCCGACCGAGGCCTACGGCATGGTGCACCTAGCCAATGAGCCGGCGCTTCGCTTTAGGTCACCACAGGAGGCTCACACCAAAGTCCAGAAGCGCTTCGTCGCGTCCCACGATCGGCATGTCTTCGAGCAAGCTCTGAGCAGCGAGCATCCGGTCGAACGGATCGCGATGGGGAGCGGAAAGCGCGCCAGCACGCTGCGCGTGCGCCACGGTGATGGGCAGCTCGACCAGGCCAGCGTGCATGAACCAGCCCGTCATGTCCTCGAGCAGCACCGACGCCTCGGGAAGCCTCCCCAGCCGATGCTTGGTCGCGATCTCCCACCCGGTCGCGGCGGAGACGCAGATGGTGTTCGCCCTGTCTGCCAGGAGAGAGCGGGCGCGGCGCGATAGCTCGGGCGAGTCGAACGCCCACCACAGGAGCGCGTGCGTATCGAGGAGAAGCCTCATCGCTCCCATGCGGAGAGCTCCTCCTCCGGAAGGGGCTCGAAGAAAGCCTTGCCCAGCGTCCCCTTCAGCCAGCCCGCGCGGCGCGGCGGAACGGGCTCCAGGGGGCAAAGTCGCGCGTAGGGTTTGCCGCCCTTGGAGATGATCACCTCCTCGCCCTGGTGCGCTCGCTCCAGGAGCCTGGAGAGCTGAGTCTTGGCTTCGTGAACGTTGATGACAGCCATCGCTAGAAGATGGTCCGTAGCCTGGACTTAGTCAACCATGGCCTCGTCGACAAGGGGGACGGTTCTATCATTTGAAGTCAACGACTACCGGGCGCAGCGGAAAGCCGAGGCCGTAGTGCTGACTCGCGTTTGCGTCCCCGCTGTGAGACGTCGCGCGGACGTTCAACGGGTTGAGGTCGTCCCCGCTCCCACCGCGAGTGAAGTGGGCTGCGTCGGTACACTTCCGGCCCGAGGACGCACGATCGATGCAATTTTTGCTCACTTCTGGGCAATAGCGAGTGGAGGTCCACTCGCCCCCCCACTCGCCTCCCCACTTGCCCCCGAGGTCCGATCCGTCGAGCGCGCGCGGCGACGCACTGGCCATCGCTGCGGTGTCCTCCTTGCGCCGCAGTCGCCGGCTCGGCCGGTCGCCCTCGCGAACGTCGAAAACGCGGCCCTTGTCGATGACCTTGACGTCGACCCGGGCGAACGTCGCAGCGAATGACTCGAAGTCAGCTTGCTTCCAGGTCTCGGTCTTGTGATCGTGGCATTGGGCGCATTGGATCTGCACCCCGAGAAAGGCGCGCGACGCAGCACCCGCAACGTCCTGCGGGCTCTTCTTGTGGCGAAGGATCCAGTTCACCGCGCCATTGACGCCCTCGCTTCGTTCCGACGCGGCGCGCACGTCCTCCGGGTCGGTCATGCGCGCGATGGCGTTGCCGCCGGCGCTGCAGGGCCCGGTCGCGGTCACCAGCTCGCGCACGATCACGTCCCATCCGACGCCCGAAGCGAAGCGCCCCTCGAGCCAGCGGCGAAATGCACCACGGTCGACCAGGCTCTTCTTCGTCTCCGCACCGAGCATCACGTCCTCCCACCAGCGAGCGAGCCGGGTGGCGTGCTCGGGGCTCGCCAGGAGGCGATCCACCAGGGCAACGCGCTTGTCGGCTCGCCCGGCACGTTCCTCGGAGATGAAGATGCGGGCCTCGTCCTCGGTGGGGATGCGCCCGAGGACGTCGAGGCTGACGCGCCGAAAGAACGTCGCGTCGTCGGCCGGCCGCCAGGTAGGTCACCAGGAGCGCCGTGGAAGCGAGGGTGCGACGGGCCATGTGGAGCTCTTTTGCCAGGAACGTGCCCGCTGCGCGCTTGCTGCAAAAGCGCGGTGATTCGCGAGACGGGTGCGCACGCCCCGGGCGCTGCGGCAATCGCTCCGCACCGACCTGCGGACGCCCACGCGCATCGGGCTGGCGCACGGGGTGGCGCCCGGCTTCCGCGACGCTGCGTCGAGCCGGCTCGGCTACCCTGTCCGCGATGCGAGCTCGCTTCTCTCACGAGGCCCCCTACCCGGCGCGCGGTGGTTACGAGGACGGCTTCGAGCCGCTGGCCCGGAGGTTCGCGGCGCACCTCGACGAGGGCGCCGAGATCGGCGCGGCGGTCGCGGTCTACGTGCGAGGCGAGTGCGTCGCGCACCTGTGGGGAGGTCTGTCCGACGTGGCCACGCGGACGCCGTGGGCCCCGGACAGCCGCATCGTCGTCTTTTCGGTGACGAAGGGCCTCGCGGCGATGGCCTTCCACCTCCTGGCGGCGCGCGGCGCGTTCGAGTGGGACGCTCCCGTCACCTCGGTGTGGCCGGAGTTCAGCGCGCGGGGCAAGGGGCGCATCACGCTGCGAGAGCTTCTCAATCACCGCGCAGGGCTACCGGCGATCGACGTCCCCCTCACACTCGAGCAATGCATCGATCCCTCGTCGCGAGGGCTCGTCCGGTCAGCGCTCGAGCAGCAGAAGCCGGCCTGGTCGCCCGGGACCGCGCAGGGCTACCATGCCATCTCGTTCGGGCTCTACGCCCGGGAGGTGTTCGAGCGGGCCGCCGGCGAGCCGATGGGCGTCTTTCTCAAACGCGAGCTGTTCGATCCACTCGACTGCGACGCGCGGCTCGGCGCCGAGCCGGCGCTCGACGAACGCGTTGCCACGCTCTACCCACCGTCCGTCCTCACGCGACTCACCGGAATGGCTGCAGCGATCGCGACCGGCTCATCCAACGAGGCGCGCGTCGGGCGCGACATCTTCACGCGCGGATCGATAACCCGCCGCGCCTTTTCGAATCCGAGCTCCGGGCGAGGCGGCGTCGATGCCTACAATCGCATTGCGGTGCGCCGAGCCGAGCTGCCTTGGGCATCGGCGACGGCAAGTGCCGACGGGCTCGCGCGGGCCTACCTGCCATTTGCTGGGAATGGTGAATACGGCGGCCGGACGTACTTTCCCGCGGCAACGCTCGAACCGCTCTTCGGTCGCCAGAGCTGGTCCGAGTCCGACCTCGTGCTTCACAAGCCGCTCGGCTGGTCCCAGGGCTTCCTGAAGGAGGAGCCCGACGTCTTCAGCCCGGAACCGGCATCGTTTGGTCACGCGGGCATGGGCGGATCGCTAGGCTGGTGCGATCCCGCGCGCGGCGTCGCCATCGGCTATGTGATGAATCGCATGGGCTGGCAGGTCCGATCGCCGCGCTGCAAGGCGCTGATGCGGGCGCTCTATGCGTGCGACCCGCTTCGTCGCTGACGTGCGCCGAGGCCGAGGGTGACGGCATCAGGGCGACGGCATCAGGGCGACGGCATCAGGGTGACGGCATCAGGGCGACGGCATCAGGGCGACGGAGCGCATGCGAGCTCACCCTCGACCTTCACCGCCCGGAGGAGGGGATGGTGCGCTCGAGCGCGAGGCTCCGTGCCTTGTTGGTCCGGCGAGGTCCGCGGGGCGACTGACGGGCCGGTTGCGGTACGGCGAGCCGTCAGCCCGTAATAGCCGAGGTATCGAGGCCCGTAGGAGCGGAGGGTGTGGAGGTATGCGGCGGGGCGACCGGTCGCTTCGGCCCAAGAAAGCCACAGTGCCCAGCCTTCATCGACCAGGCCAGCGTCGACGCAATCGACCTTGCCGGCCTTTTCGAGGCGCTTTCGCCATGCGTCGAACAGGAGCGCGCCGGGCGCACGGTCGCCCGCGAAGCGCACAATACGCAAGGGGACAGTGAGGCGCATGTCGCCCATGATCCCAGTAGAGACGACGCCGATCTCGCCGCCCGGCTTGACGAGTCGAATGAGGTCGTCGGGGTCGATCGCGCTCAGGTCGGCGCTGTCGGAAACGTCCATGCAGATGATAGCGTCGAAGAACCCTTCGGCGAAGGGGAGTCGGCGCGCATCCACCTGGATCGGAAAGACACTATGGGTGCAGTCCGCCTCGGCGATGCGGCGGCGGTTGTCGCTCGCGCTGGTGACCGGGTCGGCCGCCCACACCTCGACTCCCATCTCACGTGCGAGGAAGATCGACGACCGGGCCTTGGTCGACCCCAGGTCGAGCACGCGCATTCCCTTCTCGAGGCGCATGCGCGCGCTCAGCCACTCCACGAGCCACAGCGGATGCGCGCGCAAGTCCGGGTCGAGGAGCCAGCCGGGATGGTAGTCGTTGGACCGCGGAAAGCGCTGGGCGCAAAGGAACTGAGAACCATCCTCGATCGCCACCGGCTTTCTCCTCTTGCTGGCGGTCTCACCCGCATCCACGCCACACGACAGACGGCTCGAACTGCCGGACGCTTCAGAGCTAGGGCGCCGAACAGGTTGAAGACTGAGTGAATTCGCGGGAGTTTGCGTGCGAGGCGTGCGCCCGAGGAGTGAGTACCGGAAAGACTACCTCCCAGTAATCTTGAGGAACAGAGCGACGAGGCCGCGTGTCTGGCGTGAAATCGCGTGAATACGACAGGTTTCGACCTGTTCGGCGCTCTAGTTGCTTCTGGACTCTACGCGTCGCCGGCGCACCAGGGCGAGCGCCGCGCCGAGGACTCCGAGGGCCCAGGCACGGCCGCTGCTGTCGCCGGGGCGAGCGGCGCAGTCGCAACCCGAAGCCGAGCCGCCGTCAGCGGCCTCGCCGCCGCCCCCTTCCTCCGATCCTCCATCCCCCGAAGAGCCGCCCCGACCATTGCCTGAGCCCGCGCCTCCACGGCCGCTCGCATCGGATCCACCGCCGCCTGGCGCCCCACCTGCGCCGATGGGGCCGCTTGCGTCTTCGCCCCCGCTACCTGGCATTCCACCTTCTCCGCTCCCACCCGCTCCGCCGCCGCCGATACGGGTGAGCCGGAGCGCATCCACCGCGATCCGCCGATCGTCGAGGTCACCGGTGTTGTCGCCGACGAAGACGCGCTGCGCGCCGCCGGCCGCGAACGGGAAGACCCCGAGCTCCACGAAGCCATCTGCCGCACCTTGATCGATGACCACGGCGGTCGTCGTGCCGGCGTGGTCAACGGCATAGGCCGCCTGCGGCGTCGTACCCGCGGCAACCGAGACCTCGACGAGGTAGTCGCCGGCCTCGTCGAACGACAGCTCCCACTCGGCGAAGTTCACGGCCTCCTCGAGATCGGTCGTGCCCGTCCACACGTGAAGGTTGCTCTCGCCACCAATGCCCACCCGCCAATAAGGCAGAGGGCCACCCTTCGTGAAGCACGTGTCCGTCTCTTCGAGCATGCGGCCTTCGGGTGAGATCGGCGCACAAGGCGGCAAGTCGACGTTCCAGAAGTCCTCGCCTTGCTCGAAGAAGACGTCGGCGCCGTTGTCGGAGTAATGCTGGTAGCGCTGCTCGTACACGCCGCAGCCGCTCGGCGTGCAGCCATTGTAGTAATGGGTGACCGTCTGGATCCACGCGTCCCATCCGGCGCCGTCGACCGTGACGGTGTTCATCCAGGCCTTTGCCTCTTCGGCCGTGGAGACGTCGACGTAGACCGAGCCCATGACCATGTTGACCACAAAGTCCACAGCTCGGGTCACGTTGCCGGAGAGCAGGAGGACGCCGTCCCCGTCGCGGGCGATCGTCTCGTCGAACGTGCCGCCGTCGAACTGGAACATGCCGAGCCCGCCCTCCATCAGCGCGCAGGGCCCGTCGCCCGCGCCCGCCACGACCGGACCCCCGCCGCAGTCGACCGAGGGGGGGCCTTGGCATGCCCAGTCCAGCTCCTCCCAGCAGTGCGAGAGGTTCGTCTCGGCCTGCGCGATCCCCGCGAAGAGGTAGCCCGCGGAGATCCCGTTGTCCGCGGCGACGTCGCGGATATCGGCGCAGCGCGCCGTGCGCTCGGCGTCGTTCAGCGGCTCCGCCAGGGCGGCGGTAGAGAAGCTCGAACCGAGGAGCACCAGCGCAGGGACGACGACACGACGACGCATGGACGCGAATCTATCCGAAAAGCCCCGCGCACCTGGGATGGTATTGGCGAGGCGGCTTCGCGCATTCGAGCATCTCGGGACAAGACGTCGCCTACGCTGCAGACATGACGACGATGCGACGACGCCGTGTCCTCCAGGCCGGGGCCGCGCTGGCGATGCTGCCCCTTTCCGGCTGCACCAAGGGCCCGCTCCATCCCGAGTCGCCTTCGCGCGACCTTGCGGGCGAGGGAGATCGCGACGCCGTGAACGGAACCGCCGTCCGGTCGCCGTCCCCCGAAGAGAGAACCGCCGGTCCGCCGCGTCAGGCGAGCGCGCCCGCGCCGTCCGCTGGGCCTGCCAAGCCCGACACGTCGGGAGCGCCGGTGGAGCCCGCCCGTTCCGACCTCTCGCGGGTCATCGCGCGCGTGGGCAAGAATCACGGTCATGTGTTCGTCGTGGCGATCGCCGACGTCCAGGCCGGCGTCGACAAGATCTACGACCTATCGGGAAAGGCTGCCCACCCCCACGCGGTGACGCTCACGGCCGAGCAAATGCGCGCGCTGCGCACCGGAGAAGTCCTTCGGGTGAGAAGCTCCGAGAGCAGCCTTCACAGCCACCGCCTCTGGGTGCGCTGCGCGCCGGCGATGGATCCGCCGGAGTGGGTGACCGCCTGCAAGGCATCCTTCACCGGCAAGGACGAGCACGAGCTCGTGATACCCGCCGCCGACCTCGCGTCGACCGAAGAACGCACCTACGACGTTCAGGGGATCGCGGGGCATTCGCACCAGCTGACGATCTCGGCCGCCGACTTCGAGACGCTGCGCAAAGGTGGTCCCCTGACCCGCCATACCTCGCGACTGTCGGACGACTCGCACATGCATCAAGTGGCCATCGAGCGCCTTCGGCAGAGGTCGTAAAAGATCCCCAGCAGGCAGGCGGGAACCATGGTCGGC
>Ga0335394_10009573_pt1 | contig 10929 bp, 8 predicted proteins | sample MAT03_FD_205741 | JGI IMG/M metagenome (GOLD analysis project Ga0335394, IMG submission 205741) | Freshwater microbial communities from Lake Fryxell liftoff mats and glacier meltwater in Antarctica - MAT-03 (spades assembly) (version 2) ... | reverse complement strand
GTTCGCCGTTCAGGGCGAGTACACCGGGACAATCAAGGTGGGCGATAACGAAGCCAAGCTGGGTGTTCAGGTTATTTCGGAAGGCAACAACAAACTGGCATGGGCTGCCTTCATCGGCGGATTGCCTGGCGATGGATGGGACGGCAACCCGCCCATGCGCGGCGCTGGCGAAGTGAATGGCAAGACCGGCGTGCTCAAGGGCGAAACGGGACAGGGCGAAATCAAGGACGGGAGTCTGGTCATTACCAACGCCGACAAGGTGCGGTTAGGTGAGATTTCAAAGACAACTCGCGTGTCATCCACGATCGGACGCAAACCGCCGGCAGGTGCCGTCGTGCTGTTCGACGGAACAACGGCCGATCATTTTGAAGGCGGCAAGCTGAGCGACGATAAACTGCTGCTGCCGGGTGTCACCAGCAAAGAAAAATTCGGCAGCTTTGAACTGCATGTGGAATTCATGCTGTCGTACATGCCGAATGCCAGCGGCCAGGGACGAAGCAACAGCGGCTGTTACATGCAGGGCCGTTACGAAGTCCAGATGCTGGACTCCTTTGGTCTGACGGGTGAAGACAACGAATGCGGCGGGATTTATGAAATCCGCAAACCCAACGTCAACATGTGCTTTCCGCCATTGAGCTGGCAGACATACGACGTCGAATATCACGCCGCGAAGTTCGACGCCACCGGGAAGAAGACCGACGATGCGTGGATGACCGTCAAGCACAATGGTGTGGTCATCCATGATAAGGTGAAACTCCCTCGCGGCACACGCGCAGCCCCGGTGGCCGAAGGACCGGAAGACGGCCCGATCTATCTTCAGGACCACGGCGATCCTGTACGTTATCGCAACATCTGGGTGAAGCCGCTTGCGGGTTGAACTGCCGTGGAAAAGTTCGTATGTTCGGTATTCGCCGTGGGCACTTCTAAGGCAACAAGAACATGCTGAACATACCCGACACGAACCTTTGGCTTGGCACGGCACAAGACCTGCGCCAGATTCCTCAGTGTCTAAAGCAGGGAATCACGGCGATCGTGGATCTGGCGATCGAAGAGCCAGTTCCGACGATGCCACGCGTAACAAACTACTGTCGATTTCTGGTCACGGATGATGGCGAGAATGATCCCGCGAACTTGCAGGCTGCGATCTCTGTATCGACCGTTTTTCTTCAGGGCGGCCATGCTGCCGCAATCTGCTGCAACGCTGGGCTCAGTCGTTCGCCGAGTATCGCGGCTGCTATTTTGTCGAGAGTCTCAGGTCAGTCACTGGTCGCCTGTCTGGAGCGTATTGCAGCTGAAAAGCATATTAATGTAAACCCTGCATTGTGGAACCAGGTGGTTCGTGTTTGCGAGCCGATGAAGGACTTAACAAAGTAGCCATCTCGCTCCGCCGAGATGAGCCCCGGTTCTGGCCCGTGCTCGATGGGCTCAATGATCCAGGTCAAAGGACTTTCACTTTCTGTTCTGGAACGTCCTGGCGGAGCTGCACAATGCCACGCAAAATTCTTTGCTTGGCAAGTGCCGATTCCTCCCGCTGTTACGCAGAAAGTTTAACCACGCGGTTTGCCTGAAGGCTCATCTCGGCGGAGCGAGATGGCTACAATGTGACCAGATTGCAGCTTCAATACCGCTCAATGTTTAACCTCGGAGCCCTGTATGAAATCTCGATACGTTGACTCATTCGTTCCTGTCGGTTTCGTGGCCGCTCTGATCGCCACGCGACCAACGAAGTGTACGAGACAGTGCGCATGTCCAGTTCAGAGTCGCCCATGATTTTCGTGCGCGGCACAGCCACTTCGGATGAAGAAAAGTGTGTGTCGATGGAACTCTCGGGCGAGTACATGCTCATGGGCGTCAAGGCGACCGAACGCGACGTGATCCGGCATGAGGGGCCGGACAAGTGTGTGATCGAATCGTGGATGTCGTTCGCGGGGTCGGCGGAATACAAGGGGGCGGAGTTTGTGCTCACACGCGCGAAACCTGCTCCGAAGCCCGAAACCAGCCAGGCAACGAAAAAGTCTCAAATGAGGCTCGGCAATTTTTCGGTCAGCCTTGCAGTCAAGGATCTTGCAGCATCCCGTGCGTTCTATGAAAAACTCGGATTTCGAGTCTTCGGCGGAAACCCGAAGAATTACATGATCATGCAGAACGAAACTTCCACGATCGGTCTGTTTCAGGGGATGTTCGACAAGAATATCCTGACGTTCAACCCTGGCTGGGATCGCAGTGCTGCCACCCTGACTGACTTCGATGACGTCCGAGAAATTCAGCGGGCGTTCAAGGATCAAGGCCTGGTCCTGACGACCGAAGCGGATGAGTCAACAACAGGACCCGCCAGCTTGACGCTTCTCGATCCGGATGGAAACCCTGTCCTGATCGATCAGCATGTGGCCAAACCGAAGTGAATCAAAACAACGAAAACAACGGCTGCCCGGCATCCAGCAGATTGAAGGGGCGGCCTTGTTCGTCGGTGGCCTGCAGGTCGCGAATTCCCATTGCGTGGTAAACCGTGTGAGCCACGTCGGCGGGCGTGATGGGGTTGTCTTTTGGATATTCCCCCAACCGATCACTGGAACCGAATGTCTGGCCACCTCGAATTCCGCCACCGGCCAGCAGGTCGGTCAGGCAGTGCGTCCAGTGGTCTCGGCCTGCTCCGCTGACTCCGCCGGATCGCGGATCGCCGATCTTTGGCGTACGGCCCATTTCGCTGGTCACCATCACCAGCGTCTGCGCCAGCAACTGCTTCTGTGCCAGATCCTCGATCAGCGCAGAAAAGCCGCGATCAAATTCCGGCAACAGGTCTTCTTTCAGGCAATGGAAATTGTTTCCATGCGTGTCCCAACCTCCGGCGCTCGCGCACTTTTTCGCCAGGCGAGTTTCATCTTCCATCCAGAAGACTGTGATAAACGGAACCCCTGCTTCCACCAGTCGGCGTGCCAGCAGCAGGCTCATCCCGTTGACTGTCTCGCCATATCGTTGGCGCAGGGCAGCGGGTTCCTGAGACACGTCAAACGCAGCGGCGGTGTTCGAAGCCGTCAGTAGCGAGAAAGCTCGCTCCTGTTGTCGATTCCAGCGACTCGCTTTCTGAGCCGATTCAAATTCGAACCGCGCGGCGTCGATCGATTTGAGCAGTTCGCGGCGGGCGTCGATTCTGCTCAGGTCGATCCCGGCAGAAAGTTCCAGCGACGGAGCCTGAAATCTCAACGGCTGTTCCAGACTTCCCTGCAGATAAAGCGGATCATGTTCGATGCCGATCCGTGCGGCGAATTGTCCGGGGCGCGTGTAGGGAGCCTGGCTCGGCTTGTGAGGCAGTGTGATCGCATTCGGCAGATCTCCGTTTCGTCCCTGCCGTGATGCGACCACAGATCCGATAAATGGCCAGTCACCAGGCATCGGCGTTCGATTGTTTGCCAGCGACAAAAAAGTCGGATCCGGAATGTGCCCGGTCAGATTGTAATAGTAGCCAGCGTGATGATCATTCGTATTGACCGAACCACCGATCGAATTCACAACTGCCAGGTGATGCGATTGTTGCGCCAGCATCGGCAGGTGTTCAGACAGGATCACCCCCGGCGCGGACGTGGCGATCGGGGAAAACGGCCCGCGATATTCCAGCGGTGCGTTGGGTTTCATGTCCCATGTGTCGAGATGCGACGCTCCGCCACACAGGAAAAACAGGATCGTGGATTTCGCCGTTCCGGCTCGCGCATCACGAGACGCCGTAGATTCCCCTGCGGCTGCGTGCGACGGTCCGACACCTGGCAACGCTGCCAACCCGGTCGCCGAAGCCACCAGCATGGTTCGTCTGGAAACAGCAAGTTGCGTTCTCATGGTATCTCACTACAGTTCTCGGGGTTCCGGCACACTCCGCAGAATGTCAGCCAGTCTATCGCGTCGAAGGAGGCTTGTCATCCGCTTTAGGATCGCGCGATCCGACGAAGGCCGGATACGGTCGTGGATTTCGGTGAGATCGCAATCTTGGTTGATTCTCGTGAAGGCGGTTGACTTTCGAAAGTCGTTGAACGTCTTCAGCGTCAAGGAATGAAATCTGACTTTTTTGGTCTGAGCGACAAACGTTGGTCGCTACGACCGTTCAAATTGACCTTCCGACACAAGCGGATTTTCGTTTATTTCTCGCTGACTGCTACAGACGTCAGGTCGTGACCGAGTGGTGACTTTTCGCGACGTCGGGGGACATTTTGCCACAGCGAACGAAAGTTACAGTGCTAGTGTTGCCGCAGGTGGGTCTCTCCGATCCGTCGTGAAAGATGCCGAACGTTCATCAATCGGTACCTGAGAACGCGAAGACTTCGGAGACTCGCCGTCACGAAATCTCACGGTGAAAAACACGCAACTGTGTTTCCCGATCGCATTGCGCGCATCGGACATTTCAGGCCTTTCAGATGCTGGACAGAGAACGACTCAAAACCGACTTACTCGCGCTGGGGCTGCTGGCCCTGGTCGTGTTCGTTGGTTTGAGCTTCCTCAGCTACGACCCGGCCGATCCGCCGTCCAGTCTGGTGTTTCCTCAGCGACAGGTTCCCACAAACATCTGCGGAGAAGTCGGTGCGTCCGTGGCGTATTACACACGCCAATGGATGGGGTTCGGCATGTGGATTGTTCTGGCCGCGCTGGTGTCGTGGGATCTGAAATTATTTTCCCGTGAACCCTCACGGCGGACAGTGACAACACTCATCGGATTGTTGCTCCTGGCAACTTCATCCTGTGCGCTGCTCCATCTTCTGGTTCCTGGAATTTCTTCCGGTTCCGCGTATGGCAGTGGTGGTCAGATCGGAGCATGGACCGGAATTCTGCTGGAACAGAAGTTCTCCGTCGCTGGCATCATAATTTTCGCAGGCAGCCTGCTCGCTGCCGGTGTGCTGCTCACGCCGCTCTCTGACGCCATGCAACCAGTGCTTCACGCTGCCTCGCTGCCCGCCAGTGTCATTCGGGCGACGAGTGGCTGGTTGCAACGTGCTCCTTCGACCGTGAAGCCCCGGAAAGAAATATCGAAGCCCGCCACACGCGGCACCGGTGACAATGGTGCGACCATTCCGTTCAAGGCAGCACCGGTCGTGCCTGAGCCCGACATCGCGGAAGTTGAGGGGCGCTCAATCCGCATCAATCCGCCGGCATCACTGGCCCTCCACAATCCCGATGGACTGGTCGTAGCGAAGCGGCGTGGGTTCTCACTGCCCGATATCAATCTGTTGCTGGAATCCGAGGAGTTTCCGTACGAAGAACTGGCGAAGAAAGCCCGCGTTGCGGCGACGACTCTGGAAAATGCGTTCGAAGAATTTGGCCTGAACGTAAAGGTCGCCGAGATCGATACCGGACCAGTGGTGACACAATTCGAACTGGAACTGGAACGCGGTCTGCGCCTGAACAAAATCACGGCGCTGGAAGATGACCTCGCGATCGCGTTGCGAGTTCCCTCTGTACGCGTCGTTGCTCCGATTCCGGGAAAAAATACTGTCGGTGTCGAAGTTCCGAACGACAAGCAGGTCGTCGTACGGATGCGTGAACTGCTGCAGACGGCGCGTGCGTCGTCGGACGAGATGCGTTTGCCGCTGTTCCTGGGTAAGGACGTGAGCGGTCGACCATTGACCGTCGATATGGCGAAGATGCCGCATCTGCTGATCGCCGGACGGACGGGTACCGGCAAGAGCGTGTGTCTGAATACGCTGATTCTGTCTCTGCTGATGACGCGCACGCCGGACGAAGTGCGGATGCTGATGATCGACCCGAAGATGGTGGAACTCAGCCCGTACAAGAAGATTCCGCATCTGATGCATCCCGTGATCACGGACATGAAAAAGGCGGAAGCCGTATTGGCATGGGCCGTCGACAAGATGGAAGAGCGCTACGATCTGCTGGCACGCGTCGGTGTACGTCATCTGGACAGCTACAACAAGCTTGGCAAAGCCGAAGTGCTTGACCGGCTGGGGATGACAGAAGCAGATCCGGATGCGGCTGCCGTCCCGGAACGCATGCCGTTCATCGTCATCATTGCGGACGAAATGGCCGACCTGATGATGACGTCGGGCAAGGACGTGGAAGCGTACATCATTCGTCTGGCTCAGAAGTCACGTGCCGTCGGAATTCACCTTGTCCTGGCAACTCAAAAACCAACCGTGGACGTCATTACCGGTCTGATCAAATCGAACCTTCCGGCGCGAATTTCGTTCCAGGTGGCCAGCAAGATGGACAGCCGCGTCGTCCTGGATGAAGGCGGAGCCGAGCGATTGCTGGGCAGCGGCGACATGCTGTATCTGGCACCATCGACCAGTCATTTGACACGAGCTCAGGGCACGTACGTCAGCGATGAAGAGATTAACGCTGTGATTGCCTTCTTCAGTGATACGGAACCGGAATACAGTCCGGAACTTTTGAAACTGACTGCGGCGGCGGGAATGGGTGCGGCGGGTGCCGGCGGTGCAGATTCCGGTCCGCGGCATCATGATGATCTGTATGATGACGCGGTCGCCGTTGTGATCCGTGAAGGCCGTGGCAGTGTGTCTCTGTTGCAGCGGGCCCTGGGAATCGGTTATGGTCGCGCAGCTCGAATGATCGACTACATGGCTGAAGACGGAATCGTCGGTGACTACAACGGAGCGCAGGCTCGCGAAGTTGTCTGCACAATGGAAGAGTGGGAACAGACCAAAGCCGACCGCGAAGAAGATTGAATCAGTACCATGCAGGCATTAGTCACCGGGGGCGGAGGATTTCTGGGGCTGTACATCGTGGAACAGCTCCGCGCGGCCGGGCATGATGTGCGCGTCTTCAGTCGAAGTCACTATCCGGCGCTGACAGCATTGAGCGTCGAAACGCAGCACGGTGATATTCGAGATATAAAGGCTGTGGAGCGAGCCTGTGAGGGCATCGATGCCGTTTTCCATGTCGCCGCTCTGCCAGGTGTCTGGGGGCCGTGGGAAACGTACCATGGCATTAACACGACCGGTACGCTGAACGTGATTTCCGGCTGTCGCAAGTGCGGAGTTCAACGCCTGATTTACACAGGTTCACCCAGCGTCGTGTTTGACGGGTGCGATCACATCAATGCCGACGAATCGTTGCCGTATCCGACAAAGTGGTTGTGCCATTATCCGCACTCGAAAGCACTGGCAGAACAGGCGGTGCTGGCGGCCAACGATCCGAACGGACTGCGAACTGTTTCATTGCGTCCGCATTTGATCTGGGGGCCGCGTGACAATCATTTGATCCCGCGGCTGATTCAGAAAGCCCGAGCCGGTCAATTGCGGCAAGTGGGACGAGGAGACAACGTCGTTTCGATTTCCTACGTGGAGAATGCCGCAGCCGCTCATCTTCAGGTGGAGGAATCGCTTCGGAGCTCGACAAAAGCGGCGGGCCGAGCCTACTTCATCAATGAACCGGACGCCGTCAATCTGTGGGAATGGATCAATCTGGTGCTGGCGCGCGCTGGTCTTCCTCCAGCGACGCGACAGGTTTCCGCAACGATGGCGTGGTTTGTGGGATCGGTTCTTGAAACTGCATGGAAATTTTCAGGAAGGAAACACGACCCGCCCATGACGCGCTTCGTGGCGGCTCAACTGTCCGGTTCGCACAGCTACAGCATATGTGCCGCACAACGCGACTTTGACTATAGGCCGTTGGTGACAGTGGAGGAAGGCCTTCGCAGGATGCAGTCGGAGCTCGATGAACGTCCTTCTCTGCGCTTTTAAAAAGGGGTCAGGAACGAATAGCCAAATGGCCCGGAGGGTGCTCCGCACTATTGGTTCCAGGTATCTCACTTCAGATTAAGATCAGTTTTGGGTTGCGAGCGACGGTCGAAGTGGGTCTGATTTCGGTCTGCAGCCTGAATCAGGCGGCCATGCAGATCGATTTTTTTCGTTGCTGCTTTGACACCGCGGGTCAGCGTGATCGGATGGCTATTGTTTCTTAAACCCGAACCGTCGCTTGATCGCTCGGGGTAAGGAAAAGAAAGTAGCATTGGTGGCCTGCATGCGAAAACTGCTGACCATCCTGAACTGCATGGTTTGCAATAACGAAACCTGGCGCACAGAAAAAGTGGTGACCGGCACATGACTGATCACCATACGTGCTCGATGCATCGATTAACGCACCGGCGATTCGACTATCCCTCAGAAAGTTGCGTCTCCGCAGAGCTTCCGTCTGTTTTGTCGAACACCGCAATCCTGACAACTGCATCACTCCAAAACCAGATAATCACTCAAAAAGAAATTCAGATTGAACACCGGCGCCATGCCTTAAAAAATCTCGGGGGGTTGGGTCTGGCCCCCCAACTACTCTGGCAGCGTTATCCGATATTTGCAGCAGAAAGCGGGTGTGCAGTTCAGGGTCATAAGCACCAGCACATAAGTTTTAGTGTTTAACCGTTAGCCGACAGGCGTACGCAAGTGCGGAAAACGTACGCCTGTCGGCTAACGCTTAAACGAGGTTATACCAAATTAGTTGTGCCTAGGTGCTTAACAGCGAAGCCTGAAAGGGCGAAGAAACGAGAAGTTGCCCATTGAGTCGCGTATAAAAACGGTTTACGACAGTTTTGAAAATATGGGGCAATGCAGTCGAAGGCATCACGCAGGCGGGAAAGCGAATTCTACCGACGGTGGCGAAGTAGTCAGTGACTCCGCTTCGCCGCCTCCCGCTTAATCAGTCAACCGACTGTGTCCGCTGCATCATCAACCAGTGTCACTAAGATCAAGACACATTCAGCTCTCGCTACTCATTTTGTCAGGCGAGCGGCAGATTTCTGGTTACCGTCGAGAACCGGGGCTAGCGCCCTGCGGCTGATAAAATCAGCCGTCACGCGCTAGCGTCCGGTTGTTCGAGCTCGTAGTTCTGATCCGCCGCTCGCCTTACGAGTTCGGGAAACTGAATTTTACTCAATTTAACGGCGGCTCAATGACATTCCGAGTTTGTCGAGCATGCTGGTGCGTGCTTTGCTCTTATTCTCTGCGGTCGGCTTTCTGGCCTGTTGCTGATCTGGTTTGATGAGCGGTTCTGCTATGCCAGCCTCGTCCGAAACATCCGCTCTGCTGGCTGACTGCATTTTTTCAAATTGCTCCAGCTTTGCTTCGAGGAGAGCAATTCTTTGAGCCTGTCGAGCCGCAATTGTGGACTCCTGGTCGGCTGCACCAATTTCCTGCTGATCCCGACTCCATGGATCGCCACCGTTCGGAGGTTGAACACGGGACGCAGATGATTTCGGCGCAGTCTGTGATTCTGAAGCGTTCTGTGTCGCCAGTTTTTCAACCAGTTTCTGTAGTTCCAGAATCTGCGACTCCAGACCTGCCACCTGCTGTTCGCAAGCCTTAAGCTGGAATTCAGCAGAGTTTTGCCAAGGATCATTTTTCGCGGAGATCATTGTCACGCCTGCCTGACCGGGCAATGCCTGAACATCACTGGCTCTCGAGCTCGGGTCTGCACTTGATTGGTATGCAAGTTTCTGCAGCTCAAATATCTGCCTTGTGAGATCCTGAACTCTCTGCGACTCGATGCTTGTGCAGCCTTCTGCCGGAGCGGCGGTGGCGGGAGCAGCAGTGGCGGGTGCAGCGGCGGCAGAACGACGTGTGCCAGTTTGCGTTTGCTGCGCTGATGCTCCAGTTAACTGTCCAAATAACAACGGGTTGTTATGACTGGCAGGTGCTGCTGCCCCATCAATCATCATTTGTGGATCGCGACGAAATCTTGTAAACCCGTGAAGGCAAAACTCCGGAGTTTCAAGACTAATCTTAGGCATGGAAATTCGGAAACTGGGAAGTGCAATTGAGCTGCGACCGCCAGCGATTTCGCCTGTCGGGGCAGGTGCTGCAAACATTGTCGGCTGCGCCGGAGCGCCTTCATCAGCAGGTGCGGCATTAGCAGGTGCCGCTTCAGCAGGTGCGGCATTAGCAGGGGCTGCTTCGGCACATGATCCACTTGACCTGAATGGCCTGAATAACCTATGGCCATTCGTGTCTCCGCATGACTGACCGTTTGCGGAAACCGGAAACAGAAACGCTGCCAAGGCAAGAACCAAGGTGGCCTTCCTGCTGGCCGAATGAGGAAATAACATCGCAGATCCTTCCGTCGATGGTTCTTGAGTTTACAATGGAATTACAATTGATGATGTGGAACGCTGTAGTTCGACTTCATCGACAACAAACTAATCGTTCGTCGCCTGATTCTTCTTTGCCAGCTCGGCCACGGCTGCTGTCAGGTTTCTCGTAATGTCTGACAGCTGTTTCACATCACTCTGAAGCTGCCGTATATCGCCACATGGATCATCGCACCGCTCAGGAGTGCTTGCTGCCGCTGCAGCGGAACTCTTTTCTCGCAGGAGTTCACGCAACAGCCTCTCCAATTCATCCGAATCGACACTGCTCGCAGCGGCAGCTGAATTGAAAGAGACTGGCATGGCAGAAATATTCAGGGGCATCACGGGCATTGAGGAAACGGCGAATCCCTGAGGAGGAGCTTCTCCAAACCCTGCCCAACCACCGTTTTTCTTGGTGACCGTCTTGTTGACTGTCCGGCTAAAGTCAATATGAATCCACGGTTTGCGGCATTTGTTTGAGTCGCAGCACTGACAAGGTATTCCACAGCAATGCGTCGTCTCGGCACAACCGTAATTCATGTCGCATGGTGCCACGCAACTGGGCGCCACGCAACTGGGTGCCACGCAACTGGGTGCCACGCAACTGCACTGGCCGTGAGAACGAGCGGAAAAAACAATAAGGAGGCAAATCGTCGCGACTTTGCATAGATTCCGAATCATATGAGCAATCCTGAAAAGAATTCGCCGGAGTGTCCTTCAAGTATTCTTCGATCCAGTCCGTATCAGATCATGAGCGAGTAGAAAATGAATGTGTGCTGAATCTCCAAAGGCTTTCTCGGAACGCCACGCATCCCGTAGAATCCTTACTATGGGTGCGGCGGTGCGCAATACTT
>Ga0335394_10009569_pt1 | contig 10930 bp, 9 predicted proteins | sample MAT03_FD_205741 | JGI IMG/M metagenome (GOLD analysis project Ga0335394, IMG submission 205741) | Freshwater microbial communities from Lake Fryxell liftoff mats and glacier meltwater in Antarctica - MAT-03 (spades assembly) (version 2) ... | reverse complement strand
TGGCTGACTTTAAATTAAATTAAAAATATACCAAGCCCGTTAAATGAACTTGACATATAAATATAATACGCTACGCGATAGCGCATATACACCTGATGGTGGAGGGATATGCGCTATAGGGTAGCGTATATAAACAAGTTACAAGCAAGCCGAAAACAAACGACACAATGACAATGAAATTTTTGCTGCATAAAGACAAAGAAGAAAAATGAAAAATGCCGACACACAAAACAGCACATTTGCAAACCGACACAAGCCGACACACGACCGAAGTTTGCAAAAGAGCTGTTTTCTTACTGCAGCACGTTAGAAATATGTATAAGTTTACACTAAATTTAATAACTCTAAAAATAAAATAAAATGAGCAACTTTAAATGTATCGAATGCAGTAAAGAATATGCAGAGGCTGATGTCCCTGCAAGTGGAATTTGCGATGACCCTAATTGTCCTGGACAAGGTTTAACGGGTTTAATAGTTCCAGATGAGAGTAGTCAATCAGCAACTTCAGCAAACACACTTGTGATAAACTCAAATCAAGGAAAAGAAGTGGGTTTATGCGTGTTGTTAATGGATGCTTCTGGTTCTATGGCAGAAGAGCCATACACAACAAGTTTCAAATCCAAATATCCACCTAAAGCAGAAAGTCAAGCATTCGCTGAAAGAGATGGTTTGCTTACAAAACGTGAAGTTGTCACTGATGCTGCCGCTCTTGCTATTTTTGGATTAAAGAATCTTTCTAAAAAAGAGGATGCATATATCTGTGCAATAAAGTTTGACAATAACCCATCCGTGATATTTACAAAAACAGTAGATAGTTTATTAAATGAGTATGAAACTCCCGATAAGTTTGCGAAATTTCTATATTCTGAATTAGCAGCTCTTAATGGTGGTACTAATATAAATGGTGCATTAAATTTGGCTTATAGTTTTGTTAAAAAGTTTATTGATGGGAATGTCCCTGGAATGGAAAACTGTATAGCGAATTCTCAAACTCAATACTTTGGCACAAAATCAATAGATGTCCCAAATGTTAGAATCATGCTTTATACTGATGGCGAACAATTACAACATTATGGTCCTATAGTAAATCCATTTAAAGCAAATAATGATGAACTAGACTTGCTAATCGGTGCATACATCGGAAACCCAGATGATAATGGGTGCAAGCAATTACAAGAAATAGTTGGTACTTGTCCTTCTCATAACCAAAATCAATTTTATGTAATGGACGAACCTAAAAAGATTGCAACTCTTAGAGGTTTGTTTAGAATGGCTTCAGGCACATCTGGATTCTGTCCGTATTGTATTGAGAAATAATATTCAACATTATTCTTTAAAAACGAATATATGGAGAAAGAAAATACTATAGCAATGAATGAAGAAATTGAAAAAAAACCTGAGAATATTTCTATTAAGCCAGAATATTTAGAAAGTAATGTTAATTGTGATGATGCTCTAAGTGAAACTCAAATAACATCACCTTGCAGCGAACAAAAGACTCAAGAATTTGCACATAATAATGAGGATTGTGAAATTAAAGAATCATTTGCTCCGATAACTGACAGCAATCTAAATAGTAAGTTTTTCTATACCGAAGTAATGTCAACAGCTGGTCCTAGAAAGAATTTTCAGGAAGATGCTAGAGAAGGGGATTATGATTTGGGTGAAGACGTTGTAGGTTGTATTGTAAAAAAGGATAAAGCATTCTTTTGGTTGCTTGATGGAACAAGTGATACACCAATCTTTTTAACAACAGATAAAAAAGAAATAATTTCTAGTCGCCTATTGTCTCAAGATATTGGTTGGAATCTACAAAGGATTATATGGAATAAAAAAGACACTATTAATTCTGAAGACGCATTACGTGAGTGCTTGAATTCAATTGTTGAAGATTGGCAAATTAAACTCAACTGCTTAAATGATGCAGATAAAGATCGTTTATTTGAAATACTTTCCCTAAAAGCAAGTATGACAGTTTCATCGACTGCAATATTTGGAACATTGGGTATTAACGGAAACCTAAATGTCAGTCAAATTGGAGATTCATTTATCGTAACCAATCCTGCCAGTAATACTCCAAATCTTAAGGGGCGTTTATTTGTTGTGATAAAAGCCAATCTTGAAGAAAAAGCATTTACTGTTGAATCAAACCCATTCGAAGATACTCGATGTAATACTATTAGTTTGGAGAATATAAAAACCATTATTGTTGGAACCGATGGAGTTAGCCATAATACACAAAAATGGTTACAACTGAAACCAGCAGATTTTACTGATACAGCTTTTAGAAAAACAATTTCAGCTATTAAACATGGTACATGTGATGATAAAGCTCTTTGTGTAATTCAAATACTAACAGATGATTGAGATAATAATTCAAGGGAAAAAGGTTGAATTTGATCCAAGTCCTATTGAGTGGAAAATGAAAAGGGATTATTTTGCTTTTGCGACATTAGAAGGCACTAAGTGTTTCATAAAAAAGTATGCTGGTAAGAAGCCTTCTGCTTGGGAGCTTATTATTTCTTTGATTGGTCAGGGCGATACCTGTATGCCTATGGTTTATGATGCGGTTTATGATAAAGTTTCTAATTCTTATTATGTTTTCCTTGAGTGGATTAAAGGTATCACATTAAAAGAGTATATTTTGAATGGAGATATGATAACCCCAATAAAAGTAATGACGGATTTGGATTTAGCTTTATCTATTATCCATTCAAAGGGGTTTTGGTTTAGTGATTTCAATGAGGAGAATATTTTTATAACATCTGGTTATATAAAAAAAGTATTACTAATTGATGTTGACAGCTGTTGGAAATCTTCGATATATCCTAATCACATAAGTAACGATGAAGGTGGTATACCTGGAGCAGCGCAAAATATTGGACGTCATGTTTTGGAATTTTACTCCAAATATTTACACAATGCCAATAACCCAATTATGTACAAAGATTTACCTGGCTCAAATTTCAATTATTTACAACTATTGGTGTTATGTGTAAAATTAAACATCTTTCAAAACAGAAAAAAGATAGATGCTACCTTTCAGTATATCAGACCAGATAGTTTTAGGGATATGCAAAAAATTATTCATGACTGCGATGCTAATTACAGTAAAGGTGTATTTACTTTATCCAAAGATAAAAACAGAAATGTCCGTGAGCCAGTTAAACAGTTAATAAACAGAATAATAAACAGATAATTATTTAAAATATGGGAAAATCAATCGGTATTGATTTAGGGACAACAAATTCAGTTGTTGCCTTTAAAGATTTGAATGTTAAAATCATCAAACATGAGGGTGGGTTAGAAGAACTTGTTCGGTCTTGTGTTGCTTTTCCAGATGGAAACAGTGATCCAAATATTGGCAAAAAGGCTTATAATAGTATTGAAAGATATAAACCAAATGTCGTTTTTTCGGTAAAACGTTTAATGGGAGGTTCGATTAAAGATGATGGTGTGAAGAAGATGATAACAGAAAGAGAGTATTATCCCTTTAATATTAAAAATCTTAGTAGTGGTACAGATGATGCGGTTGCGATTGTGATCCATGGAAAAGAGTACACTCCAGAGGAAATAAGCACATTGATATTAAAACGTTTAAAAGATCAAGCATCTGAAGAATTAGGAGAAGTTACTCATGCAGTCATTACAGTTCCAGCATATTTTAATGAAAAACAAAAAACAGCAACACGATTAGCAGCACATAAAGCAGGTTTAAAAGTTCAACGTTTGCTTTCAGAACCTACAGCTGCAGCAATATCCTACGGATTAGATAATATTAAAGAGGGTGAAAGCAAAGTTGTTTTAATTTATGATTTTGGAGGTGGTACTTTTGATCTTTCGATTTTAGTAATTTCCGGAGGACAGTTTATTGAATCTATTACAGGTGGTGACAGATGGTTAGGTGGTGATGATATTGATAAGTTATTAAGAAATTGGTTTATTCAACAAGTTTGCAAAACGCATAATATTAGCGATTTTAATGAATTAGTTGAGAATAACCCCAAAAAAGATAGGGATAAGTTTAATCGTGATTTTAGGGAGCAAATAGAAGATATTAAAAAGCAATTGTCAATTAATCAAACGGCAAAATTGGATTTGCCTGGCTATCTTGAAAATGAATCGGGTGATATAATTGATATTGAAATCAAAATTAGACGTAACGATTTTGAATCATTAATTACACCTTTAGTGAACAGGACAATAGATCTTGTGGACGAATTACTTGAAAAAAACAGCTACCCAATAGAAACAATAGATAATATCTTATTAGTAGGAGGTTCTTCTGGTATTCCGCTTGTCAAGAAAATGCTTATTGATAAATATGGCAAAGACAAGGTCATTTCTTCAGATAAGCCGATGCTAGCTATTGCAGAAGGAGCTGCAATACTAGCACATTCATTAAACGAAGAGTTTGAGTGCCCCAAATGCGGTACAATTGCACAAAAGAATCAAACGAAATGTGAAAAATGCGGTGTTGATATACAGGAAATCACTATTGGAAATAATGAGATAGTAGTTCATTCTACAACACACAATTACTTCATACAAATAGTAGATAATAATGGGAATAGAAAACTCGAAAAAATTATTGATAATGCGACCCCATTACCTATAAGTACTAATAAGAATTTTAAAACCTTAGTAAATAATCAAAATTTAGTAGAGGTTTTGATTTATGCAGATGCTGAAAATGGAACCTTCGATCGTCAAACGATTGGCTATTTTGCAATATCAGAAAACTTACCTATCAATAGCGATTTAACCTTCACGTTTTCGATGGATGCGGATCAAACTCTTCAAGTAAAAGCATACCCGAGAGGCAAAAATGATTTAGCTCAAGAAATTGTGTTAACTAGTGGTAATAAAGACGCCAAATGTTTACAAACATTATCAGAAACAATTGAAGAAATATACACTGCAGATGACATCTCTGATAATAAAAAATCTGAGTTTAATGAGTCTATTCAAAGTATTGTAGTAGAAATCAACAAGATTGGTAATGGGCAACATGATAATAATAAGTGGTATGAATTGGAGTGCAAAATTACTCAAGCGAAAGAAGTTGCAAATTCAAAGGAAGAAAACAAAGAGTTACCTTTCATTTTTGCCCAAATACTATTAAATGTCTTTTCTCAATTTATTGACAATACGGATACAAATACTTTAAGGGGATTGGTTAGTAGATACGAAGGAACAACAAATGATATTCAACGACAAGATATTTTAGACGACATGAAAGAAATTACTGATAATTATTGGATTTTTATTCATGTGTTCACTCTAAAACTGGCAGCAGATCAGGCAGAAGACCAAAATAGTGCCCAACAACTTAATAGTAGTTATAATTCTGCAATGGTTGGTATAAGAAATGGTAATATTTCAGAAGCTATTTCAGTAATGAATAATTCTGCTTCCTTGCTAAGTAGAAATCCAATTAATTATGAAACAGGTATAAAACAATTTTAAGACAATCGGAATGAACAACTACAAATGCCCAATTTGCGATAAGCCCGGCTTGGAGGATTTTAGAAAAAATGAAACAACATGTCCCAATTGTGACACTGATTTAAGTGTTTTTGTTGATTTAAAGCAGACTGCTTCAAAAGGATATAAATTTAAGTTCCTCCTTGTAGTTTTATTGTGTGTTTTTATTCCAATAATATTTTTAATTATTATAACATTAAGCAATACAAAAAAAGAGCTTAATAACAGTTTAACTCAAAATAAGCAGCTAACTACCAGCTTAGCTTCAAAAGCAACGATTATTGTACAGTTGGAAGATAGTATCCAATCAATTCAACAAGTAAAAGTAGTAGAACAAGAAATTGTTGGAAATTTTTATTTTGTAAAAAGAGGAGACAGTTTTTGCAGTATAAGTTATTTACTATTCGGGACAGAGAAATATGCTAAGGAAATTGCAGAACTAAATGGGAAAGACCTAACTAGTATAATTTTTCCTGGCACTAAGTTTATAATACCTCAAAAATAATCAGTATGGGCTTGTTTTCATTAATAAAAAATATTTATTACAACAATAAGCTGAATAAAGCAATACGACTAACTACTGTTAAAGATTTTAGTCAAGCCGAAGCAATTTTTATTGAATTAATTCCGAAGCATCCTGAAGCTGTTACGGAACTTGCAAAAATGTACCTTAATCAAGCTCAGGGTCAGTCTGATTTGTTGAAGCATTACCAAAAGATTTTGAACTGTGAATCAAGATTGTTAAATAGTGTCTCAAACAGAGTATCATTTAAAGTAACCAAGAATAATACGCTGAGTCTAATCTATCATCAATTCAAAGACAATTATTCTAAAGGTAGTTATAAAAAGTCCCTGGAATTTTCAGGCGTATTGTTAAACTATAAAAAAGAAGATAGTTTTATCAAGGAACATTATAAGTGTTTGTTTGATTACGCTATCAGCTTAACCGATGTGAATGGTAATGGTAATGATACTGACCCATTGTTAATTCAAATATACAATGAATGTCAGCGCAAAATATTTCTATCGGAAATATTTAACAATACAATATATCAGATATTTGAAAGAGCAAAACAATACAGTGCCAATAAAAATTATGAATGTTCTAATAAATTGTGTGCGATAATATTTGAAGAAATTATTGAGTCGAAATACCTGTTTATTGAAAATGATATTGTAAACATAGAAAATGTTAAAACAAAAGACAATGATGCACAGAAACTTATTGATACAATCGGCTCCATCGAGGATAAATTCATTGCTTTAAAATATCTTGAGAGACTTATAGGTCATTTAAACGATGCTAAATTAATGTTTAGCAAGTATATTGTAGAATTAAGCAGCGAGTTGATAAAAAACAAAAAGTATAAGGACTCTATTGATTTATTAGAAAATGCAATTTCCATTTATAATGCCAGTCTATTTACTGAACAATTAATAATAATAAGCAATAGTTTTATTAATGAAGCATCTTACAATTCAGCTTGTGAGCTTTTAAAAAATCTTGTTTCTAAGCATTCTGATGCTGAACCATTATTAGCTAAATGCTATTGGAAATTAAGCGCTGTTGAAAAATCTAATGATTCCAAAAAGGACTTACTTTTAAAATCATTTGAATTTAAGAACTCACATAATAAATTATTCAATGCAAAACTATATGATCAGATATTTCACGATGTAATATCAAGCTTAATTGAAGTGGCATACAAGTATGGTGAATTTTCTTACTATTCAGATGCTTATGCTTTATTGGATTTAGTTTTATTTTATAAACCTATTTCATTAAATACCTTTATTAAAGTTAAAGTTCTTGAGATAAATAACATATCAAAGTTAGAAAAGCAGATAACTCTTTACAAAGAAGCCATTGAAGTTACTAAGCAAAAAGTTTCAGGGTTAGCAGATGTCAAAGAAATACAATTAGATATTTTATACATAGAACTAATTAATGCTAATTTAAAAAAGTTTACTAATTCGGATAACGAAACTGCCATACATGGTTTATTGACATTGAAAAATGAAGTTGAAAAGCAAATATTTCATTCAACTAATATTAACCAATCTATAAATAAACTCGATATTACCCTTGCTGAAAAATATTTCAATAAAGGTTTTGAACTTGAAAATAAAAACCAATTAGAAGATGCTTTAAATAGCTATGATATTATAAACGAACATTTCACCATTGTTACTGAAATTTATAATTTAAGTTTACTAAGAATACAGATTGTATATTTTAAAAATGTCTCTCTATTTAAATCAAAAATTAACAATAAAAATATAGATGAGTTACTTCGGACGCAAAAGACAAATAAAGTCGTTATAGATTTGGCATATCGTTTTGCTATTTATCTTATTAATAATGAAGATCTAAACCAAGCGATGGATGTAATTGATAATTATTTGCCTTCCAACTCTAATAATGTAGCATTACTTAAAGATTTATGTAAAAGCGCTGAAATCAAAAAGGCTAAAAATATTTTATGTGAACTGAATTCAAAAATTGAAAAGATTAATAATAGTGAGTTAGTTATAGGTGAGGCGATTCAAATCATTTCAAATATCGAAGCCATAGAAAAGGAGTGTTCCATTCTCAAGGACATTGAGGGAAAAATAGTTGATTTAAAAGCTAGTTTAATCGATTACGTTATCTTCAAGCCTTTTGAAACTGAAAACTATGTTGAAAGTTTTAACTATATTAAGAAGTATAGAAATAATTACATCAACGATGATGTTTTATTCCGAAATATCGCAATTTCTTCTTTTGGTATTATTGCTACAGGAGAAATGAATGAAAACAATTATAAAGAATTAATATCGATTTGGGTAACAGCTACCTTTAATGTCAAATTATTTATTCATTCCTTAAACTACACCAGTTGGGACGATAAATTTACGTTTTCACTTCAAAATTCATTAGGTTTATTATTACAAGAAGAATTAGAAAACATTCCGGATAATGTTAATTATGATGATATTAGCAGTACAAACATATCTATTGGAGAAGTACAAAAATCACTTTTAGATATTGTAGAAAATGTTATTGCAAAAGATTCTTATGATGATGATTTTAAAGTTGTTTGTCTGGATTTTCTTCACGAAGAAATAAATGCTGTTACATCTTTTTATGGTTTAGCACTAGATGACCAAATTATTGGTTGTACTCCATATTTTGCAAAGCAAAATAATCAGCTATTTGAAAGAATCTCCGAATCGCTAACAAATGAATTGCAGTTTAGCGATGTAAATACTGAGGATGTATTAAAAGTCGGCCTGCTTTATAGTATTAATATAAAACAATTTAAAAGTTATTCCGATGCAATTATATTAAAAAACAAAGCACTTGAGGTTGTAAAAGCCAAAAACTATTCTCAGGTTAAATTAATCTTTTCAAAACAAAATTTAAATAAATTAGAAAACTATACCGAATTGTATTCTAGTTTATTTAATGAACTCCGAGACGTTTTTAAAGAACAAATTAAGGATGAAATGGACTTTGAGAAGACACTGACAAATTATTTAGTTATTTGTCAAGCCTATTCTGATTCAAATCTTAATTATATAGTGTCAAATTCAGCAAATAGAATTTGTGTTTCTATGTTAAACGATGAGACTTTAAGTAAAAATAATGGACTAAAAATACTCTCCGATGTTTATAGGGTAATTAAAAACAATGATAAGTTAAATGAAAACATACAGGCAATAATTAATGCTGCAATCATCGATATTATAATTGAAGATGATAGAACTTTAAAAAATGTACTTTTTATTGCGGTTGAGAACTCGCCTGGTGCTTTTGATAGAGGCATTATTGATACTTTAAATCAAGCTATTGAAATTATCGTAATTTCAGGTAAAATACATGAGCTTACTAGTTTTATTTCAGATTTTAACAAAATTTCAACCTTTAATGTAGCTTTAAATAATGTGGTTTCCAAAGCAAAAGACATTCAAATTACCTTTGAGTTATCTAAAATTATTGACCAATTAAATTCTAGTAGTATCTCCGAAATTGTGGGACTTGAGCGTACATATGAATTATATGAAACAAACAAAAACAACAGTCGTGTTTGCGAAAATCTTGTAATTTTATGTGGCAATTTAATTCATTCCAATGTACTAAAACAAACACGATCCACTAATCGTATTACAGCCATATTGGATACATTAATAAGAAACAGAAGTGCTGTTTTTATTCAATGTGCTGTTCAGCTATCAAGTCAAAGGGATGAAATATTAAACAGTTTGCCTTATGATGCTCGAACCCTTATGGCTGGAATGTCTTTCCCAGGCCAAAGTCTAACCACCGAAGGAGAAGCTTTAAGAAAGGGTTTGAATTATTTGAAGCAATTATCAAATTAGTAAATTATGAAAAATGCATATAAAATATTAGGTGTGGCACAAAATGCTGATACAATTGAAATTGTAAATGGACAAAAAAATGCTATGAGAGAAAGAAAATATAGCTCTACTGAAATAGCAATAGCAAAAAAACAGTTGAGTACCCCAGCTCTGAGATTAGCTGTGGATTTTATATATCCTATTGTAGATAAACCTTTTATTCAGCAAATAACTTCAACTACTCAGCATACAGATATTGATATTAAGAAAATTGATTGTGATGCTTTTAATTCCTTAAAATAATTTAATTATGAAAAAAGATAAAGAAAATAAAATTGAAAAGGTTATTGTGGATTCTTTTAGAGCTAATATAAAACAGAAATATGAATTTAAAGAATTAGAAACTAAATTTGTACTTGAAAAACGTGCAATGTTGTTGGATATAGTTCAAATTATTGATGCGTTTGAAAACGCTGAAAAAACCATTATTGAAAAGGCATGGGATAAAACAGAACTAAGCGAAAAATCCATTAAAAGATTATTAACCGCAAAAAATAAGACATTTTCAATTTTAGAAAAATACAATGTGTCGAAAATTGAGTTCAATGATAATATATGTACAGATGATGATTGCAAAACAGTTGGTGACGAACCTGATAGCACTAAACCTAATGGATATATAATTAGTATAGAAAAAAACGGGTATAAACATGAAGATAAAGTATTAAGATATGCTGATGTGATAATTGTGAAGAATTAAACCTATGCTTCGTAGTCAAGCACATTTGCAGGTCGCACAAGCCAACACACGACCAAAACCTGTAAAAGAGCTTGCCTACCCAAACGCACCGACAGAAAGAAATGATGCAGCAAAAATAAATCACAGAATAACGAAAGACAAAAACGGCCAGCTTGTAACAGCACCTCCTATGTAAAGCAGTAAACTACCGCCCAAAAGTAATATTTTAATTTAAGATTAACTCATCGTCGTCGTGATATTTGTTGGAATGTGTAAAACCGGCCACGCTTGCGCGTTGGGGTTTTGCATATTTCAACAAATTATTTAAATCATTAAGCTCACACTCTTACTTGCCTGCCGGCT
>Ga0335394_10009568_pt1 | contig 10930 bp, 9 predicted proteins | sample MAT03_FD_205741 | JGI IMG/M metagenome (GOLD analysis project Ga0335394, IMG submission 205741) | Freshwater microbial communities from Lake Fryxell liftoff mats and glacier meltwater in Antarctica - MAT-03 (spades assembly) (version 2) ... | reverse complement strand
ACCACGCTCGAGAGCATTTGCCGCACCGACTCGCTGGTGTTGATCCACAAGAAAGCCGACTGATGCATGCCCGCGCCCGTCGGCAGTTGGCTGCGGAACTTGGCCGACCGTACCAGCGGGAAGCCGCCGTTGCGCGTCTGGATGGCGCGGGTGACGATCGCGCGGTCTGAACTGAGTAACAGATAGCCGCGGTCGTACGTCATCTGCAAGGCCATCGTGGGGGCGAGCGAACTCGTCACCGTGGTCCAAGTTCGGCCACCCGTGGTCTCGACCTTCAGCGTCAGTTTCGAGTCCTTCGATTCGCGATTGTAGGCATCGACAAACCGCCGTAAGGCCTCATCGAGCGAAGCCTGCCGATAGACTTCCGCCGCCGCGATCCAGCCGGGAATCGGCAAGGTCGGCGTCTCTACCGCATAAGCATAGTCGGTGCCCAAGGCGCCGGCGATGTCATTTGCGAAATTCACGCCCGTCTTTTGTTCGAACTCGCGTAAGTGCCTGATCGAATCCGGCGACAGCTTCGATAAGGTATCGAGCAGCGAGTCAAACATCTGGCGCGGATTGCGCGTCGTTACGGATCCGGCGACTAAAGCATCGGCCGAAATATACTCGCCCGCTGCGGTGGCCGCTGGTGTGGCGAGCCAACTGGCCAGGCCTTCGCGTTGACCATTAAAGGTCAGCAGCGCCGAGTTCTCGCTCGCCGTGCCAATGGTCTTTTGCTCCAGGAACAGATGCTTCATCCGATTCGCGCCGGTAGCAATCAAGGTCGTCTGCGCCTGCAGGCTCGTGCCCGTACGCAGGACCATTTGCTCGATATTCACGCCCAGTAACCAGCCCGCGCCTTTGGCATAGCGCGCCCGGATCTCGGCGCCAAAGGGCGTCGTGCTCAGTTTGGTGGCTCCCGCTTGCAAAGGTGCCAAGTCACGCGCCTCACCCGTCATCAACACGTACTGGTCGGTCACCGTATAGGCCACGTGCAGAACACCCGTAAAGGTCTGCGTCAGCTTGGTCTGCAAGGCCGTCCGCTGGCCCGGCTTCACAGCCATTACGATCAACGGCTTCGTGTTGTTACCTTCAGATGTTAGGCCAAACACGATCTCGTCGCCGATCATAGGAGTAATGGCTTGCAGCTTAGTCAACTGCTGCTTCATGTCCACCATCGCGCCCGAGTTCCACCACTCGCGCAGCACGGGACTTTCCTTGGCCCGCGTGTCGATCAAGCCGATAATCTGTTCAATCGGCCCGCCTAAGTTCGGCACCGAGCCATAGACCATCGTATTCGCCGGTAAGTAAGCGAGTAACTGCGGCGTGGTCCGCAAAGCCGCCGCCGGCAAGGCGGAGAACTTTTGCTCAATGACGGCTAACTCGGCGAGTAACTGGATATATTTCTGCGCATCGGCGCTCCAAGCTACCGCCTCCTTCGGCGTCACCGAGGCCAAGGCCTCTGACGTCGCCGCATGTTCACCGGGCTTGAGTAAGTGGCCGCCGCCAGCTTGATCCACCTGCACCGCGCCTTCGATCACCGTCACCAACGAGCCCTGTAAGCCGGTGCTGACGCCAAAGACCGTACCCTTCACTGAAGTCATCGAATCCTGCGTCGCCACGCGCAAATGGCCGCGGCGTTGTTTGGCCGCCTGGATCACCACGTCGCCGCGCTCGAGGTGTACCGTCTGGCCGCTCCACGCCGCCGTAACAAAGAGCTCGGAACGCTCGTTCATTTCGAGTTGCGATCCATCGGCGAGCTGTAACTTCGCCCGCGTGCCGCGGCCCGAACGCACTACATCACCTTCGCCGATCGCGTCGCCGGCCTTGAGCGGTTGGCCATCCATGCGAATCAATTCGCCGGAGCCTATCGCCACCGTGGCCCGCGCACCGGACCCCGCCAGGAACTTATCGAGCGGCTCACGTGCGGCCCACACCGACAAGCCGGCCACCGCGGCCGCGATCGCCCACTTGGCGAACACCGGCGTCCGCTTCGGCACGCGGGCTGGCATCGCGACCACCTTGGGCCGCTCGCCGGTCATCTCGCCGTAAATCCCGCGGCAAGCGGCGCAACGGCTCAAGTGGTCTTCCACCAAAAGCCGCCGCGTCTCTTCCAAAGTTCCGGTGACATAGCCCGCCAATTCCGGCCGGAATTCGGCGCAGGCCAGATTCACAGGGGCCGGATTCAGCTCCAGCCGCGCCCGCACCCGCTCCTTCGCCTCTGCCATCTCGCGTGGGGCTTCCGAAGCTTGGATCTCATTCAACAAGTCATCAAACTGTTCGTCGTTCATCATCTTGTCCTTTCTTCAGTTCCCCAACTGCACTTTAAGAGACTCGCGAATGCGATGCAGCCGCACCGCGATCGTGGTCTTCTCGAGCCCATACATTTCGGCGATTTCGCCATTCGCCAAACCTTCGATGTAGCGCAGCACGAACATCTCGGCGTCGCGCGGCTCCAGCGTGCCAATGGCTTGACGTAACCGCTGCCTCAGCTCCGCCGAACTGTCTTGCTTTAGCCGGTCCGGCGTCTCCGAAATCGACTCCTGCCGCCACGTCGACCGCCGCCGGACGACGTCGATGGCCGCATTGGCCGCCGACCGCCGGAGAAAGCCTTCGGGCGCGCGCAAGGGGTCAAGTGGCTCCTCGCGTTTCAGCACCCGAAGAAATACGGTCTGCAAAACGTCTTCGGCATCGGCCGTCGAACCAGTGACGCGGAGCGCCGTCCGGTACACGGTGTCCGCATAGCGGGTGTAGAGATCGCCTAATTCTGGGGGCATGGCCTGTATCGAATTGTCGGCTATTGCGAGCGTCGCTATCATGATTCCTCTGCCTGGATATACGACCCAGGGAGGAAATTATTGCGGCAAGCCGAGCCGTTTGCGCCGATTCTCTTCTTGTTGGGCAAAACGGGGCATCAAGCGCTCCTCAATCCAGGCATAAGCCGCCGCCAGCCCTTCGGCCTGAAAAACCCGCCCTAACTCCGCTTCCACCCCGCTCGGCTCGCCAAAACCGGATAGGAACTGGTTTGAGGTCATGCGGACGCTTTTATCGCCATCGACGCAGCCATCTTCGCGCAGGATCTTCTCGCGGACGTATAAGGTCAGTACGGCGTCGCCAAGCCAAGCCTCTTCGAGGACTTGCCTCCGATTCACCCGAGCTTCCGCCAACGGCATTGCACGTCCTTCAGCAAGGGCGTGGCGCTCAGGAAGGCCGGGGTTGATTCTAGCGAGAGCCGGTTCTGCACCAGGATTCCTGTCGCGCGCCAATAGGCGTCCTGGAAGAGCTCAGTGCAAATGGTCTCTTCCGATTCGCTGCGCTCCTTCGGTGGCTTCGTTTGGTATTCCGTGAAGCCGGTGCGCATCGCCAAACGGCCCAATTGCAGGGCGTGCGAATAGTCATAGGGCTGGTTGAGCCTCGCCACGGAATAGAGCGCCGTGCGCCAGCCGAGTTCTCGTTCGATGAACTCGCCACCGGCTACCCCGCGCCGGATCCGCACCAGGGAGCCTGAAAGAGCATGGAGCAAATTGCCGAGTTTGACGCCCTCGCGCGTCGCCTCGCAGGTGAGGAACATCTCGCCGGCATAGACGGCGGCGTGGGTCCAGCGGGCGTGCTCCGGAAGGTATCCGCCGTGGCCTTGGACGTAACTGATACCCCTGGCCGTCGCACCGAACCTGGAGTAAGGCGCGGTGAGGATCAAGTCGCCGGGCTGCAGGTCCTGAAGGTGGGGAATGTAGCCGGCCGCAAGGACCTTCGGGGGGAGCGGCCCCTCGGGAGTCAGCGGCTCCGGGTGCAGTTGATGGGCCTCGACGTTATGGATGTCCAGGATATACTGCATGCGCTAATTGCTGCCGGAATGGGCCAGCGCTTTCTCGGCAATTACTTCCACCAAGGCACCATCCCGCAAAAGAAAAGAGACTGCAGATCGTGGGGCAAGTCCTATACTTTCAGGGTCTTGGCCGCGATACGTGTCGAGTTGTGAGAACAGAAAGGGCCAGATGCGGTCGTTTTCGGGCTCTGCGATATAGCCCATTCCCAATGTTTCGACGATCCGGTGAATGTATCCTTTTCTCTTTTCAAGCACGGTAAGACACACGTTACCATACGTTTTTGCGGCTGGCTAGGCGAAATCAATGGGTTGGTACTAGGAACTACCCGGCGGCGCAACTAATGTAATTGCCTCTCTCGTCCGATGGCTTTGGTGAGGCGATAAGAAGTATGTCAACGATGCTGCTCGAATCACAGCCCGCAGAACTCTCCCCACCGCCGTTGCGGGTGGGCGAGATCTTCCGTATCAGCCCGATCCACATCTGCTACTTTGCTGACCCGGTAACGCGCGAGTCCTTTTGCTGCACCTTCAATAAGGTGAAGGGCTACCGGGGCGAGCAGCCAAGCGACTTTGGCCTGATTCCAGGCACGGCCGTCCACTTCGGGCTCGACGCTGACGGCGAAGTCGACTGGGTCGAACTCCAATAGCGTTACCCTGAAGGGGTGCGTGCCCCCCAAAAGCCCGAGGTGATGAGCCCCGCCGGGTACTGGCCCCAACTGCGCGCGGCCATCGAAGCCGGCGCCGACGCCTGCTACTTCGGCCTCAAGCATTTCACCGCGCGCGCCAAAGTTGGCTTCGATCTTGAGGAACTCCCGGACGTGATGCGCACCCTGCACCAGCGTGGCGTCCGCGGCTACTTGACCTTCAACACCCTGGTCTTTGAGCACGAGCTGGCGGAAGCCGCGCGCGCCATCGCCGCCATCGCCGAAGCCGGGGTCGACGCCCTCATCGTGCAGGACCTGGGCATCCTCCGAATCGCCCGGCAAATCGCCCCGGACCTGGAGCTGCACGCCTCCACCCAAGCCAGCATCACCAGCGCCGAGGGCGTCCAGTTTGCCCTGGCCCAGGGCGCCCACCGCATCACCTTGGCGCGCGAGTTGTCGATCGAAGAGATCGGCGCGATTTACGAGAAGACCCGGGCCGATCTCGAGATCTTCGTCCATGGTGCCCTCTGCGTCGCCTACTCCGGCCAGTGCTTTTCGTCCGAAGCCTGGGGCGGCCGCAGCGCCAATCGCGGCCAATGCGCCCAGGCCTGTCGGCTGCCCTATGACCTGCTGGTGGATGGCGTCGAACGGCCGCTCGACGATGCCCGCTACCTGCTTTCGCCCGGCGACCTTTCGGGGCTTCACCTCGTTCCGCAGATCGTCGAAGCCGGGGTGAGTTGCCTCAAAATCGAAGGCCGCTATAAGGACTCGGACTACGTGGCGCTCACGACGCGCGCTTATCGGCAGGCGGTCGATGCCGCCTGGGAGAATCGGCCTTCGGCGCTGACGCCGCGCGATGCGCTCGATCTTGAGCAGGTCTATTCGCGGGGCCTTGGGCCGCACTTCCTGTCGGGTGTCAATCATCAGGCCGTGGTGCGCGGCCGCCATGCGCGCCATCGCGGCGTACAGGTCGGCGTGGTCGTCCGGGTGGAGCGCGATCATGTCGTCATTCGGCCCACCGAGTCCCAGGCGATCAGTCCGCTGAAGGCTGGCGATGGCGTGGTTTTCGATGCCGCATCGTGGCGCAGCCCGCAGGAGAAGGAGGAGGGCGGGCGGCTGTATCATGTGCGTCCGACGCTGGCCGGCGACCTCGAGATCGCCTTTGCCAACCAGGCCGTTGACCCCAGGCGCATCCGTACCGGTGACTTGCTTTGGCGCACGCATAACCCTGAGCTCGACCGAACCGCCCGCCCCTATCTCGAGGCCGTCACTCCGGTCGCCAAGCAGCCGGTGATGGTGCACGCGACGGGTTCCTTGACGACGCCGTTGAAACTTACTTGGACCGTGAAGAAGGGCGTTGCGGTCGAGGTGCAATCCGCCGGGCCCTTGAGCGCCGCGCAGAATCGCGGCCTGACCGCTGAGACCCTTCGCGACCAGTTGGGCCGCCTCGGCAACACGCCTTACGAACTCACCTCTTTGTCTGCGGACCTCACGGACAGTCTGTTCGCCCCCGCCTCGGTCTTAAACCAACTGCGGCGCGAGGCCGTGGAAGAGTTGCAGGCCCTTCAGGCCGTTCCACCCCGTCGCGAAATTCACCCGTTCACGCTCCAGGCGTCGCCGATAGAGACCCAACCGGGAGAGCCGCGGCTGCATTTGCTGGTCCGCAATGCGGAGCAGTTGGGGGCCGCCATTGAGCTACGCCCCGCTAGCATCACGCTCGACTATCTCGACCTCTATGGACTGCGCCCGTCGGTGGAGAGCGTGAAGGCCGCCGGCCTCGAAGCCCGCGTCGCCAGCCCCCGGATTCTGAAGCCGGGCGAATCGCGCATCGCCAACTTCCTGGTGAGCCTGGATTGCGCGATCCTGATCCGGTCGACCGGGCTGCTGCATGTTCTTCCCAAACAAAGCCACCCGTTGATCGGAGACTTCAGCCTGAACACCGCCAATGCCGTGACCGCTCAAGCTTATCTGGCCTTGGGCCTCACTCGCCTGACTCCGACGCATGATCTGAACGCCGCCCAGATCGCCGCCCTCGCCCTCGCCATCGGCGCGGATCGCCTGGAAGCCATCGCCTACCAGCACCTGCCGGTCTTCCACACCGAGCACTGCGTCTTCTGCCGGTTTTTGTCGAAGGGCACTACGCATCGCGACTGCGGCCGGCCGTGCGAGGAGCACCAGATTGCCTTGCGCGACGCCCAAGGCCGCCAGCATCCGGTGATCGCCGACGTCGGGTGCCGCAACACGGTCTTTGGAGCCGAAGCGCAGCAGGCGGGCGCGCATTTGGACACGTGGCTGGCCGCCGGCATCCAACACTATCGGCTGGAGTTTGTGCACGAGTCGGCCGAGCAAGTCCGCCAAGTCGCGGGCGTCTTCAAGTGCGCTCTCGCCGGCGAGATCACGTTCAGCCAACTCAACGCCGCGCTCCAGCGCACCGCCCCCGAAGGCATCACCGAAGGCAGCCTCTTCACCCCCAAGGACTATCAGCTGTTTCCGATTTTGCAGTAGCGATGCACCGAGGGCTAGGAGGGGCTAGGAGACGAAACGAACCCGGGAGTGATTGATTCGAAAGGGCTTTGTTTTTTCGGTCCGGGCCGACCCGGCCGCAACCAGAGAACAACGCTGGATACTTCATCGTAGCAGGCCAGAACCAGGACCCTGGGCTTATCCTATTGATTCAAAGGGATAAGATCGCAGTGACTCAGTTGGCTGCCCCGCGGCGCGATTGCCCGATGTCCAGCACCTCGCGGACCTTGCCCAAGAGGGAACCCAGCGTGAACGGCTTTTGCAGGAACGCCGTGCCGGACGGGAACGAGCCCGAACCGAGCATAGCGTCGTCCGTGTAGCCAGAGACGTAGAGCACGCGCAGATCGGGGCGCAGGGCCGTCAAGCGGTCCGCCAGTTCGCGGCCCGACATGCGGGGCATCATCACATCGGTGACCAAGAGTTCGATCTTGCCTTTGTGGCCAGCGCAGATCTTGAGAGCGTCGTCGCCGTTGCTGGCTTCGAGTACCACGTAGCCTTGGCGACGCAGGATCTTGCGGACCAGCGCGCGGATGCCGGCTTCGTCCTCCACCACCAGGATCGTCTCAAGCGACGTCTCGGGGTCGAGATCCGGGGCCGGAGCGGGGGGCGTAGTCTCAATGGGTGGCGGAATCAGGGCGGAGATGGGCGCGGCAGGGTTGGTGGCCGGAGCGGCGGTTTGGGCCGCGCTGGGCAGATAGATGCGGAAGGCGGTGCCTTCGCCGGGTTGGCTCGAAACGGCCAGATCGCCGCCACTCTGGCGCACGATGTTGTAGGCTTGCGTCACCAGCAGACGCTCTTCGCGGAGCGATTCGTCGCCCGCCGTCCAGGGTTCAAACAGCCGGGCGCGGTTTTCGCCGTCCATCCCCGGGCCGTTATCGGCGATCGACACCAGGATGTAGCTGCCGCTGCGGGAGGGCGTGCCGTAGTCCTGATCGAGCTCGAGGTCGGCCGTGGAGATGGTGAGCCGTCCCAGGCCGCGCATGCCGTACTTGGCGTGCGAAGCGAGGTTCACAATGGCGGCTTCGATTTGCGCCGGGTCCACTTTGGCGGCGGAGTGATCGGCCTGGGCATCGATGCGCAGTTGCACGCCGTCGCCCAGTTGCCGCCTGAGCACGGGCTCCAGGCGCTTCACCAGTTGGTTCAAGTCCACCAGCCGGGGCTCGAGGACAATCTTCTTCGTGTACTGTTGCAGTTGGCCGGTGAGGACGCTCACCCGCTCGGCCGCTTGCAGGATCTCCTGCATGTCGTTGCGCAGCGGGCTCGACGGGGGCAGCGAGCTCTTCAGCTCTTCGCCGTAACCGGAGATGATCATCAGCAGGTTGTTGAAGTCGTGCGCCACTTTCGCCGCCAAGCGGCCCAGGGCTTCCACCTTCTCCGACTGCTTGGACTGTTCATCCGCCGAGCGCCGCCCGCTGATGTCGAGCGTGAGGCCGGTAAACTTGAGGGCTTGCCCTTGCTCATCGCGCTGCACGCGGACAATTTCGCGCACCCAGATGGTGGCACCCGTGGACGTAAGCGCCCGGTACTCGCAAGCATGGCTGGTGCCCACTTCTTTGGCATTCCGATAGAAGTCCACCACGCGATCACGGTCTTCTTCGTGGACCTTGTTACGCCAGAAGTTTTCGGTATTCTGCCAGGCCGCCAGGGGATGGCCCAGGAGTTCCTCGGCCCGTTCACTGACGAACTGATATTGCATCGTGTGGGCGTCGGCTTCCCACACCACGGCGTCAATGTCGTTGACGATGGAATAGAGCGGGGCGGCGGGAGCAAGAGCCTTAGCCGGCTCGGGAACCTTTTCCCCCACTTTTTCCGCGACAACCTCGATCGGGGCGGGCAAGGCCGCCATCGCGGTACCCACGGCCGCCAGATCCTGGAAGATGACCAGCACTTCCTGGCCGGCATCCAATTCCCAACCCTGCAAAGGCTGCAAGCCCACCAGGCCATTGATTTCGCGGGTGCCGTTTTCGAGGACAATCTTAGTGGAAATCGGGGTGCGTTCCTTCGGTTTGAAGGAGGCAATTACTTCGGCCACGCGGTCACCCAGGCCGGGGATGGGAATCAGGTCTTCGAGTTTCCGGCGCAGCACATCGTCGCTGCGCATGCCGAAAAGCTTACGGAAATATTTGTTGGCGGAAAGAATGGTGAGATCGGCGTCCACCACCAAGAGCCCTACTGGCACGTTGGCCACAATCTCTTGGTAGTAACGGCGTTCCGTTTCCACAAGCGCCAAGAGGCGTGCGACTTCTTTCGGTCTCCACTGTTCTAAATCGGCGCGATCCATAGCTATACAGTTGTCCCTGAAGGTAGCATCGGTTGCTAGCGGCGTTCACACAAGGGTACCGTTGACTTAACTGGTATAGGTACTTAGGGGCTCCCGGGTGCGGCGATTAGGGTGGAGACACCCCGCCAACTGGGGGAGTGTTTCGTACTCCCCCTTGATGTAAGTGATTGATATTGAAAGCATCACGATTCGCCGCTCCGTACTATCTCTCACAAAAATAAAGTTCCATTACCACCCCGGTTCCTGACTGGTGTAGCCTGCAAGTTGGTGCCTGAGCCGATCATCCACTTCGCCGAGGTCTCGAAGAGCTACTCCATCTACGACTCGCCCGGCGACCGGCTGAAGGAACTGGCCACCTTCAACCGCATCAAACGCCACCGCGACTTCTGGGCCCTCGAAGGCATTTCGCTCTCGATCGGGCGCGGCGAGACGTTTTGCGTGATTGGCGAAAATGGCTCCGGGAAGAGTACGTTCCTTCAACTGGTGGCCGGCATTCTGGCGCCAACGACGGGCACGGCTAAGGTCCGCGGCCGGGTGGCGGCGCTGCTCGAGTTGGGCGCCGGCTTCAACCCGGAGTTTAGCGGCCGCGACAATGTCTACCTGAACGCGGCTATCCTGGGTCTCTCCCGCGCCGAAATCGATTCGCGCTTCGCCCAGATTATCGCCTTTGCCGAGATCGGCGAATTCCTGGAGCAGCCGGTGAAGACCTACTCGAGCGGCATGGTGGTGCGCCTGGCCTTTGCCGTGGCGATCCACGTGGACCCTGAGATCCTGCTGGTGGACGAAGCGCTCGCCGTTGGCGATATCTACTTCCGCCAGCGCTGCCTCCGCAAAGTGCACGAACTGCGCCAGCAGGGCGTCACGATCCTGTTCGTTTCGCATTCGATGGGCGACGTGAAGGCCATTGGCGACAGGACGCTGTGGCTCGACCATGGCCGCATTCGCGAAATTGGGCCTACCGACGCCGTCGTGGGCCGTTACCTCGCCGCCATGGCCGATAAAGATGCGGCTTACCTCGAGCTCAAGCCGGCCTTGGCGCCGCGCCCCGGCGTAACCGTGCAGGCGCCCGAAGTGGTGACGCAGATTCCGAACATCGACCATCGACATGGCGATGGCCGCGCGGAAATCATCGGCATCGCGGTGCTCGACCCGCACGGCCGGCCGTTGCCGGTGCTGGAACCCAACGCCCGCTGCATCGTCCGCATCTCCGCCCGCGCCCGCGCCGCCATCGGCCAACCGAATATCGGTTTCATGCTCCGCAATCATTTAGGGCTCGATTTTGCCGGCACGAACACTTTGCGTGAGAATATTGAATTGGATGCGATGGCGCCCGGCGATACGGTGACCGTCGATTTCCACCTGGACCTGCCGGAGCTTTACCCTTCAGCATTCTCCTTTTCGCCGGCCATCGCCGACGGAAACCTCACTCACTACAAGATGTGCGACTGGATCGACAACGCGATTTCGCTGCAAATGGGCCATGCCGAAGGGCAGGTCTATGGCTATCTGCACCTGCCTTGCCGGGTGGAAGTAAACGCGCGCCTGAGCGTTAGCGTCAGTGCTAGCGTCAGTGCTAGCGTCAGTGCTAGCGTCGAGGTGAGTCATGGTTGAGTTCACCGGCGAGCGCGTGATTCCGGGCCAAGTGGATCCGGACCTCTGGAACGAACACTACGCGCG
>Ga0335394_10009566_pt1 | contig 10931 bp, 4 predicted proteins | sample MAT03_FD_205741 | JGI IMG/M metagenome (GOLD analysis project Ga0335394, IMG submission 205741) | Freshwater microbial communities from Lake Fryxell liftoff mats and glacier meltwater in Antarctica - MAT-03 (spades assembly) (version 2) ... | reverse complement strand
TGGATAATGGTCGCAATGACTACTCCAGAAAACATCCCCAAAGATCAGGTTCGTATCCTTGTTGTTGATGACCACCCAAACACAGCCATGACGTTGGCGCGCGCACTGGCCCAGCTTGGCCCGGTGGTGGATGTGATCTCGGCCACAAGCGGGCATGATGCCCTAGAGAAAGTAAAAACCCGCGGTGTGGATATTTTATTCACCGACATGATCATGCCCGAAATGACCGGTCTGGAGCTGATCGAGAAGATGCAGAGACACCCCGCCGGACGACCCGCCTATATGTATCTTGTCACGGCTTATGATGTGCCGGGCTTGAAAGTGACAGCGCAGCGTTTGAAGGTTAACGAAGTGATCGTTAAGCCTGTGCGCCCGGAGCGTATTTGCCAGATCGCGACCAACGCCATAGAAGAAATGAAACTCTCAACGCGGCCCATAAAAAACGTGGCGAGCGGCAAGAAAAAATTCAAGATCCTTGTGGCAGATGACAGGCCCGATAATGTAACTTTATTAACGCGCTATCTTTCCTACGAAGGCTACGAGTATGTAACCGCCGGCGATGGCGTGGAAACATTAGACAAGGTACACGATGAATTGCCTGATCTGGTTCTGTTGGATGTGGATATGCCGCTCAAGGACGGTTTCACCGTGCTGAAAGAGATTCGCAGCGATGTCTCTGTGGCTCATATTCCTGTAATTATTTTAACTGCCGCACGCCTCGATTCTGCAGATGTGCAATCGGGCTTAAACCTCGGCGCAGATGATTATGTAACCAAACCTTTTGACCGCCATGAACTGATGGCGCGCATCCGCACGAAATTACGCGTAAAAGAAACCGAAGATATCATCCGCCGCCGCAACCGCGAGTTGAACCTTTTACCCGAGATCGGCAAAGAGCTAAGCGCGCGCACAGATATAAATGAACTGGTATCCATTGTGCTGCGACGTTGCGTGGAAACCCTGGGTGCAATTTCAGGTCATATCCTTATTATGAATTCGGGCAATTCTCCGCTAAAAAAGAGTTACACAAAGTCAGAGATCGAAATGGATTTCCCAACCCTTGATGGTTTTCTGAATGAAATAAAAGAGAATCGCAAAGGATTGATCATTCACGATACCCGTCAAGATGAACGCTGGCATGCAGGCCAGGTCAGCCTGCTTCGTTCGGCTGTCATTGTCCCATTGTTTGGGAGAAACAGCCTGCTCGGCTTGCTGGCAATGACACACGAAAATGAAAATTATTTCGAATCAGAGCATGTCTCACTTTTGCAGGCCATTGCCAGTCAGGCTGCGATTGCCATTGAAAATGCACAGTTATATTCGAATGTGGCTCAGGAACAAAAAAGGCTCGCGGCTGTGCTGCAACACGCGGCAGAAGCGATTCTGATGTTTGATGCGCAAGGCAGATTAAGTTTGCTCAACCCGGCCGGTGAAAAATTATTTACAGATTTCAAAGCCAATATCAACCAATCCCTGCCTTCAGATCATGGATACGATGCCTTTATTCAACTATTGGATGAAGCGCGCGTTTCTCATGCGGCGAAGTCTGGTGAGATCGTCTGGCCCGACCAGCGCACATTCACCGTATTAATCACCCCGATCGAAGATGGCGGTCAGGTTGCCATTCTGCATGATGTGACTCGTTTCAAAGACCTCGAACAGGTTAAGAATGAATTTATTGCCACGGCCTCGCATGATCTCAAAAATCCGATCACGAGCATTGCCGGGTTTAGCACACTACTTGGGCACGCGGGACCGCTGAATGAACAACAGCAGGATTTCGTCAACCGCATTCAAAGCGCAACACAGACCATGACAGAGCTTGTGCAAAACATGCTGGAGCTGGCAGAAATGGATTTGAACGCGACCCAAAAATACGAAACGCTTGATATGTGCAAAATACTAGCCGAAATGGCAGATGAATTTACTCCGCAAGCGCAAATCAAGGAACAAACTTTCGTATTTACCCATTCAAATACAAAAGCCGTAGTGAACGGTGACCTGCTGCAAATGCACCAATTACTCCGCAACCTGATCGGTAATGCAATTAAATATACCCCGCTGGGCGGTTCGATTGCCTTAAAGGCAAAAGCAAGCGGCACTAAACTATTGATCGATATTCAAGATAATGGATATGGCATCCCTGCTTCAGACCTGCCATTTATCTTCAATCGTTTTTATCGTGTGCGCAATGGAAAATCCAGCAAAATCGAAGGCAACGGGCTTGGGTTGGCAATTGTCAAATCAATCGTCGAGCAGCATGGCGGACAGATCATCGTGGAAAGTGAAGTGGATAAGGGTACGCGCTTTAGCGTATCCCTGCCGCTGATGACTGCATCTGCTGTTTTAGAGCAATAACAAACTGGCTGACTAACAAGGAACTTTATTATGACTACACTGCAAAAAACCGAAACAAAAACCCGCACGTGCGCTAATGCAGCAAAAAATCAAACCGCACAGGACGGCAAGCATAAGGCACAAAAGGAGAACGCAGCATGAAAAATTTATTTCTTCGTATACGGCAGGCGTTTCAAACCTCCATCCGCAATCGATTGACGGGAGTCACGGTTGTTATTGCCGCGCTTCCAGTGCTGATCGTCAGCGCGTTCATTGGTATATTGGCCGTCTCTCAAATCCGTACGGCGCTTCAGGCAAACGCGCTGGCGCAGTTGGAATCGGTGCGTTCGCTTAAGAATGATCAATTGCTCACTTTCTTTGAGGAACGCGCGGGCAACGTAAAACTTAACTCACAAACCGAGACCACGCTGAGCGCGTTGACCGACTTTACAGACGGGTTTAATGACGAAGTGCGCTCCTTGTATCTGGGAAAGCCAGATCTTGATGCAGGCGACGACAGCGCCTACGCGATTGCGCACCGTCAATTTTCACCGTACCTGACGAGTTTGAAAACCACTTTTGGTTTTTTTGACGTATTTATTATCAATCGCAACGGGCAGGTTGTGTATACACAGTCAAAAGAAGACGACTTCGGTACAAACCTTATTACTGGCGAATATGCAGATACAAAACTGGCTGAGGCTTTCCAGGCGGCGCTAAAACTACCAGCGGGAGAGACCGTATTCAGTGATTTTGCATTCTACGCCCCTTCAGGAGGAGCGCCAGCCGCTTTTATGGCCGCGCCAATCTATGATTCCGGGCGGGTTGTGGGCGTGTTCGCCGTTCAATTGCCTTTGGACAAAATCAGCGCGATCATGCAGGAACGCACCGGGCTGGGCCAAACCGGCGAGACCTTTCTCGTCGGTCAAGATAAACTGTTTCGCTCTGAATCATTTTTTACGGAGGATACCCTGTTGAAAGTAACAGTGGATACTATATCCTCCAATAGCGGTTTGGCGGGTGAAACCGGTTCCGGTCCGATTACAGATTATCGCGGACAACCCGCATTTGCCGCCTGGCAACCCGTGCAAATTGGCAACCTGCGCTGGGCGTTCATTGCGAAAATTGACGAAAGCGAAGCGCTCGCCACAGCCAACCAGTTAACAACTTTTATTATCACTTCTATATCAGTTGCTGGTTTCATCGTTATCGTACTTGCATTTATTGTTGCCTCTTCCATATCGCGTTCATTCGTGCAACCAATCCTCGAACTAAAAGACGGCGCCACATCGGTTGCCTCGGGCAATTTGAATACAGTGATCACAATCAACCGCAAAGATGAATTGGGGATTTTAGGGCAAACATTCAACAGTATGACGGATCAACTGCGGCAATCGTTGGAGAATGTTAATCGCCGCGCGGTTGAGTTGCAGTCGGTGGCTGAAATCTCCACGCAGTCATCTGCGGCTACGAACGTAAAAGACATGCTGCAAACGGTTGTAGACCTTACCAAAAGCAGTTACAACCTATACCATGCGCATGTTTATTTGTTAGACGACAGCAAAACAAAACTGGTCTTGGAAGCTGGCGCAGGCGAACCCGGACGCGTTATGGTGGCTGAAAAACGCAGTATTCCGCTGGATCATCCGCATTCGCTGGTAGCCCGCGCGGCGCGTACCGCACAAGGCGCAATTTCAAATGACGTTACGAAAGAAACGGACTTCCTAGCCAATCCATTATTGCCCAATACGCGTTCGGAAATGGCGACGCCGATTATTATCGGTAAAAATGTTTTGGGCGTGCTGGATGTGCAGGCAGATATTATTGACCGCTTTACTGAGGCAGACATCGCGATTAAAACAACGCTTTCAAGCCAGATCGCATCATCCTTGCAAAATATCCGCCAGTATGAAAACAGCCAAAAGATCGCCAGCGATCTGGGCGTGGTGGCAGCCGTGGGTATTGCCACATCCACCATCACTGATTCTCAAAAGCTATTGCAGGAAGTGGTGGACCTCTCGAAGAAATCCTTCAACCTGTATCACGCGCATATTTACTTGACGAACGAAGCGGGCACTGCGCTTGACCTGACAGCCGGTGCCGGCGAAGTGGGACGACAAATGGTTTCGGAAAAACGCAGCATCGCGCTCGACAGTGAACAATCGCTGGTGGCACGCGCCGCCCGTACCCGTGAAGGCGTGGTGGTCAATGATGTGACCCTCGATGCGAACTTCCTGCCGAACCCGTTACTGCCCGATACACGCTCTGAAATGGCAGTGCCAATGGTTGTCGCAGACAAGGTCATCGGCGTGCTCGATGTGCAATCTGAAACGATTGGACGCTTCACAGATGTGGACGTGAGCATCAAGACCACGCTGGCCTCCCAAATCGCGGTTGCCTTGCAAAATGCGCGCTCCTTTGCCCAATCGCAGCATCAGGCTGAACGCGAAACCGCAGTGAACACCATCACCCAAAGAATCCAAAGCACGACCAGCATCGAAGCGGCCTTACAGATCGCCGCCCGCGAACTGGGTCACGCGCTGGGCATGAAACAAACACTGGTGGCGCTTGAGCCGGCTGCCCTGGCGGGTAGTACGAGAAAAGAAGTTGTCAATGAACCAGCGTCCAGCTAACCGCCGCGCTATTCGAGTTTATTCAGGAGCTACCCAATGAACAAATCATCATCTCCCGTGAACGCTTCAAGCCGCAGCAGGTTGCAGCTTTTCAATCAAGCATTCCAAAACCTCAAAGTGGGGCAAAAGATCCTTACTGCGAGCTTAATCACAATCGCGCTGGTGGTCATTATCATGGCTGTGGTGTTGATCAACCTGAACACGCTGACCGGCAGTTTTAACTTTCTGGTCGAGCACGATCAACCGGTACTGATTAATGCGGCGCGGTTGGAGAAACTACAGGTTGATATGGAAACCGGTCAACGCGGTTTTGTGATCACCGGCAAAGATAATTTCCTCGAGCCCTATAACAACGCGCTGGCTGCTTTTGACACTTTGCTGGCGGAAGAGCAGGTCTTGGTCAGCGATAACCCGCCTCAGGTAGCAAGACTGGATGAACTCTTACGCCTGCACAACGACTGGGTAACCCTCGCGGCTAAACCGGAAATTGCCCTGCGCAGGCAAGTCAACCTGGCGACCACAACTTCCGATACGCTGCAGGAAATCCTGCGTGCTGGTGTGGGTAAGGGTATTCTGGATGACCTGCGTGCCGTTCTGGATACAATGGAAGCCAGCTTCAGGGCTGCCAACAATTTGGATGCGGCCATTCTGTCGGTCCAGATCGCAAAGGACATGGTTGACCAGGAAACGGGTCAGCGCGGTTTCATCATCACCGGCCAAGAAAACTTTCTGGAACCCTACATTGCAGGTCAGCAGGCGCTAGGCACGCATATTACTGAATTACGAGCGCTATTGGCTAACGACCCCACCAACCTAACCCGTTTGAATCAAGTGGAAGCGCTGGCAAATGATTGGCGTGTGAAAGCGGGTGAAGCAGAGATTCAAGCCCGTAGGGATGTGGATGCCAACCCAGCCACCATCGCGGATGTATCTGCCTTACTTGAAGCCGGGACTGGTAAAGCCATTCTTGATCAAATGCGCGTTATTTTTGATGAATTCACTGCGATTGAAGTTGACCTGAACCAGAAACGCTCGGCTGCTGCAGCGCAACAAGCCCAAACTACATCAGCCTTGGGCATTGGTTTTACAGCGCTCGGCATTGTGATTACATTCTTCCTGGGCTCCTATGTTGCGCGCAGTATCACTCTGGCGTTGGCTGAAGTGACCGCGAGCGCCAACAAAGTCATCGCTGGAGATCTGAGTTCAGAAGTGGAAATCCGCTCTCAAGACGAAGTCGGTAAATTAGGCGGCACGTTCAATGCCATGACTGCCCAACTACGCCAAACCTTGGAAGACGTCAACCGCCGCTCGACCCAACTCGCCACTGTGGCTGAGGTGAGTACCGTAACGGCTACCATTCTGCAAACCGATCGGTTGTTACAGGAAGTGGTAGACCTAACCAAGGAACGCTTCAACTTGTATCACGCGCATATTTATTTACTGGATGAAAGCGGTGAAAACTTAGTTTTAACTGCAGGGGCAGGCGAACCTGGCCGAATCATGGTGGCGGAAAAACGTTCGATTCCACTTGACCGCGAACAAAGCCTGGTAGCCCGCGCAGCCCGCGAAGGCAAAGGCGTTACCGTGAACGACGTAACCCAGGATCCAAACTTTCTGCCCAACCCCCTGCTGCCCGATACACGCTCCGAACTGGCTGTGCCGATGATCGTCGGCGGCCAAGTCATTGGCGTTTTTGATGTGCAGTCCGAACAGGTCGGCCGTTTCACAGACTCAGACATCAACATCCAAACCACACTCGCGGCGCAAATCGCTACATCTATTCAGAACGTACGCTCCTTTGAACAATCCAAAGCACAAGCTGAGTTAGAGACACTGGTGAACGCTATTGGCCAGAAGATACAACGCGCCGCCACCGTGGAAGAAACCTTGCAAACAGCCATTCGTGAATTGGGAACGATCATGGGAGCGCCGAGCAGAGTGATATTGACCCCTGATATTTCTAAAAAAGTTGACGCCTGATGAAATGCAGAATAAAGCAACTAATTTCAAACCATCTCAATCAAGCGCCGCAAGGCAAAATTTGAATGGCGCCCATGCTTCCTTTTACATCGTCACAACATTCCAACAACAATGAGTGGTCCACATGAAACAATCACAAAAACTTTCCTACCTGTTACGCCTGCTTTGGAACAACCCGATTTTCGGCGACTCTTATCCGTCCACTGTATATGAAGAAAAGACACTCCTTCAAATCGAGGATATCTACGTCCGTTTCCTAACCGAGTTCCGCCCCATTCTGGCGGAGGGAATGCCACAGGCTTCGATCTTTGAACTGAACGACATCATAGACCAAATCGCGCCGAAATCCATTGCATTCTGCGCAGCTATATCCGCGGGTGAGATAGAAGATTCAGACCGCCTCTGTGATGTTGCCATGGCAATTGCCATTTCCTACTGGGCAGATCAATCCATGGATCGCGGGGATGAAGCCATGCTGGCGGCAATCCACCATATCAATGCCGAACTTAAAGAGGGCGGCGGAATCGTCCATCCCGTTTCCGAACTGGTCAGCGCTCGACTTGCAGCATTAAGGCATATTGAAAGTCTAGCCCAAAGGGCGAACGATCACCCCGAAGACCTCCCCTATATATTGCGCGCCATTTACAGGGACGTACTTTTGAATCAGGCCCGCATGAGAGACCTGAGCCGCCAATATCTTACAGACGGAGGAAGCCCCGCATTTTGGGACAAACATGCGGAGGAAACTGCGCGAACAATCCTGGATAACTCCGGGTTGATGAGTGCGGTTACCGTTATTTACGCCATCTACCGGTATCATCAGCCGGATATTCCATCGCTGTCGGAGATTTACCATCATACTGAACTTATGACCTTGATTGGAGGACCATTCAATGCAGCCATCCGCGTCTTTGACGATCTGGGTGATCGCATAATTGACACCGGTCAAAACTCCCAATGGGGAATCTTCAATCTCAATCTTTTCAATCAGCCGAACATCAAAATGTTGGGTAGTTTTATCAGATATTCCGGGATTGAAGATATACCATTGCACGACGCCTTGATGGAAGCCTTCACACGCGGCGATCCGTCAAGCCGAATATATGTGACGAAAGCCTATAGACTATTCCTGCGCGAAAATATTGCGAAACTCCCGCAACCCTTATGGGAAAAGTATGTTGTTTTCCTAAACCTCTGTAAGCGCACATTAGAGGCGGGCTTTGTGAATTCGGTCGGGGATATTCTCCTCACTGAAGACAAGGGAATTCACACCGTCGAATCAGAGATATTGAATTTGGTTATCTCAGGCGCAACGAAGCCCAACTGAAGCTGCGCAAACAGCCTTCAAGGAGCAAGTAACTTATGAACATAAACACAACTATACCTTCCACACTAAACATGGAACATATTCAAAATGCCCGCCGTTCCAGCCTGATCTTCCTCGTGGCGAATCTCGTTTCAACTCTGACATATATATTCCTCGCCTGGCAACTCGAAACCTGGCAGCTTTGGGGATTGGTTGTCATCAGTCTTTTGTTGACGGCAGCGGGCTGGGAAGCGGGTGTATTGAGCACGCGTCAAAAGCCAGATTCTGCCATGAGGTTGCTTATTATTGCGACTATGCTTGGAGGCATTGCAGGATCTGCGCTGGTGGCAGGGTTGGGCATCCTGCTTGCAAGCGTCATCGTGCTTTTGTCACTCGTTTTCGCGGCGCAGGCATTACCAAGAAATGCTCTCAATCGTGTTTTGCTATTCAGTGGACTGGCCAGTCTGTCTGCCGTGGCAATTAACCTTATTAGCGATCCAATCCAGGCAAAAATTCCAGTGCTACAAAATACGGTTCCTGTTCTGGCGGTTTTGGCAATTGCCACCTTTGGGTGGGTGGTCGCCCGTCAATTCGCCACTTATCCAATCTCCACCAAATTACTCGCAATCTTTCTGGTTTTGGTGCTTTTTGCTGTCGCCGCTGTTACCAGCACAGCAACCTGGATGTTGCGCAATTCCACCGATCCCCAAATAGCAGAACGCACAATTTTATTGGTCAGTCTGGTCGTTATCCTGGCGGCAGGGCTTCTCTCATCCCTTGCGGCGCAATTCTTGACAGGACCAATCCGCAATCTGACGAAAGTTTCCAGCGAGATAACGGCCGGGGATTTGAACGTGCGCGCCCCTATCGAAACCGATGATGAAATCGGTGAATTGGCGACTACATTCAACGGCATGACTGCCCGGCTTCAAGAGACTTTGAGTGGCTTGGAATCCCGCGTAGCCGGTCGTACCCACGACCTTGAGATTGCCGCAAAAGTCGGACGAACCGTGTCGCAAGTGCGCGCCCTGGATGTGATGTTGAAAGAAGCCGTTGAACTCATCCGTGAACAATTCAACCTATATTATGCGCAGGTTTATCTGGTAGATCCCAGTCAAACAAACCTCATATTACAAGCTGGTACCGGCCATGCAGGCGAACAATTGTTGGCAATGAATCACCGCCTGGTGTTGAACCTTAGCTCGCTCAATGGACATGCGGCCATAGAAAAACGCTCCATGGTGATTACAGACACTACAGCCAGCGCCAATTTCAAACCCAATCCTCTTCTGCCCAATACCCGTTCTGAAATTGCGATCCCTTTGCTTGTTGGTGAAAAAGTGGTGGGAGTGCTGGATATGCAAAGTGAACAATCAGGAGCGCTAAGCTTGGAAAATCTATCGGCCTTCGAAGCGCTGGCAGGACAATTGGCCATTGCAATTCAAAACGCAAAGCTGTTGGCTGAAACGAATGAAGCGCGTGCTGAAGTGGAAAAACAAGCCGCGCGCCTCTCGCGCCAAAACTGGATAGAATATTTAGACGCCATTTACAAACCCGAAACGCTTGCATTTATGTTTGACCGCGATAAGTTTGTACCGCCCAACGGGGAGGAAATGAAAGATACCGACCTATCCGCACCCATCACCATCAATGGTGAAACCCTTGGGAACCTGGCAGTGGAAGTGGAGGGACATGCGCCTATTGCATACGCTGGAGAATTGGTACATGCCGTGGCCGGTCAGGTTGCACAGCAAATTGAAAGCCTGCGCCTGCTGGAAAGCGCCGAGCGATACCGCTTCGAAGCGGAAGAAGCCTCCCGCCGCTTAACACGCGAAGGCTGGAAATCCTATGTAGCCAACACCGATGAAGGCATGAGCTATGTCTACGACTTGAAGGAAGTCCGCCCGCAGAATAACAACGGAGACCGAAAGGCTGAAGACTCTGGCTACACCCTGCCGCTCAAAGTACGCGACGAAACTGTCGGTAAACTTGTTGTTCAGGGGTTGGACGCCGGTGACAGCGAATCAGTCAGCCTCGCGAATGCCGTTGCTGAACGTCTTGGGGCGCATATCGAATCCCTGCGGCAGTTTGAAGAGACCAAACGTGGTCAGATCGAATTGGACAAACGCGCCCGCCAACTCGCGGCAGTCGCTGAGGTAAGTTCAGTTTCATCCCGCGAATTGGATATAAATAAAATGCTGCAATCGGTTGTGCGTCTGACCCAGCGCCAGTTCGGTTTGTATCACGCCCACGTCTTCACCTACAACGAAAACATGGAAGCGCTTCAGATCGCGGCCTGCGGTTGGAAGGAAGGTGATGAGCATGAAGGCACACACGGTACTACAGCCATTCCATTAGCGCAGGAACAATCACTCGTAGCCCGCTCGGCCCGCGAACGGAAAGCTATAATCGTCAATAATGTGAGCATTGAGCCAGGCTGGCTGCCCAACCCAATGCTCCCCGACACCGCTTCTGAAATGGCCGTGCCATTGATCATCGGCGACCAGATCCTGGGTGTGCTGGATGTGCAATCCGATATCCTCAATGCTTTCTCTGAAGAGGATGCCAACATCTACACCACACTCGCCTCGCAGGTATCCACCGCCTTGCAAAATGCCCGTTCCTTCGTACGAGCGCAGCAACAGGCAGATCGCGAAGCCACACTGAACCTCATC
>Ga0335394_10009564_pt1 | contig 10932 bp, 8 predicted proteins | sample MAT03_FD_205741 | JGI IMG/M metagenome (GOLD analysis project Ga0335394, IMG submission 205741) | Freshwater microbial communities from Lake Fryxell liftoff mats and glacier meltwater in Antarctica - MAT-03 (spades assembly) (version 2) ... | reverse complement strand
AGTTTCTAGTCTGGCAATGCTATTAATCCAGGTTGGATAATTTGCGTAACCGGGGTGAAATGAGCAACCGTACAGAAACTTACGCTAAGGCTAAAACGCTTCACCAGCAAGCATTTCAGCCTTAACGCGGGTTTCTGCTCGACTGCTCCTCAAAACCCTACTCGGAGAGACCTTTAGTTTGGCAAAAGACCGTTGAATCGACCCGCGCATCTTAGAAAGAGATTGAATTGAAATCCCTTTGAGGACAGCTTTTGCCGCGTTAGTTTCCTCCGCAGTCATTTTCTGAGAGTAATCGTCACGTTCAAAGCCAAACTCTGGCAAAACATAGTGAAAGACTGCTGTGTTCGTTTCATTTTTTATCCGTCCTGCTTGTTGGATTGAAGTTTTACCGTCAATAAAGCGATAGTAGAATTCCAAGACTTTCAATCCATTTTTGGGGTTCAAGGTCATAACAAATGTCTCCAAAGAGTTAGGGTAAAAGACCAATCGATTTAGGTTTTATGTAATAGCTGAATTCGTTGATTAAAGAGGTTTGAAGTAAATTGTTGAAATCACTTTATTTATTAAGATAAAGTGATTTTCCCACGGTTATAGGCTCTAACCGTATAACCGTAGGAGCAAAAAGCCAAGTTTTATATAAGAGCAAAACCCCATACAGACTAGGATCTTTCTGCTTTTCGTCTTCACTCTTTTAATAAAAGATTCTTGCTTTCCTAATAAATAAGAGGTCTTAAATAAATCCTGAGAAGCCAGATAGACGACTTTATTTAAGATTTGAAAGGCTTGAAAAATAGGAGATCTTCAAGCCTTTTGATAAACTACATCTTATTTAAGAGCTAAGGTTAGACAAGTCAATCAGTTGAATTATTCCGCGCCCGATTTGTTCGACGAGTTCACTTCTAGAAACTTTACGCTCTTGGCTGAGAATATCCAGTCCCTCAGCTGCTTTGGGCGTGATTGAAATGCAGGCTCTTTTTTTAATTTGGTCATACATTTCCGGCTGTCCGCGTAGCGATTTAACTCCTTTACGAATTGGTTTTTTTTGAAATTCTTGGCGAACTTTACGTTTTTTCCGTGATTTTTGAGGCTTGGTCTGATTGGTGGGTTGCATAAGGTTTAAGAGCAGGGCTGTTTCATTCTAATCAAACCCTTTCTGTGCAGAGCTTATGAGCTTCTTCTTCAGCCTGCTTCTCAAGGTTAGAAGTCAAGCGGATGAGGGGAAATCTAGATTTTGGGTTGATTTCCTTAATTCTAAGCTTTGTCCAAGAATCCCAGAAGTCATGCATAGAAAAGCTTTTAGGAGAATGAAACAGCCCTGGTTTAAGAGAAGGAAAAAAGCAAAAAAAAGGGCACCGCATACGCGGTGCCCTTTGCATGGGTAACCTGAAAATTTTAAATTTTAGATAGAGTTTTTGTCGACGATGACTCGCGGCAGCAATCTATTTCTTTACTATAATATTATATTTATTAAAATACGATCAAGTTCTTTGAAGTTGTGTTAGTGTCTTTAATTTTTCGCCATCTACTGGAGGATAATCAGACGGTTTTTGAAACCCTTATCTGATGCACGTCTTGGAAGCTCGTTTTTTACTCTCTGGCAAGTGGCGAAAAATTCGTGACACTAACAAGTTGTCGAAAATCTGATTTGCCGAAAATGACAACTTTCGATGTACCGAACTAAAGAGTTGTCGATAGCTCAGCTAGATTTTAACTTAGCCCTGTTTTGATACAGTCGCAGCATTGCAACTCTATTATTGCTACGTTGATTGGCTACGAATGGGTCTCGACGGATGATCAGAAGTTGGCATTGCAACACAACCGAAATTGCTGCTCTCACTCAATATAGAATTTCTTATTGCCACTTCTAATCTTGAAAATAACGGCGACTCCGTGTTTATCGCAGAGTCCCCATTATTAGCAACGAAAAGCTCCCCACAACTGAATGAGTCTCGGATATGGCAAAGGATGCGCCGCCGATTATGGAGCACAGGGAACACGACTTATCAAATGTAGTCTTCAGTGCCCAGTTTCTACGTTTAATCAAACAATATTCTAGTTAACCCAGATAAGAAAGCTAGAAACGGCTTTAGAAAGCATTTCTAGGCACTAGCTCCGCAAATTTACCAATATTGGTAAATTCTTGACGATAAAATATCCGTAATCTACTCTAGGTAAAAGTATCAGATGAATCAACACTCTTGAACTTGGGTTCTATATGCTTCTACCACAGGAAAATAATTTCGGCTTTGACTCCCTGAAAGCCGAAAGGTTAGGCGTCGCTTTAGAAGGTTCCTTTTTTGACTCGTCTGTATATCCACTAGGAAGCATTGGCTATAACCTATACACTTTATCAAGTAGCTATCTAACATTAGCTTCAAATGTTACGGGTAAGTATGAGCCTTTACTGGAGAGCGTAGTTCCTGCCTATGTGTCTCCTGAATCTGGTTTTCCAGTTGGTAGGCAGAACTTTGGTCAAACTGCTGCTCCTACCAAACAGGAGAAGGATGCTCAGCTAGACTTAAAAGTTCGTATTGAAGGACTTGACCCAACTCCTGCTTCTAATATTCAAGAGAGTGTTCAGCGTGTAGTTAGCTATCCAACTGTTGAAGGGAGTAGTGAGGAATTTTTTTGGCGCAATGCTCTAAATTTAAATCCCTACACGCCGGGAGTGTTTACGGTTGGTGAAACTGGAGAAGTCAAAATTGATTACCTATTTGACGGGGGCGGTTATGGTGGTGGTCAGGTCGCGATCGTCAACCTTACTGGAATGGAGTCGTTAGTACCAGGCTCAAGTGCATTCAATCGAGAAGCTGCTTACCGAGCTTTGAGTAATTCAGAACTTGGATACGTTGTAATCAGCGATGAGACGGAAGGTGCTCGGTTTAGTGGCATTTTAGGTAATATCGATAGGGACAACTTTAATCGGGGAGTATACAAGGGTCCCAAAACTTTCAGAATGGCTTCAGGAAGTCTTTTTGTCACCATGCTAGTCCCGGATGGCAAAGTACAAGAAGTTCTTGACAATCCAGGACTTGAGGGGTCGAAGCGACCATTATATTCACTTGCTGTAGCTAACCCTGATAGCACCATTCACGTCGGGCAACTGCTGGATGTGTTCGGGGATGGCACAACGTTTGGAATAGAAGACCTGCGTACCGATACCGGGTCTGATCTGGATGGAAATGACTTCATTTTCAAGATTGAGGGAGCGAAAGGGTACGCACCCTTACTGTCAGATTTCATTAACCCAACAAATGATTGGCGGTATAGCCAGCTTGGACAAGAAATCTTTGCCTACGTCAGCACGAACGATAACCCCAACAAGATCGTGCCTGGTGATCCATTGCGAGATCCAATCCTACCTTTACCGCAGATTCCTCTAACGCTCGTCGATCAGGGTGGTAACAGCCTTTCCACTTCGACTCTGATCGCTGCTTCCTCAACTCAAGATGTCATTGATCAGGTCAATAATGTTGACCCAACTGACATCTATCGTGTTGTGGCGAACTTGTTAAGCAACACTCAATTTACTGTCTTGTCAGGTGTTACAACCCTTAGTTTTTTGTCCCCAGGCGGGCAAGTTTTGAGGTCTCAAATTTTTGGTAAAGGGACACATACGTTAGCTTTGCCCAGTGGTTTGACTGGAGATGTTTTTCTCAAGATTGATAACCGTGACAACTCTCCTGCCACTTATGTATTGCAGGGATTTGAGAGCAAGGCTGCTGAACCTTTCAATATTGATATTGACTTTGGCGATGGTCTAACTGCTTCTCAACAGTCCGTTGTTCGTGCAGCGGCGCAGAGTGTGGAGTCGATGATTAAGCAGGGGCTACCCAGCGCGATTGTTGATGGCAAAATCATTGATGACCTGAATATCAAACTGAGCTTGAGTGACTTGGATGGGATCAATGGCACGTTAGCTCAAACAAAAATTGATGTCATGCGCTATGGAACGCTGTTACCTGCTCAGTCCATTGTGCAGTTAGACAACGCTGATATCACCAATCTGGAGCAGTCAGGTCGGCTATTTAGTGTCATCCAACATGAGATGCTGCACGCACTTGGCTTTGGGAATCTGTGGGAAGCCAAAAGATTGGTAGACTATGCCAAAACTCCGTTTTCTCAATACACAGGGCAGAATGCGATCGCAGCCTTTGGAGAGGCAGGCGGTTCGACCAACTTCATTCCACTAGAGACGGTTGGTAATGGCTCCGCCGATCTGCACTGGAATGAAGGACTGTTTGGCGATGAGGTGATGACGAATGACCTGAACTCACAGGGAAATAGCGTGACGATCAGCCCCGTGACACTCGCATCACTGGTAGATTTGGGCTATCAGGTCAATATCGATCAGGCAACTCCAAACTGGAGATTGGTCAGCAGTGCTCCTCCTGATGCAGAAAGCATCTTCTCCGAAGAAGACAAACAACGATTGGCGGAGTTAGTTGCCGCCGCAGAGTCACAACCTTCCAGCGATATTCCAACCATTATTGCTCCCGTTGACCCAACCACGATTTCTCCAACGATTTGGGCACACGCTGAACGATTCGATGTCAACGGAGAATATTATGATTGGGAACTGATCACCGTTGGAAACTGGAGAAACGGGAATACAATTTCGGAATATGTGCAGGATCAGATGACGCATCCTAGCAAACTGGATAACCGTTCACCTGGGGCGAAAGCTCTTGATCCGAGATATTGGCAATTTATTGTTGACCGGAATAGAGCATTTGGGATTGAACGTCCAGAATTAATTTATGAAGGAGAACCGCTTTATCTTCCTGTCTGGAATGCGAACTATGAGCAGAAACAGGAAGAAGAGCGCAAGCGTCGTGAAGCTGAATTGAAGCAGAAGGAAGAGGAAGAGAGAAGGCAGCGCGAAAAGCTGGAGGAGGCTTATCGGCAGAATGGTCAGGGTGGTTTGGAGTGGTATCTAGCAAAACCCCTTCCAGAGTTTGGTTCAAATGCGCCCTATGAAACTTCTGTTAGAGACTTGGTTGGTAGTTTGGTGCCGGATGACTATTTCCGATTCACTGTCTCCCGACCTGGTTATGTGACGCTCTATCTGGAAGACTTACTAGCCGATGCCGACCTGTATCTGTACGATTCCAGAAATCGTCTGATTGCTAAGTCTACTCGTAGTGGCATTACTGATGAAAAAATTATTGTCAACCTGGCAGCAGGGACTTACCTAGCGCGTGTTCACAGTCCAGGTGGAATTACGACTGATTACAACCTGAAAGTCAGATTTGACGGAATTCCTTCGCGTACTCAAGGAGGAAATAGTTCCTCACCTGGTGGAAGGAGACCCACGTTTGGCGATCCACGAGTTGAGCGTATCTTTACGCAAGCTCGTGATAAATTCACTGCTGAGCAGTGGGCACAAGCGCAACCTCGAATTAATCAACTGGAAACCCAGAAACAGCAAAAACAACGGGAACTTGATGCCCTTCTAGCTCAAGCAATTACTGAGCAAAAAGCCAGAATTTATGCCCAGCTTGATGGAGTCCGGAACGATATTCAGGGTAGGGTTTCTGGTGGAGCGGGTAATGTCAATAATGTAATCAATGGTGCAGCAGATAGGGCTATCAATTCTGTTAATTCATTAGTTCCCGGTTGGCTTAGGGATATATTAGACCGGATAGGGCTGGGAGATAATGTCCAGAATGCTCAAAATAGTCTCCGAGGAGTCATTAATGATGCTAGAAACTGGCTGAATGGACAGGTTGACTCTGTACGAAACCAAATTAATGGGGCTGTTGGGCAATTCATTGAAATGGTGAAAAATGCCTATATGACGGGCGGTGAGATTAACCAGGCAATTGAAAATGCTGCTAACTGGCTGAAGGGAGAAACCGATCGCCTAGCCAATTTCTTGAATGATAAGATTGGCGAATTTAAAGGGCAAATCCTTGGGAAACTAGAATGGACAAGAAACATTCGCATCCCTGATTGGGCACGTGGATGGCCCATCAATGCACCGGATTGGAACTTCTATGATCACGCGGTCGTTGGCTTGGTCAATGGGCTAGCCAGTGGAGCGGGTAATGCTGTTAACAGCGCCAGTAATTTCTTCAAGGATACAGTTAGCGTTGTCAAACCTTTGGCTCAAGGGGCTGTTGCTGTCATTGTTGATGCCATTTTTGGTGATAGAACTGGCAAACTCTATAACGAGATTAACGGTGTTAATCAAGAAATTGCCAACATTCGCAACACGGTTCAAAAGACGATCAACGACCAAACAGCCTTCTATCAAAAGATTCTCAATGATTTTCTGGGTGGGCTTGGACAAGCCAAAGATTTCATTTTGGGAGCTTTGACGGGTGAGTTTAATGACAACCCATCTATCTGGCAGACGCTGCTAGACACCGCGATCGGCATGATTCCCATAGTGGGCGAGATCGGAGATGTTCGTGATTTGATCGCTTTTGCCGCCAAATTCACCAACGCTCCCAATGAAATGAATGACCCCTGGAATTGGGTTGGAGTCGCTGGGGCAGGTATTGGTCTTATTCCTGTAGTTGGTGGCGCAATCAAAGGAGTCACCAAACTCGCCCGTAACGCAGACTTGGTTCAAGAGGTTAGAAAGCTTGCAACACCGATCGTAGAAGCAATTGTTAATTTTGCAAGGAAAGCCGATTGGAACGTATTGAGCAAACAAACTTCTAATTTGTTTGATAATGCTTTGGGAACCGTTGAAAATATTCTGACGGATTTAAGTAAAAGAATTGCAGAATTCAAGAGATTGATGCCTCAGTTAGGACTCCAGTTGCAACCAGTAACTGGAAAATTACCGGACGAAAGCTTTTTCGACGGCATGAAAAATAAGATTCAGGAACTTAGAAAAAAAGCTCCTGAGTTGATTGATAAAGGCAAAGCCTTTATTCAAAAGCAGCTTGATGAACTCTCAGCTTCATCAAGTGATTTACAAAAACTGACCAAGTATGGATGGGGAGACTCTCCTCGACATGTCCTCATTGGCATCATCGAGGATGGAAAGTTAAGAACTGGACTACATACTCAAAAGGCCCTAGACAACTTTACCAAAGCCAATGGATATACCTATGCTGTACTGAGAACTGATCCAACAACAGGGGTCAGGGAGGTTGAGTTACCCAGGGATGCAATGAAACTTGGCCCAAAGTTAATCGTTCTAGAAAATAAAAAGACTTTATTCCCATCTAGCTGGAGTGATGATTATATCCTTTCTGCAATTGGGCACATTGCGGAAACCGGAACTCCTACAACTTCTGGCAATCGTGAATTTATTGAGGGAGTTGTTGATAACGTGAAAATTAAAGTTGGAATCAGAAATGGAGAGATAATAACAGCTTTTCCAAGACTTTAAAGTTAACCAATTTATGAATTTAGAGAGACAACTTGATATGGAGCATGAAAACTTAGTTAAGTTCTTTGATTACATGAGCGACATGGATGACCCCTACAGAGATCAAGATCTTGAAGACTGCATTCGCAATGAGGGGTCACTTGGCATTGATGTCATAATGGAGAATTTGCAACTCAATCGTTATCTGAAGGACAGTATATGGCTGTGCCAGAGATTAGAGTTAAAACAAGCGATCCCTCTGATCAAACCACATTTAGAATCAACAAATGAGACAGTAAGCATCGCTGCTGCTATAGCCTTAACAAAATTGGGAGATGAAGTTGGACTTCTCCGTCTAAAGGAAATGTGCCAATCCGGTAAAGTCCCCATTGACTGGTTACCAATTTATGGTCTATCTCATCTCATTTAAAGTCTAGCTTGATCACTACTTACGTAATAGTACTTAGTTAGCGTTAGAAAACAATCATTAGGGGTACTCTATATAGGAGTGTCCCTAATTCTGCATGAAGTGGAGTTTACTAATTTAACAATAAATAAACTGCTTAATTTAGAATTTGCAATGGCAAGAAAACAGATTTCTCATCCCTACACAGAACTTTGTGCCTTTGAGCGGTTAATGCTTCTTGTAGCCACTGTTGCCCAGTATCCTGGGGTTGGTTGCCTTCACATTGATGTATCGGAGCAGGCGAAGCAGTCTGGACTGGAAGAAGTTCGAGCTTACATGCAGCAGGTTGCCTCTGCTCGTAGCATCAGCCTACCTGAATACTCAATTCCCACGCTCCGCAAAGATTTAGAGTATTTGAAACGCTACGGCATTCTGGAACAACGGCGCTACCGTTGGGGCTACTACTTGGGCACGGGAGTCATGAACCTGGAGGATTTGCAAGTTGCTCTCAATGTGCTGGAATCGAAAGCAAAACACCAGCAAGACCCAACTGCTAACCGTGTATACACCGCAGTTATGCGTCGCTTAAGAGGAACTGACCGCCAAGAGGAATTTCTATATCCTGTCCGGGCGCAATTGAATGGTTCCGTCATCTACACCGAGCCTCATGAACTGCTCACAAAAGCTCGTTACCGTCACACCTTATTTCATGATTTGGATATTGTTGAGCAAGCAATCCTTAAGGGGCAAGCCATTCAAATCTGTCGCACCCGAGATCCTTATGAATCAATGGGAAAAGGTAGCCGAATTGTCTACCCACTGCAAATCATTCATTATAACAACGCCTGGTACTTGCTTTATGAACGCTGCAACGATGGCTATTTATCGATCGATCGATTTGATCGATTTGAAGACAACGGCAAAGTGATTGAAGCTGATCAGCGTCTTCTTAAAGTACAACGGCAAAGCCTTGATGAAGCTCATAAACTCTTGAAAGCCGGATGGGGCATGTATTTAGGGCAGCCAAAAGAGCAAAAACAGGAGCGCGAAGGGACACTAAAACTTATATCCGTCACTGCTCGCTTCTTTGGAAAAGCGGTTCCCTTTATCCTGGAGGGCGATCGTCGTCATCATACCCAGCAGATCGCAAAGGGTCCTCAATCTGGAAATAGGGAGTGTGATTACGTCGATTACACAGTGAAACTACCTCCTCGCGCATTCACCGAATTTAGTTACTGGATTTGTAAAGACATAGGGAAGGTAAGAGTTCTTTCTCCCCCAGAACTGGTCGAACATCATCGACAGTTGTTGCAGCAAGCGACTGAGTTATACAATCCCGATTCTGAGGAGAATTGATAGCATCAATCAATTTATACCCCCCCTGCCGAAAATGACTATTTTCGGCAGGGGGGGGTTGGGATGATACGTAGCAGTGCGTGTTTTAGGCGTACTACAAAAATTCGCCCAACCATCTTTTTCGGCAAAGTTTCAAAATGTCCTCCACTCCGCCCCGCAAACCGAAAAATCTAGACGTGCGATCGCGCGAGCATCTGACTTCGGATGAAGTAGAGTCACTCATGCAATCCGCGAAGGGGGCAGGTCGGCATGGGCAGCGAGATGCGACGCTGATTCTGCTGATGTATCGGCATGGGTTGCGGGTGAGTGAGGCGATCGCCCTGCATTGGGACTATCTTCACGTTTTGAATGAGTCGCAGCAAATTTTCACCTAAAATCAAAGCTTCCTGCTGCGGTGGCAAGCCCAACAGTCGAATTTTTTGTAGCTCAACTCCTGGATGAAGCCAAGGACCATCGGTGCCAAACAGAACTTTATGAGCGCCGCCGCGCTTGACTGCCTGCGCGATGTAATCAAATCGACGTACACCAGAAGTATCTGTATAGACATTGGGATAGCGGGAAATCTGATCAATGATTCGCAGGTGTGCCCGCCAATCATCAGCGAAGCTACCCAGGTGAGGGATGATGAAGTTTACGTCGGGATATTGGGAGGCTAACAGTTCCACTAAATCGGTTTGCCCCACCGGATCGTAAAGCAGCGGTAAACCAAAGGCTCGCGCAGCCTCACAGACTTCACGAGTGGCTGGTCCATCCATTCGATGCACTTTAATGCCACAAAAGCTCCAACGGGTAACGGCTTCTGCGATCGTCTGGTAAATTCGTCCTTTATCACGCTGGGCATGGGCAAAGGCAAACCCAATGAAGCGATCGGGTTGGCTAGCAACAATTCGTGCTGTATTTGCATTTGCCTGCTGGTAGTTACTGTGAAAGGGCGAGAAGATCACGGTTTTGTCGATGCCTGCCACTTTTGCCCGTCGCAAGTAGGTGGCGATCGGCGCATCCGTATCCCAAGGACCCGTCAGCAGGTCGCCTTTTCCAGCGTGGCAGTGGCAATCAATAATCACACTCTGTATCCTCTAAGATGAAAGCATTTGGGTTTCGGTTGAGCCTATGACTGCAATATTGCTTACGCCACCTGCTGAGATGATTCACCTGTCGGGGATTAGCTGGCAGACCTATGAATCTCTATTGGAGGAGTTAAGCGATCGTCGCCTCCGCCTCACCTATAACCGTGGCACTCTAGAAATCATGGCTCCTTCTCCAGAACATGAACTTAGTAAAGAAGTTCTCGGACGTTTTGTAGAAACGCTGGCTGAAGAATTGGAAGTTCAAATCTATCCCCTGGGATCAACAACGTTCAAACGTTCTGATCTGAGCGGTGCAGAACCCGATAAATGCTTCTACATTCGCAATATTGATGCGGTTCGTGGCAAGCGACGACTGAACCTCACGCAAGATCCAGCACCCGATTTGGTCATTGAAATCGATGTCACCAACAGTTCTCAGAACCGCCTTCAGGTTTATGCTGATCTGGGTGTAGCAGAAGTCTGGATTTATAATGGGGATTCATTGGCAATTCATCAATTGCAAAACGGCATTTACGTTACCTCCCAAACGAGTCAATTCTTTCCAAATTTGCAGATCGCAGACCTTGCCGGATTTTTACAACAGGCTGAAACAGTAGATTATTTGGAGTTGGTGAAAACATTTCGACGTTGGGTGAGAAGTCAGATTGGGCAATAAGAGGGACGATCGCGGTTCCCGTTTGGTTGATACCTGCTTTGCACGGGCTTCGTCAAGGCAGGTTGGCGATCGCTGTTCTTTTGTTCAAGGCGATCGC
>Ga0335394_10009562_pt1 | contig 10934 bp, 4 predicted proteins | sample MAT03_FD_205741 | JGI IMG/M metagenome (GOLD analysis project Ga0335394, IMG submission 205741) | Freshwater microbial communities from Lake Fryxell liftoff mats and glacier meltwater in Antarctica - MAT-03 (spades assembly) (version 2) ... | reverse complement strand
CAGCCGATACAACCGCACAAACCAATTTGGTAGCCATTGCCACAGGCACGATTGCACTAGGACAAGTTTCGGCGACGAACGTAGGGCTCTTCGCTGGAGCGGACATCGTCGACAACAACGGAGCGTTACTGAATGTCTCGGCCACCAATTTGAGCATGCGAGCTACGGGTTCAATTGGAGGACTAGTCGATTCGCTTGAAACCTCGGTTACCGTTATTGCAGCACTGAGTGGTACAGGTACGTTCATCGAAGAAGCCAACGAGGTTACGATCGGTCATGTGAATCCGATCGCGGTGACCGTCCAAGCCGAGCAGGTGAATTTCCGTAGTTCGCCACGAACACTACTTCCCGAAACCCGTTCTGTCGCAGCCCTGGATGATTTGACCAGCGGTGGCCGGAATAGACTCGCGACATTGAACGGCACGATCACAGTCACCGATGGAAATGATGCAGACGGCCTGGGTGTCGTCTCCACCGGTGCAGGAGACATTCTCTTAGAAGCACGCGGCGTAAGCAGTGACATTATTGTAAATTCTGCCATTCGGTCAGGAACTGGAAGTATCAATCTTGTCGCCGCTGACGACATTGACCTCAATGCAAATATCAACACGGGCGGCACAGGGACGATCACGCTTTTAGCCACAAACAACAGCATTGATACTACGACAGGTGTCGACATGGCGCCTGGAACACGCGTCACGACGGGTGGTGGAAATATTTCCGTACAGGCTGACAATCAAGGCAACATCCTGCTTTCAAGGGTCCACGCTGGCACTGGAAATGTAAGCCTGATTGCCAGCGGTTTTATTCTCGAAAACAACGCGCCGCTTGTAGTGACCGACTCTGTGATCGGAAACTCACTGACCGTGACCGCCGGCAGGTACGCACACGTTGGCTATACACTTGTGAATTCGCTAACTGCTACGGTAGAATCGAATGGAATTCTTCAGGAATCGCACAAAGTAAACAGTCTGGCCTCGGCCGCCGGGGACGATTTCTTGAACAATCTATCGACTGGGATTGCACCGCCCGTTTCTCTCGCTGGCGGTTCAGATCCGAGCAATTTCCAGTTCGCGAGCAAGTATGCCACGACAGGCTATTCTTTATTTATCGTCAATGGACAGTCCCTAACAGTAAATGGTGTATCGGCAGGCACCTCTTCGCCCAACGTTAGCCCGAACCTGTACGTTGAAACGCGAGGAACGAGCGACTTGATCGTCGCAGGGGCTGTGATCACCCAAAGCTCTAACAACGCAGAGGGTGGGGTCGTATTGGTTGCGGGCCGCCAGTTTGTACTCAGTCCAGCGGGCCGACTTGAAACGTTCACGGTGTTGCCAGCGATGACTCAAACCATCCGACAGATCGGACCGGACGCAACCTACCTGAATGCGGAGTTCTTTGAAGGGGGGCAAGGGAGCGATCCGGATATGCGATCAACCCAATTTGTGCTGCGTCAAGCTTCCACTGCATCCGAAACAGCAACGCGGCATGTCAACCAACGGGTAGCTACCCAATTCGGCTTCACAGGAGAGCGTGGGTTCGTAGCATTCGTTGGTTATGCAGATGGCGGACAGCCACGGGTGTTCGACACTTTCGGCGAGCAAGGTACATTGCCTTTGGATTCGGCGAATCCAAATGCTATCAACAGTTTTCCGAATGCTGATCCCAATAACGCCATATTCGTTCGACCTGAGGCATTCACCGATGCTTTTCTCACTGCGAATTCGACGCTGTTAACCAACGTTATTGTGCGTCGGTCCGCCGACTTCTTTGTGTTTGAGAATGCGTCACAGTCCGACGGGAATCCCGTCAGGGATCTCACGTTCGAGTACAAGCAGATCAAAGCGAGCACGGAGGGTGACAACAGCAATTCCGAGTTGCCCCCTGGGTTGCTACCCCTGCCAGCCCTCATTCCTGGAACATTTTTTGTGCCGGAGGTGGTCGCTATTCCTATCGTGATTTTTCCCACCGAAATCGAGTTTTCTGACTTTGTCGATAAGCCAAACCAAGTGCTCATCTACCGTGTGGACTACGACGATATAAACATGGATGATCAGCCCGATCTCAACGAACTGCCTCCAGAAAAGGAAGTGCTCGATTCGCTTAGCAAGATCAAACCGGTCGACGACATAGTTTCGCCAGATGGCGGATCACCGACTCCGCAACAGATTGATGCGAAGAAAGCCGAACTTCTCCGCGATCCACAACTCCGAAGCGGCGCCTATGCCATTGTGGAGAAGGATCCGTCCGGAAAAGAAACCGTCATCGACGTCTTCCCAGTGCGAGACTGGGAACAAGAGAATCCTGATAAGTCTGATGACATGCCGCTTGTCCCAACCAAGGACGAACCGAGCGAAAATAAGAAAGAAGAGAGCGCTGACGATTTGGTGATCCCGAGACCGAATCCGAAGGATAGTTCGACTTTTGTAGTACCCGGAATGCATAATGAGGAGGCGGACTCTGTCGCTCGAGACGATGCGACTAGCGTTCCGTCCGATACCAAGTCACGCTTTGCATCGGTTGGTCTACTGTTCGGATCCTTGTGGGTGTTGCGAGAGACAACCAAAACAGAAAAGACGACCACGGCTCAGGCCATTGAACATTTGGGCTCAGCCGGATTCAGCCGCGTCGATAGACGCAACCGCCGGACAGGCTGCCGGCCTGCTTCACACACTTAGCGCAGGCTGCGAGCCTGTTAAACATACAAACCATGGCCACCTGGCCTGTCAAGAATGCAATGTAGCAACCGGCTCAATGCCAGTTTCTACGCACACATATACAAATTGATTAGCAAATAGTTTTAACGGAGATACTGAGATGGCCGTCTGTCCCAAGTGTAAAGCAAAAGTTGATCCAAACGCAACGGTTTGCCTCAAGTGCGGCGCAGCCCTTACGCCCGTGAAGAAAAAGAAGGAGGGTGGAACACTCAACGCCGGTCAGTTCCTTCAGCAAAAGAAAGACACGAAAGAGCCGTTGGCAAACGACTCCATGAGTACGCTCGAACCCCAAGATATGCCGAAAGCAGAAAGCTCGCCCTCCGAGACACTGCTGTCCCCAGTAGATCCTGGCGAAGCGGGTAGTTCGGATGGACAGAAAACACTGCGAATCGCTGGCGATGGCAACGAAGAACCACTGAAAAGCGAAGACGGTGGCACGTATGTCTTCAGCGACAACGAAGTGCGTAGTGCCATGGGTGAGCTGGGAGATTCGGGCTCGTCCGGACAGCTCAAACGAGTTTGGGCCGAGGCGATCGGCACTTCGGGCAAAGATTCCAAGCAATCGTTGCGTCACGAACGAGCCGAAGCGTCTGACTCCGTCTTCCGTCGTGTGGCCACGCGGCAAGTCATGGATGCCAATGCTGCCGAATCCGAAGGAGCCGACTATCAGATCCAAGATAAATTAGGCGAAGGGGGAATGGGTATCGTGTTCTCGGCCCTTCAAACGGCCGTCAACCGAATCGTTGCTATCAAATCGATTCGATCCGATAAACGGGATAGCGATGTTACTCGCAAGCAGTTCTTTTACGAAGCAGAGGTCACCGCCGAGCTTGACCACCCCAACATTCCACCCATCTATGAACTCGGGCGAACGAACGACGGGTTACTTTTTTATTCCATGAAACTGATTCGCGGAATGGAATGGCAGAGTCAGCTGAGCACCAAATCCAGAGAGGAGAATCTGGAGATCTTTGCCAAGATTTCCGATGCAGTCAGTTTTGCGCATTCGCGAAGCGTTATCCATCGCGACCTCAAGCCCGCCAATGTGATGCTCGGCACGTTCGGCGAAGTCTACTTGACCGACTGGGGGTTGGCGATCAATAAGAGCAAGAAGAAGTCGGTGGAGTTCGGTGGAACCCCCGACTTTATGTCCCCGGAGATGGCCCGCAATCAAAGAGATGATATCGGGACGGCGAGCGACGTCTATCTGCTCGGCGGAATCCTGTTTCAAATTGTCACAGGAGGTCCGCCCCATATCGGCCGCACTGCCATGGATCGTTTGCGCGCCGCCAGCCGCAACGAGATCGCTCCGACCGACAAGGAAGACCCTTTGCTGGAAATTGCCTATCACGCCATGGCAACCGAGCCGAGCGACCGGTATGCCAGTGTCGAGGATTTGCAAGAAGCCATTCGCGAAGTCACACGCCACGCGGAAAGCATTGCGTTGGCCAATCGTTCGGAAGAACTGGCCACTTCCGCCGAAAGTTCCAAGGACTACGATCGCTTCACACGTTCCATCTTCGGATTCCGAGACGCGATCGAGTTGTGGAGCGGCAACGAACCAGCGATAGCAGGGTTGCAGAAGGCGCGTTACGCTTTTGGTCGATGCGCGTTCGACAAAGGGGATTATGACTTGGCCCTGCAAACGCTCGACCGTAGCGTTGACGAGGAAGCCAGAATCTACGACAAGGCAGCCAAAGCCAAGGTGATGGTCGAGCAACGCGAATCCCGTTTCAAAACGTTGAGACGTGCATTCGTGGCGGCCGTGTCGGTATTGCTTTTGGTGGCCTCGGGCTTCGCGATTCTGTTTAATCAACAACGGTCCGTTGCAGTGAAAGCAAAGGAAGAAGCGCAAAAACTGGCGAAGTCTGAAAAAGATGCAAAGGAGGAAGCTCAAAGATCTGCGGACTCTGAAAAACTAGCAAGAGAGGAAGCTCAAAAATCGGCAGACTCTGAGAAATTAGCAAAAGAGGAAGCTCAAAAATCGGCAGACTCTGAGAAACTAGCAAAGGAGGAAGCTCAAAAATCGGCGGACTCTGAGAAACTAGCAAAAGAGGAAGCCCAAAGATCCGCGGACTCTGAAAAACTAGCAAAAGACGAAGCGAAGATAGCTCAATCAAAAGCTGAAAAGAGCGAACTGCTGACCAAAGTGAAAGCCGCCCAGATCCAGCTAAATAACTTCATTTCCGAAATAGGCAAGGCGAAGCTCAGCACGGAGCAACTCGATATCCAGGGAGCTAGCCGACTACTGAGGAATGTTCAGTCGATGGACCCGAAAGAGTTCGCGGGTGGAGCTCCCAGTTTTGATTCGTTCGCTTTGCATCGAGTCAGCCTGTTGACCAATTCGGACTTGCCCCAGCAAGGCTTCGGTGAAAAGATCTCCGCCATGGATTTTGCTCTGAACGGCAACATCGGAATCATTGGTACCGAAAAAGGTAAATTGCGAATCCTGCGTTACGTAGAAGGCGTCCTGAAGATCGATGACTCGATCAAGGAAGACTTCGACGGAGCCAATGTGGAGTGCGTGGCCATTTCACCTCGTGGTGACGAAGCCGTGATGACCGTCTCCCGTGCCGGGAAAAGCAGTTCATACGCTTGGCAATTGACGGCTGGTCAAAAGCCAGTCCAAGCAGAATTCCTCGAGGCGAGGTCCTTTCAAGCGATGAAGTATAGTCCGGATGGAACTCGCATCGCTGCCGGAATCGTGGCTGGAGTTTGGATGATGCCAGCGGGCAGCAAATGGTCGGCTACGACTTCTGCAGAAGAAATCAACTTGATGCGAAACGTACAGGATGTGCGAGGCAAGTTGACGGATATTCATTGGCTCGATCCAACCAACCTGATGGCGAGTGCCTTTATTGGCGCTGATGCCAATAAAGAGTTGAAGCTCTTCAAAATTGATGCCAACACTAAATCGACCAGTACCGAACGCACGAGCCAAGTGGTTTCGATACCTCAAGCGTTGAGCCAGAGGCTAACGGCAGCTGTGCAGCTGCCGGGCAATCGATTGATGCTCGCCACCAATGATGGAAAACTGACTACTTGCGACCTAGCCGCAAGTAGCAACAAAGATGGCAAACAGGTACTGACGGTATCGAACTTGGCGGAATTGCCAACCAAGCATCGGGCAAGCGTTTCGAAATTGATTGCCAATGCCGATGGACGCATTATCTCGATCAGCGACAAGGAACCAGTGGCCTACGTTTGGCAATCCGATACCAAAGGGAGCGTCAGCTACGATACCTATTTGACGGGCGTACCCAGCAACTCGTCCGAAACAACGGCTTCGACGTCGACTTCGAATCTTTCTAACGCCTTGTTTGTTGCCCAGGATCTGATCGTGGGAATGGACGATGAGGGTACAACCATGGTTTGGAATGTGGAACGTCAGAAACAACGTCGGCAATTGACTCGAATATCGGATACAGGGCCTGAGGTTTATGCAAAACCCGTTGTCAGTATCTTCGGGCGAGGCAACACGGATCAAGCGATTTCGATCACTCAAGACGGAGTCGTCGATCTCTGGAATATCCAGTCGGGCAAGACGCAGAAGATCGATGGAAATAGGTGGAGCTATTTTGGGCACACCCCCGGTGCCGAGTTTGTTGACTCTGCGGTCGATATGACCCAAGGAGTGGTGGTCACCTCCGCGACTCTTAAGAATGCCGAGAAACGGTACCTAGCGGACCCATCGCACGATTGGGAAGTTTGCGTTTGGAATCAAACTACCGGTAACATGCTGCATCGTTGGTCTCGCAAAGCGGAAGCCAACGGCAAAGCTGACAAGATTGAGCCACGCATATCCCTTTTGAATTCGGGTAGGGAGATATTGATCTCCAGCGATGTTGAAACGCGGATCGTCTCACTGGATGGAAGCGAGGTTCTTCGAAAGGACAACCTGGGGACCTTGTTCGCCGTGCCGAATCCCAAAGACCCTTCTATGATCGCTATGGTAAAACGGTCGGGATTCACTTGGCTTTGGAACCGATCTGATTCCGCTTCATGGGAAAGCAACCCGTTTTTCTACAGCGAAGACAGAGGGGGATTCCCGCTCAAAGGCGTATGGTCCGAAGACGGCAATCGGTTCTTCGTCGCGTATTCGATAGGGGTCGTAAAAGCTTATAACAGGATGGATCGCAAATTGTCGGGCGTGGTCTGGTCCAGCGAAGTCGCAGCGAGTGTGACGGACAAGGACATCGCGCAGCGTCCATGGCGAACGTCGATTCATTACGACATGGATATTGCGGCCGTTCGCACGGCCGGTTCGATCGACAGGTTGTTTGTCAACGTTCGAAATCCAGGTGTGCGACCGACGTTTAGTGGAGCGGTGTTCGATTTCCCAGCTGGCGATGGCAAACCGACGATAGCGGACAAGTATGCCGAAAGCGGCGTACGGTGGCTGGCGGGAGCGATCGAGGGGCAAGCGACGTTGTCTCGCAAGATTCACAATCGATACGACCTGAATGAAAAGGCCGGTGACCGTGTCCTAGCCAGATTCAAGACCGGCGACCACACGTTCGTCTCGACGAAATCAGGAGTTGTCTATGACTTGCAAGACGAATCGGCTCAAATGAAGAGCAATGGGCGGGCCGAGCTCGTGAGTTCCTCAAGCGATCGAGATGGCAAAGTCATTGTGGCTCTGCTTCAGGACGGGTCGCTTTGGCGATTCGAGCTCTCGGACCAAAACGCGGCAACTTGGACCAAAGCGGCCTACATGGCAACGGGCGCGGAATCGGTTCATCTATCGCCCGACGCCAAACAGCTGGCGGTGTTAGACAAGAAATCGCATGCATTGAAATTGCTAGACGCAGTAGCAGGTACTTTGATTCAAGAATTCGCGAACGTGTCGGTGGCTGTTTGGGATCCCATGGCGGACGCTAACTTGGCGGTCAGTAGTTTGGATGGAAAGCTAGAGATCGTCAGTGGTGCAGGTCGTGAGGTGCTCAGCGGTGTTGATCTTGCGGATGGTGCTAAAGTGAAGTCGCTACATTTCTTTAAAGAAAAATTGATGAAAGAAAAAGAGATTGCTGAAGTGCGGTACTTAATGGTTCAGATGGAGGATGAAAGACCGGAAGTCGCTGATGGCTTTCTGCAGTTCGTCCGCCTAAAGCCGTCAGAAATCCCCAACGAAAGCAGTGTTTCGGGAAAGAAGTCGGTGAAGAAGGGATTGAAGATAGCGGCTTCGCCGGAGGAGTCCGTTTTTGCCACCGGAGACGACGCGGGTACTGTCACCATCTGGTTTGCATCGCCCAAATGGGATAACCTAGGGGCAGAACTGTTTGATCTCGAAGGGCACCGGGGCGCGTCGATCGAGAGCATCGGTTTCAGTCGAGATGGTCAAACGTTGATCACTTCGGATAGCAACAATAGACTCTTTGGTTGGTTGTCATCGGATTCCTCCGTAGCCAAACGGAAACCATAACGCTGGAGTTGTCATGCATGAGCCAGTTCCCAATCAACCGAGCTTTATCGAAAATGAAGAGACGGCTGAAAAGACTGCCTCGAACTTACTGAGTCAGCTTCTAGAAAGCGCTCTTTCTCAAAGAAAGCGCACCTTAACCGAAGCGGAGTGGGCTCTTCTGCGAGATGTAGTTAAGCAGCCTGAGGGGAGCCAGGCTACGTTTGAGGAATTTGCTACCGGGCTGGTCGAAGCGTTGTTGAAAGCTCGATTGGCAAACAACTTCAAAAATCCCGAAGCACTTTCGCTAATGAGTGCAACCATTGCGAGAACGCTATGCAGCGACCCGACGGCTCGCCAACGCATGCTGGAACTACAGCGGCATCTGAACAGGCAGGCATGACCGTGGAACCTAATGCTGCAACTGGTACAGGAGAGTTGATCTCGAACGGTCGGGCGTTGGTCCGGTCGATCGCCATAAGGATCTACAGGAACCTACCCGTACGAGTCGATTTAGAGGATTTGATCGCCTACGGAGAGCTCGGGCTAGCAGAAGCCGCTCGCGACTTTGAACCCGAATTGGGAAATCAGTTCAGTACGTTTGCTTACTACCGCATACGCGGGGCGATCTACGATGGTCTTGCGAAAATGACTTGGACCAGTCGGGCGCGCTATCGGCGAATGCGATACGAAAGCATGGCTGGAGAAGTTCTGGAATCCGAACGCGAAATGGATGATGGAAATCCAAAAAATGCGGAGGAGAGCGGACAATGGTTTGGAAGGGTTACAGAAAGACTAGCGATGGTCTTTTTGGCTTGCGACGGGGAGGGAGATGGCAGCTTTGCGAACTCGGTTGTCGACCCCAGCGAGGGGGTTTCGGCCCGCTTGATTCACCGCGAGGCGGGGGAAAAGCTACGTACCATGGTGGAGAAATTACCAGAATCGGACAAACGACTCATCAATTACGTGTACTTTGAGGGTTTAAGCCTTCAAGAAGCTGGAATTCGTTTGGGTTTTAGTAAATCATGGGCTAGTAGATTACATGCAAAGATATTGGAGCGACTGGCCGATGATATGCGCCGTCTCGACCTTCACGATTAACCTTATTGGCAGCATGCGCTTATGACTCAGTCCGCACTATTGGATTTCGACGCATTATCGGCACCTATTTCCGATACCGAGCCATGCGGATCGAGTTTTGAATCCGGCGAGAATGTCCCCCTCAGCCACGCGTTCAGTGAATTGCGTGCCATGACTCCTATAGCTCGCCGGATCGAAGCTAGACGCTTTGAACTGGCAGGGTTGGGCCCTGCCGATCGCCAAGAGTCACTGACCCACAGCGAGGGAAAATCGGATGGCCCACAAGCGGATCCTAAATGGGGTCGAATTGCAGAATTGGCTATAGAAATATTGGTCAAGCGCAGCAAGGACACTCGAGTCTTGGTCAGCCTCATTGAATCGATGACCCGGGTGTATGGATTACCTGGTTTGCGTGATTCGCTAAAGGTTAGTTCGCTGCTGGTTGATCGATATAAACTCTCGTTGTTCCCACTGCCTGATTCGGGAGAAAAAGCTCACTATTGCCTTGAGTTCATTGGAAACATCTGCAAGTCAGAACCGAACAACATAAAATCCGCGCTCTATCAGGCCGATTGCTTGAAACGGGAGCCAGGCCTGTGCTGGTTTTCGCACATCTCCGCCACCAATTTGGAAAAACGCCCCGCAAAAGAAAAAGAAGTACTCATCCAATCGGGCGAATTTACGCTGGAGCATTTCCGCTCAGCATTGAATCTCGTCACAGAAGCAGCGGAACTCACCGACTTCGATCAGCAGCTCACCGAAGCGATCAATGAGGCAAAGACCTTTGATGCACTCTTAACGACGCATAGTAAAGCACACGTAGGCATAAGTCAAATCATCGACGATCTAGGCAAATTGCAGCGATGGTATCGCGGACTGATCGAGGATCGCTTGAAATACATTATTGCATCAACACCAGCCGAGCAAGTAGAAGCAAATACAGAGTCGTCCGCGGCCAGTGAGGGGGGTGGCGAGGCCAATTCTCCTGTGGGAGCTCCAACGTCCATTTCCAATCGCGAACAGGCCCTCAGCAGATTGCTACAGGTGGCGACCTATTTCCGAAACTCGGAACCTCATTCCCCCGTTTCCTATGCGCTGGAGCAAGCCGTGCGTTGGGGAAAAATGCCCTTGCCAGAACTGTTGCGAGATTTGGTTGCCAACGATAGTGTTTTAACTGAGATGTATCGTAGGATGGGAATTCAAGAAAACAAATGAAATTCCGGCTAGTGAAAGTAGCAATCCTCGTGGCTTTCTGCTATTTTTAAGTTCTCTGGCTCGAGTGCTTGGAATGTCTACTGCGGTTTGAGCCCTTCGTTTCTTGTTCCATTGCTGAGGAGTTGATATGAGTTCCGTACATGGTAAGCTCGGGCGGATTCGAAAACCACGTGTACACATCGAGTACAAAGTGGAAACAGGAAACGCGACGGAAAAAAAACATCTGCCTTTTCTGATGGGTGTAGTGGGTGACTTCTCCGGCAACAAGCCTGCCAGCGAGTTAAAGCCCCTTCGCGATCGTAAGTTCGTCAATATCGATCGCGACAACATCAACGATGTACTCAAGAGTATGACACCCGGGCTCAGCATGGAAGTAGAAAACACCCTTGCAGGTGACGGGTCGATGATGAAGGTGAATCTGCAGTTCGAATCCATGCAGGATTTCAGTCCAGGAAATGTGGCCGAGCAAATCGCTCCTTTGAAAAAATTGCTCGATGTGCGCAACCAATTAAAGGACTTGCGTT
>Ga0335394_10009557_pt1 | contig 10936 bp, 11 predicted proteins | sample MAT03_FD_205741 | JGI IMG/M metagenome (GOLD analysis project Ga0335394, IMG submission 205741) | Freshwater microbial communities from Lake Fryxell liftoff mats and glacier meltwater in Antarctica - MAT-03 (spades assembly) (version 2) ... | reverse complement strand
CCATGGATTTCGCGGCCGGAAATGGCCGTCTGAAGCCGGCCTATGCCGCCGCGCGACCGGTCAGCGTGGCGATCGGCGATCTGGCCGTGCTGCTGGGAGCCGTGCGTGACCAGCTGCACCTGGCGTCAACCGCCGCACTGGTGGCCGAGCCGCGGGCGTACGCTTACGCGCACGACCAGGTTTCGATGCTGCGAGTCACCCTCGCGGATTGCGTGGCCGCGCTGGATCTGCTGCACGCCAACCTGGGGCAACAGGAAGGCCGGCTGCGCGAACTGGAGCGCGATGACGCGCTCGTTCGCGAAGGCAGCGCCTGAATCTGGCCGCGCGCGTCAGCCGTGGCTGCGGGAGCGGCTGACCAGCGTGGCCAGCGCCATCAACGCGGCGCCGGCGGCGGCGGCCATCAACATCCTATCCTCAGCACCGCATCGACACTGCCCGAGCTTGCGCTGTACCAAGGCTTGCCGGTAGGCCAGTCGGCCCGGACAACCCCTCAAGCTGAAGCGCTACGCAGACCCAAGCCATGAACTGCATCCTGCAACACCTTTTCCGCAGCGCTTCCACGTCACTGGCGTTGTGTTTACACTGAGTTGTCCGGACAAGTTCGAGTCAGAACCTTTGTTCGTGGTCAGCACGCAGTCGGGGTGGTCACGATGGCGCAGGGTGTGCAGCAGCAGTTCGTGCAAGTCGGCGAGAGACGGGTGCTCGTGCGCCATGCCGGGCAGGGGCCGGCGCTGCTGCTGCTGCACCAGTCGCCGCAGAGCAGCCGCGTCTTCGAACCCTGGATGCAGACGCTGGCACAACGGTACGCCGTCTTTGCGCCCGACACGCCGGGCTTTGGCCACTCCGACCCGCTGCCGCTGCTGCAGCCGACCATTCCAGACTTCGCGCGCGCGCTGGGCCGGCTGCTGCAAGTACTGGGCCTGCAGAGGGTGGTGCTGTACGGCGTGCACACCGGCGCCGTGGTGGCGGCCCGGCTGGCGATGGAACAACCCGAGCGCGTGGCTGCGCTCGTCTGCGACGGCCTGGCCGCCTTCAACAGCGAAGAGCGAAGGCCCCTTCTGGACGGCTACCTGCCACCGTTCGAGCCGGCCTGGGACGGTTCGCACCTGCTGTGGCTGTGGGCCCGGCTGCGCGAACAAAACCTCTTCTTCCCGTGGCAACAGGCCGACGCCAGCCAGCGCTTGGCTTACCCGTTGCCGACGCCGTACAAGCTGCATGACGACGTGATGGACGTGCTGGCCGCCGGCGACGGCTACCGCGCCGGCTACCGGGCGCCGTTTTTGTACGAACAGGGCGCGGCCAGTGTGAGCGCGTTGCGGGTGCCCGCCCACATCGTCTACGGCGACACCGACGTGCTGGCCAGCCATGCGCAGCGCCTGGGCACGCCGCCGGCCGGGGTGCACATCGAGCACATCGCCAGCAGCGCCTTGCAAGGCCACTGTGAAGCCCTGTTCGCCCAGCACGCCAACAAGGCCTGCAAGGTGCGGGCGCTGGACCGCGTGCACGCGGCCACATCGGCCACATCGGCCACACGGCAGCTGCTGAATACACCGCTGGGCCGGCTGTCGGTGCACCGCGACCGGCCGGACCGCGCCGTCGGCGAGTGGGTGCTGCCCGACATCGGGCACTCGGCCCTGTTGGGCGACGCCGGAGTGTCGAGCACGGCGCGCCTGACGCTGGAACTGCCGGGCCATGGCGCCAGCAGCGGCTGGTTGGAAACCGCAGCCGACCTGCGGCAAGTGGCGGCGGCCTGCGCTGACGCCGCCTTGGAAACCGCTGCCGACCCCGTTGGTGCCCCCGTCACCCTGGTGGCCCATGGCGGCAGTGCTGCCCTGGCAGTGTTGATGGCCCAACACCTGGGCCCGCGCTGCGCCGGCCTGGTGCTGCACGCGCCGCTGCCGCTGAACGCCGAAGAAGCGGCGCACTTCCTGGCAGGCCTGCCCGACACCACACCCGACGCCCATGGTGGCCACTTGCTGGCTTGCTGGAACTGGCTGCGCCTGAAGGCCTTGTTCAGACCCTGGTTGACCGCCGACGCCAACGCTGCGGTGGCCGCGGGCGCGCCGCCGCCGTTTCGGCTGCACGGCCATGTGGTCGAGATGCTGCGCGCCGGGCCGCTGTTTGCAGCACTGTGGCGCGGCGCGCTGGCCGTGGACCTGCGCGCCGCCAGCGCCAGCCTGCGCTGCCCGGTCACCGTGTTGCCAGGCGCCGACGCCGCGCTGCAGGCCATGGCCGCGCGGCTGGGCGCGGCAACGACCTTGGCACCCGGCTCACTGCACAACCCCGCAACGGCTTCCCTTCCTGTCCAACCACCGCATCACTGGAGTACCGAATGACACGCAGCACCTCCCGCGCTTCCAACAACGCTTCCAACAACGCCCAAGCCAACTACACCGCACAGCCCGCACACCCCGCACACCCGCGCGGCCTGCGCTTCACGGCCACCGCGCTGGCGGCCATGGCACTGGCCGCGGGCAGCACGACGTTCGCACCCACCGCGGCCCAGGCACAAGCCGGCGTGGACAGCGTCGTCACCATCAGCGCGCAGCGCCGGCTGGAAGAGATCCAGAAAGTGCCGCTGGCCATCACCGCATTCAGCGCCAAAGAAATGCAGCTGCAGCAGATCCGCCGCCTCGACGACCTGAAGGTCGCCGTTCCCAACGTCGTCATCGAGCAGAACACCGGCACCTCCAGCGGTGCCAAGATCTTCATGCGCGGCGTCGGCACCGATGAATCGCTGTTCACCGCCGACCCGTCGGTGGCCATCTACATCGACGACATGTACGTGGCGCGGCAGACCGGGGCCATGTTCGACATGTTCGACTTGCAGCGCGTGGAGGTGCTGCGCGGCCCGCAGGGCACGCTGTACGGGCGCAATGCCACCGGTGGCGCCATCCGGTACATCACCAAGAAGCCCAGTGGCGAGGCGCGGCTGGAAGTCGATACGCGCATCGGCAACTTCGGCCGCATCGACGGCGCGCTCAGCGGCAGCGCGTCGCTGGGCGGCACGGTGGCGGTGTCCTTCGGCCTGATGACGAGAAAACGGGGCGGCTACCTCACCGACATCACCAACGGCCGCGCCGTGAACACCGAGGCGGTGGACGGTGCGCGCGTCGCTTTTGCCACCGACCTGGGCGCCAGCACCAGCCTGCGGTTATCCATTGACACGCTGCGCCAGAACAGCGGCCCCACTTACGCCTCGGGCGTGCTCGACCCGGCACGCGCAGTGCAGTTCAACCGCCCCGTCAACAATGCCGACAACAACCTGCTGACGGTGGAAACCAACCTGACCAACGGCCTGAACACGCTGGGACAGACCGGCATTTCGTTGTCGACGACCACCGACACGGGTGCTTTCGAGTGGCGCAACATCGTCACCTGGCGCAAGATGGACAACGAGTTGTTCATCGACCTGGACGGCACCACCGCAACCCGCTTCCACCTGTACCAGAACCAGAAACAAGAGCAGTCCAGCTACGAGTCGCAATTCGTGTCGACCGGCAAAGGTGCCCTGAGCTGGACCGCCGGGCTCTTCGTCTTCAAGGAGAAGAACACCCAGCCGACGCGGCAGGACATCTTCACCACCGGGGGCCTCGCCACCGTGATGCAAGAAACTCTGGCCACCGCCGGTTACGGCCAGGCGGACTTGCGCTTCGGCGGCATCTTCAAAGCCACGGCCGGGGCCCGTTACAGCCGCGAGACCAAAGACTTCGGGATTAACGCGGTGCGTGCCAACGGCACCTTGAACTTCGACTTCCGGCAAAAGAACAGCTGGTCGCGCAGCGACTACAAACTGGGCCTCGACGCGCAATTGAGCGACACGCTGATGGTTTACGGCTCGGCCACCACCGGCTTCAAGAGCGGTGGCTTCAACGGCCGCGCCGCTACGGCCGCGGCTGCGGCGCTGGTGCTGCGCCCCGAGACCGTGCTGACCTACGAACTGGGCACCAAGACCAGCCTGGCCGGTGGCCTGTTGCGGCTCAATGCCAACCTGTTCCGCAACGACTACAAAGATCTGCAGCTCACCGCCTTCGATGCCAACGGCGCCTCGGTGCTGTTCAACGCCACCAGCGCGCTGATCCAGGGCGTGGAACTGGAAGCCACGGTGAACATCAGCAACGCCTGGCAGGCCAGCCTGAATCTGGGCACGCTGGACGCCAAGTACAAAGACTTCAGCGCCGCCAACAGAGCCCTCTTCGACGGCAAGAAGCTCAAACAGGCTCCCAAGCTGCAGTACGGCGCTTCCACCAGCTACCGCCTGGCGCTGGCCGGCGGCGCGCTGGTGCTGGGCGCGCAGGCCAAGTTCGTCGACGAGCATTACCAAAACCTGGCGACATCCGAAATCATCAAGACCCAGGCCTACACCCTCTTTGACGCGCGCATCGGCTACGAGCCCAAAGACAACCGCTGGGGCTTGTCGTTGTGGGGCAAAAACCTGGGCGACAAGCTCTACTACACCGGGGGTTTTGACTTCCCCGGCCTGGCTGTGGCCAACGCCTACATCAACGTGCCACGCACTATCGGCATCGAGTTCCGCTACCGCTTCTGGTAACGCGGCGGCCCGAACGCTGCTCTACAAGCCTCCCCTGCCCTGCTCAGCCCCGCCGTGGGCCAGAAAAACAGCGTTTGAATTCCCTATCCTCTCATTCTGGCGGCACTGGCGCCGAGCAAGAAGACGATGCCGTGCGTTGGCCGCCCAAGCTCACTGAGCGGCGTACTCCAGAGAAGAGTGGTGCACTGCGATGCGCAGCTTGCCAGCGTCGTCCTTGACGAACTTCCAGGTCTTGTCCCCGGTGGTGACCTTGCCGTCCTTGCCGGTGATGTTCACCTTGCCCATGGTGGTGGCGCTGTCGCCGGCGATGAAGACCGCCGCGTTGCCCACCGCGCACTGTGTCCAGCCCTTCAGCGCGAAGCCTTTGTCCTTGGGAAAGGAAGGGTCGCCGCCCACGAAATAGGCCAGCGCGCCCGCGCGCGTCGCGCGGAAGGTCTGCGGGTTGACGGTGAGCGTGGGCTTGAACAGCACTGCGCCCATCCGGTACGCGTAGGCCGGAGCGCGGCGCCTATCCCGCGGAAACCTGGAAGGGGCGGTCAGAAAGTCCGACATTGGCGCGAACAGCTACAACACCTGGAACTTCGGCGGTGACTGGGAACCGATCACCGGCCTGCGTTTCCGTGCCAAGCAGGCGCGCGCCGTGCGGGCGCCGCTGCCCGGCGAGCTGTCGGGCATCGGGCAGACCTTCGGCGTGGTGCAAGACCCCTGCACCGCCGCACGCCGAACCGCGAACCCGACCCGGGCCGCGAACTGTGCTGCCGACGGCATTCCGGCGACCTACACGCCGCCACAGACCGTGGAGCAGGGCGTGGCCGGCCTGTCCGGCGGCAACAGCAACCTCACCCCCGAGCAAGGCGATACGCTGACCTATGGCTTTGTCTGGACGCCCAGTCAGGTCAAGGGTCTGTCGGTGGCGGTCGATCGCTTCCAGATCGATATCGAGAAGATCATCACCACGGTTTCACGCCAGATCGCCGTCAACACCTGCTACGACACGAGCAACCGGCTGTTGTGCAACGTCGTGACCCGCGGCACGAACGTGCAGGTGCCTGGCGCCAACTATGTCCTGACAGGGGTCAATGAGCAGCTGGAGAACGTGGCCAAGCTGAACGTCGCCGGTTTCGACCTCGATGTGCGCTATGCGACGCCGCTGCCCCAGGGCTTTGGCGAGTTGAACCTGGGACTGCTGGCCACCATTTACGACAAGGCGACCTTCAGCACCGTGGGCCTGCCGCTGAACTTTCTGGGCCAGGCGGGTGGCTCCACCGCCGACCAGGGCTGGGTCAAGTTCACGGCGAATGCCAACATCGGCTGGAAGCTGGGCAAGCTCAGCGCCAACTGGAACATGCGCCACGTGGGTGCGGCAGACATGGCAGCGCAAGGCGTCGACCCGGCGACGGGGAAGACCAACACGACGACCACAGCGGGCTACCCCAAGCTGGCGGCTGCGACATATCACAACCTGCGTTTCGGTTTCCAGCTGAACAAGAACTCGGAAATCTATGCGGGCGTGACCAACGTGGCTGACAAGAAGCCGCCGGTCTTCGCCTCCGGCACCGCAGGCACCCAGGGGCTGGATACCGTGCCGGGTTACTACGACGTGTTCGGCCGCTCGTGGTTTGCGGGCGCCAAGTTCAAGTTCTGAAGTTCAAGCCAGACGGCAAGTACCTGGGGGGTCGCCGCCCCCCAGGGCTTTCAAAGGAGGCTGCCGCCAGGCCCTTCGAGCCGGTAACCAAGGCAGCGCACGCTGCGGATGCGCAGCGCGCCCAGGCCACCGCCGGCCAGCTCGCGCCGCAAGCGGTAGATCTGGGTGTCGACGCGGCGCCCCGCCAGCGCCAGGGCCGCGTCGGCAGCGGCAGGCGTGGAGACTGCAATCAAGGCCTCGGCCAGGACCTCGCGCGTGGCACTGTCCGGATGGGCGCGCTGCAGCGCCCGCAGCAACACCGCACTGCCGCGCGTGAGCTGCACCGCGCGGCCCGCAAAGCGGCAGCTGAGGTCGCGCAAGTCGACCTGCAGCCCCTGCGGCCGCGCGGGACTGGTGGGCATCTGGCGCAGCGCGGCATTGGCCAGCGGCACGGCCATGGCCTTGGCGAGCATCAACCACAGCAGCGCGGCCGGCGCGGCCTGCGGCCAGACCTCGTCAAAGCCCACCTCCAGCGCCAGCGCATGCGCCAGGCTGCCGAACTCGGGCCCCGAGAGCACCAGACGCAGCGGCCCACCACGGCGCAGCGTGGCCACCACCACACCAGGCGCGTCCAGCATGGCTGCGGCCTGCGCCACCACCAGCGCAGCACCGGACGCGTGGGCGCGCGCTTGTGCCTGTTCGGGGCTGGCGCACAACACGGGCTGCACACCTGCCTGCCGCGCTGCTTGCACTATCGCTGCACTGGGCCCGTCCACCTGTCCCAGCACTGGTAGCACCGGGCACGACCGTTCCATAGCGACGGCGGAGGGCGGCAGGCCCGCGTTGGCACGCTCGATCTGCGGCGCCGGGAAGAGCTGGATGGAAGCAGGCAAGGTGGTGGTCGGACGGCGGCACGAACAGATGTGGCTACATCCTAGACGGCGAAGCGCAGCCGAGGAACAGCACCTAGAGGCATACACCGAGCACCACGGAAGACAGTCTCCGGCGCAGGGATTGGGGTGGAAGCGAACTGCCGGCCGGCGCAGATTCAGAGCAAGCCTTTGTCGCGCCCGACGATCAGCAAGTGCGTGCGGTTGCGTGCATCCAGCCCGTGCAGCAAGGCCGTGATGTGCAGCTTGACGGTGCGCTCGGCAATGCCCGATGCAGAGGCGATGCGCTTGTTGGGCTGCCGCTGCGCCACCAGTGCCAGCACCTGAAGTTGTCGCGCCGTGGGCGAGGGATCATCCTGCTCCGCTTGCCAATGTCAATACGGAGGCGTATGTTTCGTGGCGATGCCGAACCACAGGGTCCCGACCCCCGCCCAGCACGATCCACGAGGGCGTTTGCAGCCTTCAGATTGGATCTGGGCTGGCTTCAGGGCCTTGGTGCAGGGCGGGCCACAAGCGCTGCGTGTCGAACCCATCGCCCGCGAGTTGGCCACGACCAAGGGTTCGTTTTACTGGCACTTCGCCGATCTTGCTGCGTTGAGGGCCGGCATGCTTGAGACGTGGGAGCAGGTGGCTACCGCCGACATCACCGCGGCCGTTCGGCGGTCGGGATTGCCGGCCCGTGAGCAACTGCTGCTGCTGGTGGAAAAGGTGTCGATCGCGCCAGGTGCCGAGGCCGGTGGAGATGCCGTGGAGCCGGCGATACGCGACTGGGGTCGCACTGACTCCCTGGCTCGCGACGTGCTCGAGCGGGTGGACCGCCAACGGCTGGCCGACCTGCGCGACTTCTTTGCTGCCGCCAGCATGACGCCGGCCGCAGCGAAACAGGCGGCCGCAGTGTTTTACGCCACGGTGATCGGCCTCGAAAGTCTGCGGTTGACCGCAGGTATTGCCATGCGCGATCCGCTGCGTGCCTTGGCCGAGCGGCTGCTGGCACCGCGCTGATTCGCCGCAACAACGGCCGCCGACACAACGGCCGCCGTCATTGACGTTTGCGTCGTGCCCCGATACCATACGCACCCGTATGTTCATGGGAGTCACCGTGGTGGTTCAAGCGTGCACGCTGCCTGAACAGGCTGAACTGGTGAACCCGTGAGCGTCTTCCTGCTGCCTGCCGCGGTGGCCGCCTCGATTGCGGCCATTCACTTCTTCATCGGCGGGCGCGAGATCGCCCGCCCGCTGCTGCAGCAGGGCACCCTGACGCCGGTGGTGACGCTCACGCACTACTACTGCTGGCATCTGGTGACGATCACGCTGGTGGGTTTGGCTGGAGCTTTCGGCTATGCGTCGCTGGCCCCGGATGGGCGAGTCCTGGCGATCTTTGCGACCGTTGCGGCTGGGCTGTTCTCCGTTTGGGGATTGGCATTGGTTATTTGGCAAGCGCAACGCCATCGCGACATGCCGCAATGGATGCTCTTCGCCGTGCTGGCCGCCAGCGGCGCCGTGGCCCTCGCGGTTTGAATTGGCGCTGTTCGCGTTGAGTAGCGACAGGCGCACTTGGTGAGCCACCGGCCCTGGAGACTGCCGGCACGGCCCGAGGGATTCGGGCCCTGGAGCCAAGCATGCGAGCCCAAGAGATGAAGCGCCGCATGACGATGGCCTGCCGTCTGACGCCGACTCAGCATGAGGCATTGCTGGCGTCGCTGACGAGCGGCCTGGCGCGCTGGGAGGCGCTCGACCTCTTTCAGGGGCGAGTGGACCAGCAGATCACCCTCTGATCACAACCCGTGCGATGCCGCCGCGAGAGAGTCCGAATCTGTAGGCGGCGCGGCCGTCTTCCAGCGCAACACTCATGCTCAAGACACCGCCGAAGATCGCATCATCGGTGTGTTGGATCACCTTCCAGCTGGCGCCGTCGTCGTCCGAGACCGCCACGCGCAGCGGCTGGCGTGCGTCAGTCTTGCGGTAACCGGCGGTCACCCATCGACCTGGCTTCAAAGGGTCCTGAAGCACATCGAAGTAGAAACGGAATTCGTTGTTGACGAAGACGGGGGTCCAGGTACGGCCGTCGTCACGCGTCTGGATGATGCCGCCCTCGCCGCACACCAAAGCCCGCTGCGGCTGCGCGGCAACCAGTCTCACGGACTTGACCACACTCGGGCTGGGCATCAGCCGTTCCCACTCAAAAAGGCTCGTGCTGCGCCAGCGGCCGAGCACCAAATGCTGCAGCGCATTCTGGCCACCAAACCAGACTTCGCCACCCGAGCCGAGTGTCAGCGCCGCCGTGCCGTTGCCTGCCCACCCCCACGAGCCGACCCGCAACGCCCAGGAAACGCCACCGTCACGGGACTCCGCGAACCCGTAGCCATGGGTGGCAACCAACCGGCCCCCGTCCTGCAACAGAGCCCAAGCCGTTTCTGGCCCCGAGCTGCCGCCGAAGTTGCTGATCAGCGGGCGCCAGCTTCTACCCCCATCGTTGGACTCGAACATGCCATCGACGCGGCTGCTGGCCACGAGCCGCCCGCCTCCCAGGCTCACCGCATCCACCAAATCACGCCCGGTCAGCCCCAGTGATTGCCAGCCCTGCGCGGTGTGCAGGAACAAGCCGTCGTCAGTGACGGCCATCGTCCCGGTTGCGCTGTTGCGCAAGCGCACGATGTTCAGGCCCTGCAGGCCCTCGAAGCTCACCTGCAGAGAAAGCTCGGGATTCAGGGCAGACTCTGTGCCGCCGCCGCAGCCGGCCAGCATGGCGGCGCCGGCAAGGAGCAGATGCCGACGTTCTGCGAGAGGTTCTGGCAGGCGGTGGTGCGATGAGGGGAGTTTCATGTGGTGTCTGTGCACAGGTCAAGCCGTCGAGAAGTTGTGAACGAGAGGGCGCCACGCGCAGACCGCGCGCTCGAAGCTCGCGGGCAGGCGGACCGCGAACGGCCCCAGCCGCGGTCTGCAGCGCACTGGCGGCGTGCCACGCCACCCATGGCGGCCAAACCGGCCAGCATCAACGCCCACGTGCTCGGCTCGGGGATCGGGGCATAGACGATTTCCCACTCGACGCGCCCTCGGCTGTTTCCCAAATGCCTGTGCTGAGGGCAAAGCTGCCCGCATCGGCGTTGCCCAAGGTGAGCCGTGTCGAAGTCGACGCGCGCAGGCCGATGGTCGACCAATGATGCTGGCCGGGTCGGGATAGAGGCTTTCCTGTTGATCGACGAACTGATCGCCGAGGTAGACGCCGGAGCGTGCGCCGATATGAATCGACTGCACCGTGGTAGCTGCCAGGGCAGCCGCGGTCGACAAGGAACTGGCCAGCAGTACGGTGGCAAAGGCAAATGTGTGAGACATGGTTATGGAGCGAAATCGACGCAAGGGGCTCAACGGTTGAGCAGGGGGTTCTTCGGCGCCTCGCCGGGCTTGTTGCAGATGGCGTCGGACACGACACGGCCGGTCACGCTGAACGTTCCCGTGACATAGCAGTTGTGGCGCTGCCCGTTCTTGGCGGTCGCCACGTACTGCGTGCGCAGGCCGTCATCCTGGCGGTTGCTGACGGTGAAGCTGCCACGCTCCAGGCCGAGTGCAAAGGCGGTGCGCTGTTCAATCAGGTCGGCGCTGACGGCGACAGACGCACAGCCCGTGAGGAGCGCAGCGACTGAAGACAGGGAAACCAAGAGCTTGTACATCGAGAGAGTCTTCCGGTGGAGTGACGGGTGACAGGGCCTTGCCTTTTCGCCCTGAGTTGGTTGGGCCGGCGATGAGCCGGCCACGCAGGCTTCGGAAGGAGGCCGCGTGTCGATGGTCGTTCATGGCTGTTGCAGCAGTCCCTTGCCAGTCGGGCCCTGTGCCATGCAGTCCCTGAGTGACTCGTGCAGATGCTAGCCAGGC
>Ga0335394_10009548_pt1 | contig 10942 bp, 8 predicted proteins | sample MAT03_FD_205741 | JGI IMG/M metagenome (GOLD analysis project Ga0335394, IMG submission 205741) | Freshwater microbial communities from Lake Fryxell liftoff mats and glacier meltwater in Antarctica - MAT-03 (spades assembly) (version 2) ... | reverse complement strand
GCTCCGGTCTTTGACTTGGCCTTGCGGAAGACTTTGGCCACTGGCCAGAGCGCGAGCGTAGTGGCGGGCGGCACGGTAATCTTTACGATTACAGTCTTTAACCAAGGCAACGTAGATGCGACCAACGTGCAGGTATCAGATTATATCCCCGCAGGATTGACGCTCAACGACGCTTCGTGGACTTCGGTTGGCGGAGTGGCGACGCTCAACACGCCTATAGCGAGCTTGTTGGCAGGTCAAAGTACCACACGCAATATCACCTTCACGGTGGGAAGCATACTTGGCACGGTCACCAACAACGCTGAGATTAGCTCGGCGACAGGCGGCACGGACATCGACTCAGACCCAGACAACAACCCTGGCAACGACGGCACGCCTAAGAACGACGTGATTATTGAGAACGGCAAGACGGGCGGCGACGAAGACGATAGCGATTTTGAGCCGATCACAGTTACGCCGCTATGTGTTAAGTCCACTTTTGAGATTATAACTAACGTCTGCTCCGACAACAACGCGACCTACTCGGTGAATGTCCGAATTATAGGACAAGTGGGAGGAACTCCTAAGGTGAATGTAGGCATACTATCTGGAACCAACCCTTACCTAGTTTCGGGTATTCCCAACGGTGTAAACCTAAAAATCACCGATAGCTTGTCGGCCATTTGTAAGAGTGACACTATAATTGCGGGCATCAATTGTAACTGTACTCCACGTATCCCCATCCTTCTTACCAACAGCCTTATTGTTTGTGCGGGCGATACTTTCCCCACCTTACGGGCTACGGTGATAGGTTTGGCCACTGCCAACTGGTATGCTACTCAAACAGGTGGTGTTGCCTTAGCAGTAGGTACGCTTACGTACAAGCCATCAGGAACTGTTCCTGTGGCCGGAGATACGCTGTGGGTAGAAGCTCGGAGTACAGACTTGACTTGTCCTATTAACTCGGTGAGTGTAAGAGTACCCGCTTTTGTCATTGCTCAAAACTGTGAAAAAATCATTGATTTACGTCTCAGAAAGCAGGTTGACAAGAAACGGGCATCCGTTGGAGATACGATTGTTTATACTATTAAAGTGTGGAACGAAAGCGTAAATCCAGCTACTGGCGTAGAAGTAACCGATACGTTAAATAGTGGCGTACAGTACCTAAGCAGCTCTGCTACTCGTGGGTCTTACGGGCCATCTAATTCCAAGTGGGTGATTGGTAACATCGGTGCCAATGGCGATACCGTTACCTTGACTATCCGGGTTCGCGTGCTACAACAAGGTGTTTTGTTTAACGTAAGTGAGATAAGCAAGGCCAATGAAAAGGACCAGGATAGCACCCCTGGCAATGGCGATGATAGTGAGGATGACTTGGATAGCCAGTGCTTTACTGTACCCTTTAAAGTGTGTGTTGGTGAAAAAGTACAAGTATCTGTACCATCAAAATACACCAACGTACAGTGGTTTAAAGCAGGGGTTAGCGGAGTAGTTGCCACTGGGAATGTTGTTTTGTTTAGTGAAGTAGGGACTTACTCTTACACGGCATCTAACGGAACGTGTCCCGCAGGCGGCTGCTGCCCCATCATCATTGAGCTAAGCGAGAATTGCTGTCCAGTAAAGGTGTGCGTACCATTCGTTGTGAAGCGCATTCGTAAGAAGTAGTGTTGAAATAAACAGGATAGTAATTGAGCTAAAAAAGTCTGAGTTCGTTTGAACTCAGACTTTTTTGTTGGCCGACCATTGGAGTGGGACAACGGGCTTATTGCATTTCATTTTTTGCGTTGTGTGTTTGCTCAAATCAACAATAAGCCTTAATTTCCCGTTTTATTGTGTTTATTACCAACCCCCAACTTTCAATGAAACACTTATTACTGCTTTCGCTTTTTGTGCCAGGCTGTTTTGGTATTTTAGTAGCCCAACAAAGACCGTTGGCAACGCCTGCTCCCGCTGGGGCTATGGCTGCCAAAGAAGAGAAACCTGCGCCGAGTGCCCCAAGTGCTTTTAATGCCGATTCGTACGTTGTAACCCAACACGAAACCACTATTAAAGGAGAAAAAATGCCCTACCGTGCCACTACGGGGACAATGCCCGTTTTTGACGAAGAAGGAAAAGCCACGGCAGGCTTGTTTTATATGTACTATGAACGTACCGATGTCAAGGATCGCAGTACGCGCCCGCTCGTTATTTCGTTCAACGGTGGCCCTGGTACGGCTTCAGTTTGGATGCACTTGGCCTACACAGGCCCGGCATTGCTCAACATTGACGACGAAGGCTATCCCGTGCAGCCCTATGGTTACAAACAAAATCCCTATTCGATTTTGGACGTAGCCGACATTGTTTTTATTGACCCCGTTAATACGGGTTATTCGCGGCCTGTTAGCAAAGACATTGCTACTTCCAAATTTTTTGGAGTCAATGCCGACATTAAATACTTGGCCGAGTGGATTCGGACGTTTGTAACGCGCAACAACCGCTGGGAGTCGCCCAAGTACCTCATTGGCGAGAGCTACGGCACTACGCGGGTATCTGGGCTTTCGCTCGAACTCCAAAATGTGCAGTGGATGTACCTCAATGGCGTAATTTTGGTGTCGCCCACTACCCTTGGCATTGAGCGCGGCGAGGCTTCAGATGCCGCCTTGCGGTTGCCTTATTACGCCGCTACGGCCTGGTTCCACAAAAAACTCCCCGCCGATTTACAGCAAAAAGACCTTACGGCCATGCTGCCCGAAGTAGAAGCCTTTGCCGTCAATGAGTTTTTGCCCGCTTTGAGCATGGGCGGGTTTTTGGACGATGCCAAAAAGAAAACCATTGCCGCCAAAGTGGCCCGTTATTCGGGTATTTCCGAAAAAACAGTTTTGCAAAATAACTTGGCCGTGCCGCTCAATTATTTCTGGAAAGACTTGATGCGCGAAGAAGGCTACACCGTAGGGCGTTTGGACTCGCGCTACAAAGGTCTCGACCGCAAGGACGCGGGCGTTGGCCCCGACTTCAACTCCGAACTCACCTCGTGGTTGCACTCTTTTACGCCAGCCATTAATAGCTACCTGCGCAACGAACTCAACTACAAAACCGACCTCAAATACTACATGTTTGGGCCAGTGTATCCGTGGGACCGCAACAACGACCAAACGGGCGAAAACTTACGGCAGGCCATGGCCCAAAATCCGTTTTTGCACGTATTGGTGCAGTCGGGCTACTACGACGGCGCCTGCGACTACTTCAATGCCCAGTATAATATGTGGCAAATGGACCCCAGCGGCAGGCTCAAAGACCGCATGAGCTGGAAAGGCTACCGCAGCGGACACATGATGTACCTCCGCAAGGAAGACCTCCAAAAATCGAACGAGGATATTCGGGAGTTTATCAAAAAGTCGATTCCGAAGCCTGGTCAGCCCGCTAAATATTAATCAACTAAGCACTTCAAACAAATACCTGCTTCGTTTTACTTTGTTCCAAAAAAGTAAAACGAAGCGGGTAATAGCGGTGCAATGCCTACCAAAGCCCAACCCGCCAAGCGTGGCCCCTTCCAACCCGAATAAATTACTTGAAGACGTATTGCAGCGTAAATCCGTTGGAGAGCGACCCGCGAATAGAGCCATCATACTGGGCGTAGTCGCTGTTTGGGTACGTCGTGTACCTCTGGTTGAAACGCAATAAATTGGCTTCGAGTATAAAACGGGGGCTTATCAAATAGGCCAAGCCCAAATTGACGTTGGCTTCGTATTGGTTAACAAACGCTGTTTCTCCGTTAGTATTGCGCTGAAATTCAAGTCCGTAGCTAGAAAATGGCGTGAGGCGATTGGGCAACCAATAGCGTTTTAAAAATACACCCAGCGCGTAATTTCTGCTTCTATTGTCAGAGAATCGGAATCTTCCGCTTCTTGATTCATAGCTCAGTTCGAGGCCAACAATTGTGCGGTCGCGCACAAACTTGCCAAAGCGCGCACTTATTTGAAACTTATTTTCATTTTGGTCGCTATTATCTGAATTGCTTTCTCCCCCCAAAGAGCCACCTATTAACCAGTTGCCCTTTGCCAGCGTTGAGGGCGTATTGGTATTGTCAACGGCAAAGTTTTGGGGTTTGAGCCAATAAACCAAGCCCACCGAAAAATTGCCTAACTCTAAGGGCATGGCCCTACTCTGGGCGCGGGCTTGCAAAGCCAAATGCCGATTGACAAAATAAATACCGCCGACTTCAAAAACGGGGTAAAAGCTGTTTTGTGATGAAGATTGCCAGTTGGTATTGTTTGGGGTTCTAATCTTCGAGTCTAGAAAGGAAGTGCCGAGGCCACCGCCCACAAAACCCCGCCATTGACTATTGCCAAAATAATAACTGCCCAATACGCTGATATTTCCCAATAGTGCGTTTTGTCGGTATTCGTTTATATTACTGCGAGATGCTGACCACAATACGCCTGCTTATACTTTGAGGGCCACGTTGTCGCGCACAAAATACCCGTGAGGGCAAATTCTGGCACAAAAATACGCGTCTTCTGTTCTTTTAAAAAACCAGAAACCTGGTGGGAGAATGATGCGCTACCGCTTACAAAAGAATTGCCTTTTTGGGTTTGGGCGTGGGCGGCAAATGCCGCAAAGAGCGCTACAAGAAGTGTGAATTGTTTCATGGTATTTTTCTGAAAAATGGTGAATAAAAACAAAGTTAGTGGTTTTGTGTGTGTTTGGTTTAGTTGCCGCTTTTTTTTAATGACGCAAAAAAACGGCTATGAGTTGGAGTTATGTTCGCCCATCTATTAATTTTCGCTATTTTTGTCCCCATTCAAACCACCAATCCCTCTATACCCATGCTTCCTTCAATTGTTTTCGACCAAACTGACGCTTTCAAAAAACTCAAAGCCCACCAGAAAACCATTGCAAAAAAAACCATCAAAGAACTATTTGAAGAAGACCCCAATCGTTTTAAGAAATACAACCTGAGGTTGGGCGATATATTGATAGACTATTCCAAAAACCGCATCAATGGCCGAACCGTATCCTATTTGTGCGATTTGGCGCGGGAGTGCCAGTTGTCGGAGGCCATCGAAATGATGTTTACGGGTCAAAAAATAAACGCCACCGAAAACCGTGCCGTGCTGCACGTGGCCCTGCGCAACCGAAGCAACGAACCTATATTGGTGGACGGCAAAGACGTAATGCCCGACGTAAACCAAGTTTTGGACAAAATGAAAGCGTTTTCGGAGCGCGTACGCTCTGGCGCGTGGAAAGGCTACACGGGCAAGGCCATCACCGACCTCGTAAACGTAGGCATCGGTGGCTCTGACCTGGGCCCCGTAATGGTAACAGAAGCCCTCAAAGCCTACGGCAAAAAAGACCTCAACGTGCATTTTGTGTCAAACGTGGACGGCACGCACGTAACCGAAACCCTGGCCAACTTAAACCCCGAAACAACGCTGTTTTTGATTGCTTCCAAAACTTTTACAACCCAAGAAACCATGACCAATGCCCATTCGGCGCGAAACTGGTTTTTGGAAACGGCCAAAGATAAAACGTTTGTAGCCAAGCACTTTGTGGCTATTTCGACCAACGGCACCGAAGTTGAAAAATTTGGAATTGACCCCCAAAATATGTTCGGATTCTGGGACTGGGTGGGCGGTCGCTACTCGCTTTGGTCGGCCATTGGCCTTTCTATTGCTTGTTACATTGGGTTTTCCAATTTTGAACAACTCTTGCAAGGCGCGCACGATATGGACAAGCATTTTCGCTCGGCGCGTTTTGAAAAAAATATACCCGTTATGCTGGCCTTATTGGGGGTGTGGTACAACAACTTTTTTGGGGCCGACACGCACGCTATTTTGCCCTACGACCAATACATGCACCGCTTTGCGGCTTATTTTCAGCAGGGCGACATGGAAAGCAACGGCAAATACGTGGGCCGCGATGGCCAAAAAGTAAACTACCAAACGGGCCCAATTATCTGGGGCGAACCTGGTACCAACGGCCAACATGCTTTCTATCAGCTCATTCACCAAGGTACCAAGCTCATTCCCGCCGACTTTATTGCGCCTGCCCAAAGCCATAACCCCATCGGCGACCATCACAATATCTTGTTGTCCAATTTCTTTGCCCAAACCGAAGCCCTCATGAACGGCAAAACCCACGCCGAAGTAGTGGGCGAGTTGAGTGGCAAATCCGAAGAAGAAATTGCTAAAATTGCACCCTTCAAAGTTTTTGAAGGCAATAGACCCACCAACTCAATTTTGGCCAAGAAGATTACGCCCAAAGTACTGGGTAGCCTCGTGGCCATGTACGAACACAAAATTTTTGTGCAGGGCATCATCTGGAATATTTTTAGCTTTGACCAATGGGGCGTAGAACTGGGCAAACAGTTGGCCAATAAAATTTATCCCGAACTCCAAAACGACTGGCCCATCAGCGCGCACGACAGCAGCACCAACGCGCTCATTACCCAATATAAACGCTGGCGGTAGTTTATCAATAAATCCATTTACTCAAGCATAAGTCTTCCCGAAAAAAATGAAAAAAGTAGTTTATTTGTCGCGCATTATCGTTTTTGTTTCCTGGTTTGTTTTTTCTAATTTGGGCGCTATTGCGCAAGTAAAACCCCAGACAGCCAGCGAAATACTGCTCAACCTTAAAAAACTCAACGTGTGCGGAAGCGTGATGCACGTAGCCGCTCACCCCGACGACGAAAACTCGCTCCTACTGACTTACATGGCCAAAGACCGGCTGGTGTGGACGGGCTATTTGGCCCTCACGCGCGGCGACGGCGGCCAAAATCTCATTGGCTCCGAGCAGGGCGAGTACATTGGCGTAATCAGAACCCAAGAACTGCAAGCCGCCCGCCGCGCCGACGGAGCCGAGCAACTTTTTGCGCGCGCTTACGACTTTGGTTTTTCTAAAACCCGCGAAGAAACCCTCAAATTTTGGGGCGAAAGCAAGATTCTGGGCGACGTGGTGTACCTCATTCGCAAGCACCAGCCCGACGTAATCATTACGCGGTTTCCGCCCGATGCCCGCGCGGGCCACGGCCACCACAACTCCTCGGCGTATTTGGCCGAAGAAGCCTTCAAAATATCGGGCGACCCCACCAAGTTTGCCGAACAGTTGGCTTACGTAAAACCTTGGCAAGCCAAACGCATTGTTTGGAATACTTTTTCGCCTGGTTTTCAGAATTCTAAACCCGCCGAAAAAGGCACTTTTGTGCCGCTCGAAATCAGCGGCTACAACCCTCTTTTGGGCAAATCATACACCGAATTGGCCGCCGAAAGCCGCAGCAACCACAAGTCGCAGGGCTTTGGCGTACCCGCCACGCGGAACATACGCATTGACTATTTTTTCCACAAAGGCGGCGAGCCAGCCCAAAAAGACATTTTGGAAGGCATCGACATGAGCTGGAATCGCGTAAAAGGCAGCGAAACCGTGGCCCAACTCATTGACCAAGCCATCAGAAATTACAACGTAAGCTCTCCCGTTGGCTCGGTGCCGGTGTTGGCCAAAATTTACGAAGAATTGGGTAAATTAGACCCCGAAAATTTGTACGTAAAAATGAAGAAGAAAGAAACCGAAGAGTTGATTATGAGTTGTTTGGGATTATGGATTGAAACCAATCCCGTGAACTACTCGGTGGCCGTAGGCGATAAAATTGAGGTAAAAATAGCCGCCGTAAAACGCGCCGAATTTCCCGTTAAACTGACTCGGCTGCAATTTTTGGGCGCGCAAATGGACACCACGCTCAATTTAGAACTGACACTCAACGAAACGGCCACGGTGGCTGTGTTGGCAAAAATCCCTAAAATCATCAAAATTACGCAGCCGTATTGGCTCGAAAAACCCATCAAAGACAAAATATTTCAGATTGACGACCAGCGCAAAATTGGCCCGCCCGAAAGCACGCCCGAATTGCAAACGGCCTATACTTTTCAGATTGGCAGCCAGTCGTTTACCTTTACCAAACCCTGGATTTATAAATTTACCGACCCCGTGGACGGCGAAATCTATCGGCCATTTGAAGTGCGCCCCGAAGTAACGGCCAACGTAGCCGAACCTGTCTATGTATTTGCCGACAACAAACCCAAAAATGTGGAGGTAATATTAAAAGCCCAACGTGCCAATGCCTCAGGAAGCATAACGTTCTGTTTACCAAATACTTGGAAAGTATCGCCCGAAAAAGTATCGTTTGAAATGAAAGACAAATACGAAGAAAAACGGCTTAATTTCACGCTCACCCCCCCCACCAAAAATGAACACGGGCAAATAGTAATGATGGTCGAAACGCCCAATGGCACCTCGACCAAGGGCATCAGAACGCTGCCCCACAAGCACATTCCTACCCAAACGATTTTTCCCGAAGCGGCAGCGGAAGTAGTAAAATTGGACGTACAAACCAAGGCCAAAAACATTGGCTACATAGCAGGCGCAGGCGACGAAGTGCCCGCTTCGTTGCGGCAAATGGGCTGCCAAGTAACGCTGCTCGACGAGGTAGAGTTGAACAAAAATTTGGCCGTTTATGATGCCATTGTGGTGGGTGTCAGGGCCTATAATACCGAAGACCGCATTGGGTTTTTTCAGAATAAACTCATGGAATACGTCAAAAATGGCGGCACAATGGTAGTACAATACGCCACGGGCGGGGGCTTTTTGAACAACGGCCTGAAAGTGAAAGAGGTGGGGCCGTTTCCGTTTAAAATTAGCCGCGACCGCGTAACCGACGAAGAAGCCAAAATGACGTTTTTGCAACCCAACCACCCCATATTAAATACGCCCAATAAAATCACCGAGGCCGATTTTGCGGGCTGGGTGCAGGAGCGGGGTATTTATTTTGCCCAAGATTGGGACAAAAACTACCTCCCTATTTTTCGCTGCGGCGACCCCAACGAGGCCGAAAAAGACGGAAGTCTCATTTATACACAATATGGAAAAGGACATTTTATGTACACTGGACTGTCTTTTTTTAGAGAACTCCCCGCTGGCGTTTCGGGGGCTTATCGGCTGTTTGCCAACATGATATCGCTGAGTAAAAAATAACATGATGAAAAACACCCTCACGCGCATCGGCGTTTTCTACGACGGCAACTACTTCCTGCACGTTAGCAATTATTACAACTATATTCACGAACGCCGCAGCCGCATTAGCATCAACGGCTTGCACGAGTTTATCAGAAGAAAAGTAGCCGAACTTGAAGAAAACGAGTACCGACTTTGTCAAATTGTCGATGCCCACTATTTCAGGGGGCGTTTGAGCGCGGGTGAGGCCAGTCAGCGCGGCGACTTGCTGTATTATGAGCGCGTCTTTGACGACATTCTGATGTCGGAGGGCGTAACTACCCACTACCTGCCGGTACGCAAGTTGTTTGGCAAAAACTACGAAAAAGGCATTGACGTGTGGCTGGCCTTAGAAGCCTTTGAATTGGCATTTTACAAACATTTTGATGTGCTGGTACTCATTGCCGCCGACGGCGACTACGTGCCGCTGGCCCGCAAACTCAACACACTCGGCACGCGCGTGATGGTAATGGGCTGGGAGTTTGACTTTACCGACGAAAAAGGCGAGCGTTTTAGTACGCACACCTCAAAATTTCTACTCAACGAAGTTACGTACCCCATTGCCATGCACGAAATAATCAGTGCTCCCAACCGCAAAAACGACGCGCTCGTCAACCAGCTTTTTGTACCCCGTGCCAAAGGCAAAACATTCTTGAAACAAAGCGAAGACACCATTCCCGAGAGCACCGAAGAGATCAACGCCGCCGAGTCTGATGCCGCCGCGCCATTGACCGACAACGAACGCCACGAAGGCACCATTATGGCCCTCAAAGAAGGGTTTGGGTTTATTCGATTTCCACCCAAAAACGTATTTTTTCACTACACCAGCCTCCACGACTACGACTTCAACGACCTCGTAGTGGGCGACCGCGTGGCGTTTGCCATCACCACCAAAGAAGACGGCAAGGTTATAGCCCGCGATTTGGTGGTGATGGATTAAACTGGGGTCTTGGCTTTGCGGTCTAATTGCCGATAAATGAACCCTGTAATTTTTATACCACGGCTCAATTTTCTGACATCAATCTGTACCTTCACACGCTAAACTATCGACTCATTATCAACGGTTTAGTGTTTCTGTGCGCCAAGAAAAACCAAACGAAAGACCTAATTTGGGCTAATAAAATACTTCGGTTTTGTTGGTTTCGAGCGTTTTCAAAATGGGCCTGGTGCGCGACATCATATTGGCCTCTTTGGAGAACGGATTGCCGCTCACAAATATTTTTTGCAGTTGGCGCAGTTGAATAATTTCGGTGGGAAGTTCGGTGAGGTTATTGTTGCTAATGTCGAGGTCTTGGAGCGGTTGTAGTTTGGTCAATACCATCGGGAACTCACTCAGCCAGTTGTTATTGAGGTCGAGTAATTTGATATTTTTTAAATTTTGCAACGCTTCTGGTAGTTTTGCCAGCCTATTGTGGTGTGCATACAAGGTGTCATAAACAACCTTGTGAAACTTGACAGGCGGGCAATGCTTGGAGTTCATTGTACGAAACAGCCAATTGTTGCAATTTTTTGAGCCGCTTTTGCTGTTTCGGGTGGTACTGCGCATCAAGTTTATCCATTTGAATCCCCAACTTGGTGGTGTCAGAGAAAGGCAGTACCCGCGCCTGAGCCAGTGATAACAAGCTCCAAACGCTACAAATTACGGCGATGATTGCTGTTTTCATGTTGTGTTAAAGTGTTTTCACAGATATATAACTATTAATTTTATATATAAAATTTTGAAAAACTAAAAACTTAAAAAATTAGTACTTCGAAGTAATCAAATTGCTATTTTTAGCCGTTAAGTAGTTGGGCTGAAATAATCGACACAAATTCAAGTTAAGTAGTTGGGCTGAAATAATCGACACAAATTCAAGTAAATTGGATACTGTACTTTGAGCCTATATTATCGAATATTTCATCCAAAGCCTCATTAAAAGTTTCCCAATTGGCGTAATGA
>Ga0335394_10009545_pt1 | contig 10943 bp, 9 predicted proteins | sample MAT03_FD_205741 | JGI IMG/M metagenome (GOLD analysis project Ga0335394, IMG submission 205741) | Freshwater microbial communities from Lake Fryxell liftoff mats and glacier meltwater in Antarctica - MAT-03 (spades assembly) (version 2) ... | reverse complement strand
GAAAGCCAAACATTGCGACGGGCCACTCTCAGCCTTTCAATCCACAAAACTCTAGCCGCAGGCGCTCGGCCTGCGCCTTAATCGCGGCGCGCTGTTCACTGCTCAAGCGTTCGCGCGATCGCCACTGCAGGGCTGAGCGCGGGTGTTTGGCGAATCGGTCGGCGTGGCGTTCTAGGAAATCCCAGTACAGCGTGGTGAATGGGCAGGCGGATGCGCCTGTGCTGAGCTCTGGTTGATAGCGGCAGCCTTGGCAGTAGTTGCTCATGCGCTCGATGTATTTGCCGCTGGCGCAGTAGGGTTTGCTGGCAATTACACCGCCGTCAGCGAACTGGCTCATGCCCAGGGTGTTCGGCATCTCAACCCACTCAACGGCGTCGACGTAGACCGCCAAATACCAGGCGTGAACCTGCTGCGGCTGCACGCCTAGCAGCAGCGCAAAATTGCCGGTCACCATCAGCCGTTGAATATGGTGAGCGTAGCCGTGCTCCAGCGTCTGGCCCAGCACCTGCGCCATGCAGCGCATGTCGGTTTTGCCGGTCCAGAAAAAATCAGGCAGCGGCAGCGTCGCATTCAGCGCGTTGTCGCTTAAGTATTTGGGCATGCGCCACCAGTACAGGCCGCGCACAAATTCGCGCCAGCCAAGCACCTGGCGAATAAACCCTTCGACTGCGGCGATGGGCGCCAAGCCCTGATGAAATGCGGCCTCCGCCGCGCGCACGACGCGCATGGGGTGCAGCAGTTTCAAATTCAAAGCGCTCGAAATAAGTGCGTGGTGCAGCCAGGGTGCATCGCTCCACATCGCGTCTTGATGCACACCATATTGGGCCAGACGGTTTTGAATGAAGTCATCCAGCGCCGCATTCGCCTGTTCAGGCGTAACCGGCCAAGCGAAACTTGCGGTGCTGCCTGGGTGCTCGGGAAAATAGCGTTCGACGTCGGCGATGGCCGCTTGGGTGATCTCATCGGGGGCGAATCGCTTGGGTGTCGGCAAGACGCCAGGGCCTTTGCGGCCAAAACTTTTGCGGTTTTCGGCATCAAAATTCCACTGGCCGCCGACGGGTTCACCGGCCTCCATCAGCACGTCTAATTTTTTGCGAAACAGTCGGTAAAAGTGTTCGAGTCGGAACTCTCGACGCCCTTTTGCCCAGTCGAAAAAATCTTCTAAATCGACCAGAAAATGGGTGTCGGCGCGTTCGATGAGCGGCACCGATAAGCGTTTGAGGGCGGCCTTCAGCTCGGTTTCTACCCGATAGTCGCCGGGCTTGACCCAGACCACCCGCTGCGGTTGATAGGTGTGAATACCGGCAGTCAACGCGCTGACTAGGTCCTCAAAGCCCGCCGCCATGCTGCGCGGTAGCTCCCAATAGTCCACCCGGCGGCCAAGCGCGCGCTGGGCGCTGGCAAAATGGCGCATGGCGGTGAAAAAAAGCGCCGTTCGCGCCTTGTGGCTCCACACGTGCGTGGACTCAGCGCGCACTTCCGCCATCCAAATCACGTCGCGCGCCGCATCGAAATCTTCAAACGCTTGGGATGCAGGATCAAGCTGATCACCCAGCACCACAATCAGATGGCGGATGGGGGCGGATTCATTTGCTTCTGGCGCGTTTGCGAGGAGATTTTGCATGCGTGGCAGCATCCCCAATCCGACATGCAATTCGGGTCAATGCTGACGCTTGCTGCTTTGACACGATGGGCAAAAATACAGGCGGCGCCCTGCCCGCTCAATGCGCTCAATGCGGGTATTGCAGTCGTAACAGGGCAAGCCATCGCGGTCGAACACGGCAAAACGATGGGCTTCGTAGTCGTCGTTGCCGCGCGCAATTTTCGCTATCCTGCGCGCGCTGCCCGGCAAGGCAGAGTCCAGCGCTGCTTTCGCGTCCGCCGCGAGCGCGCGCAAATTGGTCACGCCATCGCTTTGATAGCTCAGGCGCGGCACCGCCAGCAGTGCGACGCTGAGCGCACGCGCGTCCGCATCGCTCAAATCGATTGGTCGAAGATCGGGCCCAATGCGCGCGGCAAACAAAACCTCGCTTCGCAAATAGTTGCCCATTCCGGCCAAAAACTTCTGATCCAACAGCAGCGTGGACAATGCTTTGCGGGCGAATCTGCGGCTGCGCATGCGCTCAAACAGCTGTTCGGCCGATAAGCCTGGATCCAGCACGTCCGGCCCAACGCGAGACAAAAAGGGGTGCTGCGCGAGCTCGTTTGTGGGGTGCACCGAGATATCCGACGCGCTGTACAAACGCGCCGTCGCGCCTGCGGTGCTCAGCGCCAAGCGCAGGTCGCGCTTGCTGAAGCTGCTTTCTGTGGACACATCAACAGCATTTTCAGGCTCGCCGCAAACCCGCCAAATTCCATAGAGCTGGTTATGGCTGTAAATGGTTAGATCGTTCGCGAAATGCGTGAGCAGCGCCTTGCCGCGCGTCTCAATCGCGCGCACCTGGGATTTTGCCAGCGCGCTTTCAAAGCGTTTAAGCGCCGGAAATTTGAACCATACGGCGGTTAACTCTTGACCTAAAAGCGCGCGCTCGATCTGGTCGGCGGCGCGGCGAATTTCTGGACCTTCAGGCATAGCGTGACCATGGATGCGTGCGGGTTTTACGGTCGCAAGCTTGCAGTGAACGGTGCGCATGCGCGATTTCTGAACGGGCGTTGACCAGGCTCCGCGGCGACTTTAAATGTCGCCTCAATTCGTCAGTGCTTGGCGCCTTGCCTTGCTATCCTAAATTTCCATCCACCAAACGAATGAGCGTGACCATGAAAACTTTGAAATACGTCCGATTATTGGCCCTGGTACTGCTTGCAGCCTGCTTGACGCCAAGTGCATTCGCGGCGAACGAGGACGTCGCAGCCGCTGAAGCCGAAGCGGATGCCGCCAACGCTGAACTGGATGCCGCCAACGCCGATTTGGATGCAGCCAACGCGGAAGCGGATGCCGCCGATGCGGAATTAGATTCTGCCAACGCCGATGCGGAAGCTGCCGACGCTGAAGTGGAAGCAGCCGACGCCGAAGCGGATGCCGCCGACGCTGAAGTGGAAGCCGCCGAGGCCGAAGCGGATGCCGCCGAGGCTGAAGCGGATGCCGCCGACGCTGAAGCGGATGCCGCCGACGCCGAAGTGGAAGCCGCCGACGCCGAAGCGGATGCCGCCGACGCTGAAGCGGAAGCCGACGAGTCTGAATCGGAAGAATAGTCTGACGCGCTGGTTTTAAGCTGGCCTTGAAGGTTTGGATTGAGGGCTGCTGTTTCCTTCTTCGACATTGGCCATCGGAATATTGCAAGTCACAGACGAGCAGCGCTGCGCGGCGTAACAGCCGCGCAGCCGTCCTTGGTATTGATCGTTTTCCGCTGGAGCATATGCAAATGACCGAAACATCCCCGAACCCGCCCTGGGGCGCGAACGAACGCGCGCTTTGGCTCTCCAGCCGCTTGCGCCAGCGCAGCTACGCTGATGAAGTTCAAAGTGTGATCGAGCGGCTGCGCTTTCGCTTCGACGTGATGGAATACGGCGAGATCGATTACGTAAGGAATCGCTTCCCGCTGCTGGCGTTGAAAAGCCGCGGCTGGCGCGATGAACTGCCGCTGGTGCTGGTCACCGGCGGCGTGCACGGCTACGAAAGCAGCGGCGTGCGCGGCGCGCTGGGCTTTTTGCAAGAGCAGGCCGAGGCTTATGCCGGGCGGGTGAATCTGCTGGTCGCACCGTGCGTCAGCCCATGGGCCTTCGAACACGTTCAGCGCTGGAACGCCAACGCGATCGATCCCAACCGCTCGTTCAAAGAAAACAGCCCGGTCGAGGAATCGGCAGCACTGATGCGGCTGCTGGCGCCGCTAAAAGGCAAGGTGCTGCTGCACATTGATTTGCACGAAACTACCGACACCGATGAAAGCGAATTTCGCCCGGCGCTGGCCGCGCGTGATGGCAAAACTTTCGTGCCAGGCGAGATTCCGGACGGCTTTTATTTATGCGGCGACCGTGAAAACCCGCAGTTGGATTTCCAGAGCGCAGTGAACACGGCGGTGAGCAAAATCACCCATATCGCGCCAAGTGATGCCAATGGCGAAATCATCGGATCCACTGTCGTGGCGCCGGGCGTCATCTTGTATCCGTATCGGGCGCTGGGCTTGTGCGCCGGCATGACTGATGCGCGCTTCACCACCACCACCGAGGTGTACCCGGATAGCCCGCGCGCCACGCCTGAACAGTGCAGCACGGCGCAGGTTGCGGCGGTGTGCGCGGCGATTGATTTCGCCCTGAAAGCCGGGCCCTCAATCGATTAGGCGCGCAGCTTGTCGAACTGCCGAAATTGCGGGATACCCAGCGTCGGCCGTCGGCGGATGCTTTAAAGCAAACCCCGCCGAAGCCCACGGATCCGTGGGCCGCTTCGGCGGGGGCGAAAGTTTTAGGGCGACAAGTTCCTCAATGCATTAGTTAGCAAACCCATCGGCAAAGATCACTTCTGCCTTGACCGTCGGCAATACGCACCAGCTGTTGATGGTGCCGGTATCGCCAGTGGCTGCATCGAATGCGCGCAGTTCGTAGGCGCCGGCCATGGCAGTGCCGTTGAGGGAAGCTAGGCTGTCATGGGGAATTAACCGGCCACTCAAGGTGGGTGTGGCGCTGGTGCAGGAGACGTTGGCGCTGGCTTGGTCGCTGAGCGTGGCCTGGATGTTGTCGCCGTCGCACAGATTCGGGCGCGTGATCAGGCGGAACTCGCGATTGCTTGAAAGCTGACGCAGGACAAAACGAAGGTCGTTAACGCGCGTGTGCGCCACATCCAGACTAACGTCCAATCCGTCCAGAATGCCAGCACCGCTCAAGCTCACGCTGGAAACCACGCCGGTGACGTTGTCATTGTCGGGAATGGCGATGTTGCTGGCGCAAACGCCGGCGCCGGTTGAGAACGCGGTGGCTGCGGTAAAGCTTGCACTGCCACAGGGATTGAGCGCTCGCACCCGCCAAAACAGATTGGCGTTGCCCGGCAGCGGCGTGCCTGGGGTAAAACTCGTTCCTTCGAGCACTTGATCCAGCAGCGGCGCGCTAAATCCGGCATCGCTGGCAATTTGGATCTGATAGCTGCGGGCGCGCTCTGCGGCATACCAGGTGAAGGTGGGCAGCACGCCGACGTTGCCGGTCGTGTTGAGGGGATGCCTAACGCGGGCGTTGCCTGCGAGCAGCGCTGACGCGAAGAAGCTGCCGTTTAGGGTGCGCGTGGTGCCGCCGCTGCTTGCGTTGATCGTGAATGGGAATACACCGACCGGTTGCGCCGTGGTCGACATCTGCACGCTGGCACTGCCGCCGGGCGTCACCGAATTGGGCACGATACTTAACGTCGGGCCGCCGCTGAATCCGGGAGTCACGCTGAGCGCCACCGGGCTCGTAAAACCCTGCAGTGAACCGACATCAACCGCAAATTGGCCCACTGTCGGCGCACAGACGCCAACGCGGGTAGCGCTTGAAGCAAGCGTGAACGTGGATTCTTCGCAGTTCGTGCAGACCAACGCAAAGTCCTGCTGCGGGAGGCTCGGGGTGCCGTTGCCGGACAGCGCATCGCCATTGAGCGCCGTCGCGCGAATTCGGATTGTGGTCGGGCCCGCGGCCGCCGCGCTCAAGTACACGCTTTCCATGTTGTTTAGGCGGTCGGGGTCGCCGCCTACGATGGACCAAGCGGCGGAGAACACGTTGCCAAGATAGGTCGTGCCGCCGTTGACCACTTGAAGATCGAGGTCGTTGACCAGCGCGGGGTTGGCGCCCACCGCGCCCGGTGCATCCGACCACACCAGGGTGATCCGCATCGGGCCGCGTGAGGCGCGCCCGACAGTGAGCGTGACTTCTTCGCCGGTGTTGCTCAGCACTTGGCTTTGATCGCGATACACGCCGCGCACCGAGGGGTCGACCATGCCGCGCATGTTGACCATGCCCCAGCCTTCGTCGTTGTTGGGAATCGGCAAGAAGCCCGAATTGTTCGCATTCGACACGCCCGCCATATCGCGCGCGCCGTTGATCAGCAGCGCCTTGACCATCGCGGGCGACGGATTGCTGCCGGCGTTGGCGTTTTTCCACCATTCGGTAAGCAATACCGCAGCGCCCGATGCCACCGGCGTGGACATTGAGGTGCCGTTGCAGGGCGCGTAGAGCGCGGCTGTTGCCGCGCCTGCGCTGTTCACTGAGGCGGTGCCCGGAATCGCGGATGCGCAAGAGCCGCCTTCGGCGCGACGGGTCGAAGTGGTTGAGCCGCCGGGTGCGGTGATGGTTGGAAGCAAACGGCCATCAGCCGCCGGCCCGCGCGAGGAAGAACCGACCATGGTTTCAGTGTTGTTGAAGGTGTTTACAGCGGCGGCGGTGCCCGAGCGCAAGCTTGAGCTGCCGACGATAACCGGATTTTTGGCCACGTGCGGCCCGGTGAGGGTGCCCGGATTGCCGCCGCCACCGGCATTCCCGGCTGAGAAGAAAATTGAGAATTGTTGATTGGCGGCGGTGTTGAAATCACCGTCGCGAACCAGCACGTCGTAAAGCCGCTCGCTGCTCAGATAACTGGTTTGCGGCGCTGAACCGGAGTTGTTCCAGGAATTGTTGGAACCCACGGCGCCCGCCTGCAGCGGGATTCTGGTGCGCTCGGAATCTGAGGTGCCAGGGCATCCGCCGGGCAGACCGATAAAGCTCACCGTGAACAAATTCGCACTGGGCGCCATGCCCTGACCAAAGCGCATGCCGCGCTGATCCACCTCAACCGCCGGCCCTGAACCATCGCCAATGCCGCGCCCTACGATGGCGCCAGCGACGTGGCTGCCGTGCCCGCCGACGTCGTCGCCTGCGCGCGTTTGGCCGGCGCAAATCGTCGCGGGCCATCCGCCGATGTAGGCGTCTGCCAGATCGGGATGATCGACATCAGCGCCCGAATCGGCCACCGCCCACGTCACGCCTTGGCCCGACAACCCAACCGAATCCAAATAGCTGCGAAAACCCGGGAGCGGAATTCCAGCAGCGGTGTTTTGCGCAAGAACTTGGTTAGCGCCCTCGTCGTCAATTTGCGGATCAAAGATGCGCGAGACCGCAATCACCTGCGGCAAGGCATACACCTGCGCCAGCTGATTGGCGGGGATTGTCACCGTGAGGTTGAAAAAGCGCTGGTCGGGCTGTGCGGGGCCAAAATCAGTCTCGCTTGCGTTGAGCGCAGCAAGCGCCGCGCGCACCGAAGCCGCGTTGCCATCGTTGTAGAAAAACACCTGCACCTGAACCGTCCCGGCGCTGATGCCCGCCAAACCGACCTGCGGCTTGAAGCCATCATCGAAGCTTTCAACTGCACGCACCTGCGCCAAGGCGCTCGCGGATTGGATCGCCTCAGGCTTGGCCCAGACCAGATAGGCGTTGCTTGGGTAGTACTGCAAGACCGCAAGGCCGGAGGATTCGAGCAGCTCGACGGTCGATTGGCGCGATGGCGCATTGAGTTGCAGCCAAAATAGGCCCTGCCCTTGGCTGTTTAAACGTGGCGGGTGCGGCGCAATGGCAATGCGCGGGCCGAGCGCATCAAAGCGCTGCGTACCCATCTGCACGAATTTCGCGTTCTGGTCGATGCGGTAGCGCAAGCCCCGAATATCGAGCGCGCTGAGCCTGCTCGGATCGACCTTGAGCCACTGAAAGCTGCCGTAGGACTCAATCGTTGCGGCGCCAAGATCAAGCTGCTCCAAGGCCGCGCGGTCGGCGGTTTCGACCCGCACAAAAACCCGCTCATCAGCAATCGCCAGACCGCTGACTAAGAGCGCCATGGAGACCAAACCTGTGGTGATACGCATCGATCGAACCCTACGAAGTGAAGTTCGCGAATGCTAACTGAGCGCCAACCGAATGTCTGTGCAGAAAACGATCTGGGCAGAAAACGATCTGTGTAGAAAATTAGCTGCGCAGAAAACCGTCTGTGCAGAAAACTGCTTTTCCCCCTCATTTTGTGACGAAGGCGTAAAGTCAGGCTCCATCTGCCTGAGCCACGAGCCCATTCCCATGACCTTATGCCCAATCGCCCTCGCCCGCGGCTGCAAACGCTGCCCAATTTTCAAGGTCTGCCCAGTCAAAGGCGTGATCGGCGACTACAAACCCGAAGCGCCCGCTGGAAGCCCGGAGGCGAGCCCGCGCAAGCGGAAGGAGTAGTCCTGTGCGGTGCACTTTTAAGAACGCTCAAGGACACGCAAAGTAACCTTGCGGCCACGGCACAGGCGCAGGCGGGCACCCAATCGATGTCGCATCTGCGCGGAGGATTCAAAGCGTTCGCACCCCTGGCCCGCAACAAACCCTTGCCGAGGCCAGCCCTCGCCGCTATCATGCGCGGCTCGCAAATGCCGGGTCGTTAGCTCAGTTGGTAGAGCAGGAGACTTTTAATCTCTTGGTCGGAGGTTCGAATCCTCCACGACCCACCATCCCAAAGCATCGCTTTGGCGCTGCGCGCCCCCCGCGAATCTGGTCCCAGAACCCGCTTGTCGACAGAGCTTGTCGCCGACTGAACGCAGCAGTTGTGTTCGATTCCGCACAGACGGGCTTTGCTGCGCGGCAGAGCATTCATGCGTCGCCATCCAGATTGAGTGAGCCATGCCGCGCAACTTCACCTACACCCAGGATTTCTCGCTCGTCGAGCTTCAATCACTCTTGGTCTTGATTGACAGGCTCAAGCGCGAAGACCAGCAGGGTGCCTGCCCGCGCTTGTTGGAAGGCCGCGAAATCCTGCTGGGCGGTGGCAACGTGCAGTCCATCACCCAGCAAGAACCGCGCGCGCAGCGGTGAGATCGCGACCATGCTGATCGTCGCAGCCCTTGGCGGAAACGCACTTTTACGCCGTGGCGAGCCGATGAGCGCCGACCTAATGCAGGCCAACGTGCGCATCGCGGCTGCCGCCTTGGCACCCATCGCGCGCCAGCACCAGCTGATTTTGACCCACGGCAACGGCCCGCAGATCGGCCTGCTCGCGCTGCAGGCCGCGGCGTGGACCGCGGTTGAGCCCTATCCACTGGACCTTTTGGGTGCACAAACCGAAGGCATGATCGGCTATCTGCTCTGTCGTGAACTTAGCAATCTGCTGGGCGACACACCCGTGGTCGGCATGCTCACGCAAACGCTGGTGTCCTCGCGCGACCCGGCCTTTGAGTCACCCAACAAGTTCATAGGGCCGACCTACGACCAAGCCAGCGCCGAGCGCATCGGCAAACAAACGGGCTTCACTTTCAAGCCTGACGGGCGCCAATGGCGGCGCGTGGTGGCGTCACCAGAGCCGCAGAAAATCGTTGAGCTCGCGGCCATTCGACTGCTCAGCGCAAGCGGTGCGGTGGTGGTGTGTGCCGGGGGTGGTGGTGTTCCCGTGACGACTGCGCCCGACGGTTCGCGCATAGGCGTTGAAGCGGTGTTGGACAAAGATTTGGCCTCCAGCCGACTGGCCTGCGAGCTCAACGCCGATGTCTTGCTGCTGCTCACCGACGTCGACGGGATTTACCGCAGCTGGGGCGAGCCCGATGCGTCCCGCATTGAGTGCATCAGCGCACAAGACTTAGCGGAACTGACGCTACCCGAAGGTTCGATGGCGCCAAAAGCAAAAGCCGCCTGTGGTTTTATCCGCAACAACGGCACCCTCGCAGTGATTGGCGCGATGACCGATGCCAGCGCGCTGCTGCATGGAAATGCGGGAACCCGCGTGGTGAAGCCGGCTTAAGCCGCAATGAAAATGTGTGTTTCGCGCACTTTAAACTTGCGATCTAGAATAGTCGAAAGAAGCCACGAACGCGTCGCGCAATCTTTCCATTTTGGCAATCATCTTGTTCCAGCTTATTTAGCTTACTTCTTTGAATTAAGCGAATTTATCGGCCGCGACATTCTTTCATAGTAGGTTATCAACGGCGACCGGGATCTTGATTTTGCACGATCTTGTTTCTGGTTGCCTGTTCGGAAACGCACCCATGTTTTTTAGTGCAGCTGGCCAAGCGCTGTAACTCTGTTCTCACCACGCTGTAGCACTCGCAAGCGTAGCTTCTGAGTCCAGAAACACTGATGACCCGAATATGACCGCGTCGATAGCTGATAAGCCCTAAGGCCTGTAGTTTACCGGCGGCCTGAGTGATGCTTTCGCGGCGTACGCCAAGCAAGCTGGCGAGAAGCTCCTGTGTCATCACCAGTTCGTCGGGCTCTTGCATGCGATCGTATGTCGCCATCAGCCAGCTGCCGAGCTGTTGCTCAACGCTGTGGTGCCTGTAGCAGGCAGCGGTTTGCACTATTTGGGTCATCAGCGCTTGCATGTAGCGCAGCAGCACCTGACGCAGAGGCAGGCTGTGTTCAAATGCTTGCTGCAAAGCGCGCCGCTCGACGCGATAGCCGTATCCGCCCGTGTGTACGGTCGCCGAGTTTAAGGTGCTGTCAGCGCCCATAAAAATTGCGCTGCCGATCATGCCTTCAGAACCAACGCCCGCGATTTCCGCTGATGCGCCTAAGCTTGTAATGTAGTGCAGGGAAACGATCGCCGTACACGGAAAGTACGCGTGTTTAATCAGTTCGCTCGGGCCATGCAAACCGCTCCCCAGAGGCATGGAGACCCACTCCAAATGACGCGACAGGTTTGAAGAATCATCCCGCGCAAAGCTCGCCAACAGTGAGTTGATGAGCGGATTGTGTGCACTCGACGCCGCAGTCATGGCAATTGGTCTTGACTGCTCGGGGGCATTTTCATGCACTTGGCGCCATTGCTACGCCAATCCCGCGATAGCCTAAAAACCGGCAGGTTTGGTCAAACATGGGCTGCCCGCTCACGCGAAACTGCTGCCGCGAGCCGTCGCTGTTTCTGCGGTGCAGGGCAAAATCCAAAAACGGCCGGCGCGCTGCGATGCTGGCGAGCAAAGTGGCGCGCTCGGAGACATCCCAGCCGTCGTCGGCAGGCGATTGCGCGGTTTCCTCTTGCAGCGGCGCTACCCGCATTC
>Ga0335394_10009536_pt1 | contig 10949 bp, 10 predicted proteins | sample MAT03_FD_205741 | JGI IMG/M metagenome (GOLD analysis project Ga0335394, IMG submission 205741) | Freshwater microbial communities from Lake Fryxell liftoff mats and glacier meltwater in Antarctica - MAT-03 (spades assembly) (version 2) ... | reverse complement strand
CGCCGGACTGGACTGTGGCGCCTGCGGCGGCCAAACGGGCGAGGTGAATTCGCGCGTGCTCGCCACCATGCTGAACGACCCGGCCGTGCGCAAGGGTCTTCAGCAACGCGGGCTGGACGTGCCCGAGAGCACGATCTTCGTCGGCGGCCTGCACAACACCACCATAGACGAGATGCTGCTCTACGATACCGATCTACTACCTGTCAGCCACGTCAAGGATCTCGATGCGCTGCGCGGCTGGCTCGCCGAGACCGGCAAGCGCACGCGCGCCGAACGCGCCGCCTTGCTGGGTCTCGCGCGCCAGGTCGACTCGCCTGCCGCGTTGCACGAGTCCATCATGTCGCGCAGCAGCGACTGGGCACAGGTTCGGCCGGAGTGGGGCCTTGCAGGCTGTGCCGCCTTCGTCGTCGCACCGCGCAGCCGTAGCCAGCACATGAACCTCGGTGGCCGCAGCTTTCTGCACGACTACCGGTGGGAGCGCGATCCCGGCTTCAAGGTGCTGGAGCTGATCATGACCGCGCCGATGGTGGTGACCAACTGGATCAACATGCAGTACTACGCCTCCACCGTGGACAACAGACTTTACGGCAGCGGCGACAAGGTGCTGCACAACGTGGTGGGTGGCGACGTCGGCGTGTTCGAGGGCAATGGCGGCGACCTGCGCATCGGCCTGCCGATGCAGTCCATCCACGACGGCGAGCACTTCGTGCACACGCCCTTGCGGTTGTCGGTGTTCATCGAGGCGCCGCGCCAGGAGATCGACAACATCATCGGCAACCATGCCGTCGTCAAACAGCTCATCGACAACGAGTGGCTCTTCCTGTTTCACATCGAGCCCTCAGGCACGACGGTCTCGCGCTATCGCCCCGGCGGGGCTTGGCAGGAAGTCAAAGCGACACATTGACCCGCTGCGGGTCAGCCGCCTCCTTGGCCCTGTCCCTCTCCCTGTCCTATTGGCGAGGGATGGGCCAAATGAGTTCACGACCGTCACGCACAGACTTATGAGACCAGAAGAACTTCTCGTCGACACCTTCATCGAACCGGCAGGTCCGGCATCCCGCCGTTCGAGCCAGACCAGCGTGCGCTGGGGCAGCCGCATCGTCACCGTCGGCGGTGACGCACCAGTGCGCGTTCAGTCGATGACCAATACCGACACGGTCGACGTCATCGGCACCGCAATCCAGGTCAAGGAGCTTGCGCTGGCCGGCTCGGAAATGGTCCGGATCACGGTCAACACACCAGAAGCGGCTGCCGCAGTGCCGCACATCCGGGAGCAGCTCGACCGCATGGGCATTGAAGTGCCGTTGATCGGCGACTTCCACTACAACGGGCATCGCCTGCTGACGGACTACCCGGCCTGCGCACAGACGCTGTCGAAGTACCGCATCAATCCGGGCAACGTGGGCAAGGGCGACAAGCACGATCGTCAATTCGCGCAGATGGTCGAGGTGGCGGTCCGCTTCGACAAGCCCGTGCGCATCGGCGTCAATTGGGGCAGCCTCGATCAGGAGCTTCTCGCCGAGCTGATGGACGAGAACGCACGCCTTGCGCAGCCGCACGAACCGCGTCAGGTCATGTACCGGGCGATGGTCTTGTCGGCGCTGTCGTCAGCGCGTCGTGCGGAAGAGATCGGGCTTCGGCCTGATCAGATCGTCTTGAGCTGCAAGATGTCCGGTGTTCAGGACCTCATCAGCGTTTACCGGGCCTTGGCACGTCAGTGCGACTACACCCTGCACCTCGGGCTGACCGAGGCCGGCATGGGCACCAAGGGCACCGTGGCATCGACCGCAGCGTTGGCAATCCTGCTGCAAGAAGGCATCGGCGACACGATCCGCGTCTCGCTGACGCCGCGGCCCGGTGAGGCGCGAACGCAGGAGGTGGTCGTCGCGATGGAGATCCTGCAGGCGCTCGGCCTGCGCTCGTTCAATCCCAGCGTCACCGCGTGCCCGGGCTGCGGCCGCACCAGCAGCACTGACTTCCAGCACCTGGCCAAGCAGATCGACGACTTCCTGCGCGGCCAGATGCCGCAATGGAAGACCCGCTATCCCGGCGTCGAAACGATGAAGGTCGCGGTCATGGGCTGCATCGTCAATGGGCCGGGCGAGAGCAAGCACGCAGACATCGGCATCAGCTTGCCTGGTACCGGCGAGGTGCAGGCGGCGCCGGTCTTCATCGATGGCGAGAAGGCGCTGACGCTGCGTGGCGAACACATCGCCGCAGAATTTCACGCGCTCGTCGAGCGCTACATCGAGCGTCGCTTCGGCGGGCCGACTGTTTGAGACAACCACGAGGACATCTTTTCAATGAGCGATTCAACCGAGCACGACCCCGCAGCACCGCCTTACGACAAGTCCAAGCTGCCAAGCCGCCACACCACGGTCGGCCCTGAACGCGCACCGCACCGTTCTTTCCTTTACGCGATGGGCCTGTCAGCGCGCGATATCGCCCAGCCTTTCGTCGGCGTCGTGTCCACCTGGAACGAGGCGGCACCCTGCAACATCGCGCTGAAGCGTCAAGCGCAGGCCGTGAAGCTGGGGGTTTCCGCCGCCGGGGGCACGCCGCGCGAATTCACCACCATCACTGTCACCGACGGCATTGCCATGGGCCACGCCGGCATGAAGGCTTCCCTGGTCAGCCGCGAAGTCATTGCCGATTCGGTCGAGCTGACGATGCGCGGACACTGCTACGACGCGCTGGTGGGGGTGGCCGGGTGTGACAAGACACTGCCGGGCCTGATGATGGCCATGCTACGGCTCAACGTGCCCTCGGTCTTTCTCTACGGCGGTTCGATCCTGCCCGGGCGCTTTCGCGGCCGGGACGTCACGGTACTCGACGTCTTCGAGGCTGTCGGCGCGCACGGCGCGGGCACGATCAGTGACGCCGACCTGGACGAGCTTGAAAGGGTGGCTTGTCCTTCAGCTGGCTCCTGCGGCGGCCAGTACACGGCCAACAGCATGGCCTACGTCTCCGAGGCGATCGGCCTGGCGCTGCCTGGTTCGGCCAGCACGCCGGCACCTGACGAGTCGCGTGACCATTACGCTGAACTGGCAGGTAAAACGGTGATGGACCTGCTGGCGAGCGGGCTCAGGCCACGCGACATCGTCACCCGCAAAGCCTTGGAGAACGCAGCCGCCGTCGTCGCCGCCACGGGCGGCTCGACCAACGCCGCTTTGCACCTGCCGGCCATGGCGCATGAAGCGGGTATCGCCTTCGACATCTTCGATGTCGCCGCTGTTTTCAAGCGCACGCCACTCATCGCCGACTTGAAACCCGGAGGCCGCTATCTGGCCAAGGACGTGCACGAGATCGGCGGCGTGCCGGTGGTGCTGAAGGCGCTGCTCGACGGCGGCTTCTTGCACGGTGAATGCATGACCGTGACCGGACGCACTTTGGCGCAGAACCTCGAAGGCATCAGCCTGCCGTTGGGCCAGGACGTCGTCCGGCCAACGACGAACCCGCTCTCGCCGACCGGTGGCCTCGTCGGCCTGTCGGGCAATCTCGCGCCCGAAGGGGCCATCGTCAAGGTGGCCGGCCTGCAGACCCTGGCCTTCCGCGGCCCGGCGCGCGTGTTCGACCGGGAAGAGGACGCTTTCGCGACGGTAATGCAGCGGCGCTACCAAGGCGGCGAAGTGCTCGTCATCCGCTACGAGGGCCCGCGCGGCGGGCCAGGCATGCGTGAGATGCTGTCCACCACCTCGGCCATCTACGGCCAGGGCATGGGCGAGCAAGTGGCGCTGATTACCGACGGACGCTTCTCCGGAGCGACGCGCGGCCTGTGTGTCGGCCACGTCGGGCCAGAGGCCGCAGTGGGCGGTCCGATTGCACTGATCGAGGACGGCGACCTGATCGAGATTGACACCGTGGCGGGCACGATCACCTTGCATGTAGACACAGAGGTACTGGCGGCACGCCGCGCGCAATGGCGGCCGCGCGCACACAGCTCCCCGTCGGGGGCGATCTGGCGCTACGCCAACACCGTCGGTCCTGCCGGCAAAGGCGCGGTCACCCACCCTGGGGCGGGCGCCGAGAACGGTTCGTATGCCGATATCTGATCCAGGTCAGGTGAACCAGCCGCCGGAGACCAGCGGCACGGTTCGCTTGGTCATCCGGCAGCCGGATGACTGGCACGTGCACCTGCGCGACGGCGCGATGCTTCAGGCGGTGGTCGGATACACGGCACGGCAGTTCGCCCGCGCCATCGTCATGCCGAACCTCGATCCGCCGGTGACGACCGTGGCGGCAGCCCTGGCTTATCGCCGACGCATCCTCGAAGCCCTGCCGACCGGTTGCGCCTTCACGCCGCTGATGACCGCCTACCTCACCGATGACATCGAGCCGGGCGAGATCGAGCTCGGTTTCGCAGCAGGCGTGTTCACGGCCTGTAAGTTGTATCCTGCGCGTGCCACGACAAATTCCGCCTATGGCGTCACCGACTTCCGCAGGCTCTACCCGGTCTTTGCGGCGATGGAGCGCATCGGCATGCCCCTCCTGCTTCATGGCGAGGTGACGGATGACCATGTCGACATCTTCGACCGCGAGGCGGCCTTCATCGATCGCATCCTGAGCAGGGTCATCGCCGACTTTGCGGCGCTCAAGATCGTGTTCGAGCACATCACAACACAAGACGCCGTACAGTTTGTCGAGGCGGCCGGCCCGCGTCTCGGTGCGACGATCACGCCGCATCACCTCGTGCTTAACCGCAATGCCATGTTCGCGGGCGGGATCCGGCCGCATCACTACTGCCTGCCGGTCGCCAAACGCGAACGACACCGGCTGGCGCTGCGCAAGGCCGCGACCTCGGGCAACCCGAAGTTCTTCCTCGGCACCGATTCGGCGCCGCATGCGGTCGGCGACAAGGAGGCCGCATGCGGCTGCGCCGGCATCTTCAACGCCCCTGTTGCGCTCGAGACCTACGCCGCGGTGTTCGAAGAGGAAGACGCGCTCGACAGGCTGGAAGGCTTCGCCTCGGAGAACGGCCCGCGGTTCTACGGCCTGACACTGAACTCCGGCACGGTGGCAATCGAGAAAGCGCCGTGGCGGGTGGACGAAAGCGTCGCGGCAGGCACGCTCGTGCCGTTCCAGGCTGGGGCGACCTGTCGCTGGCGGTTCGCCGGTCCGGTCGAAGAGAGCGGTCACGTCATGGTGGTCGCTGCACCTCTGGCGCTTCGACCAGGCACGCTTGGCGAGTGACGAACTCGGTGATTCGCGATCTGCGCTTCTGACGCCGGTCTGATGTCCTGCCTGTCCGTTTACGAAGGCCGAAGGGTCGCCTTTCTGACCCAGCACGGCAAAGCGCAAGTCGTCGCACCGGTTCTGGAGCCGGGTCTGGGTTGTTTTATCAAGAACGTCACCGGCTTTGATACCGACCAACTCGGCACGTTCACCCGAAATGTGCCCCGGCGCGGTAGCCAAATCGATGCTGCGCGGCGCAAAGCCCGCAAAGGCATGGAACTGTCGGGTCTGTCGCTGGGCTTGGCCAGTGAAGGGAGCTTTGGCCCCGATCCCTTCAGCGGGATGTTTCCGTGGAATGTGGAACTGCTGGTCTGGTTGGATGACAACCTGGGAATCGAGGTGGTGGGTATGGCCCAGGGCGCTGCGCTCAGCGCTCATCTTCAGAGCGGCGACTGGGTGGAAGTCGAAGCCTTTGCGGCACGCGTGGACTTTCCGTCGCACCAATTGGTCCTGCGTCCCCAAAGCCAGGATGACCTGCGCATCCACAAAGGCATAGCAGATGCTGGCCGGCTGAGGGCCAGCTTCGACGAATGCCTCGCACAGTCGAGCAACCGGCAGGTCTTCGTCGAAACCGACCTTCGGGCTTTCGCCAATCCGAGTCGCATGAAGTACATCGAGCAGGCCGCGCGCGATCTGCTCCAGCGCATGCAGTCTTGTTGCCCCGATTGCCAAACCCCAGGCTACTGGGTGAGCGAGCGACTGCCAGGCCTTCCATGCTCGGACTGTGGCCTACCGACCGCCAGCTATTGCGATGAGGTTTGGAGATGCCCGAGTTGTCAGTACCAATCCGTGAAGGCCAGGAAAGACCGCGCTGTTGCAGAGCCCAGTCACTGCTCCCATTGCAATCCTTGAGTGGTGCTGCATCGCTTGTTTGCCGATCGCATCCAGGGCGTTAACGCTGAACTACACCGATTCGAATTCGGGCCCTTGCTGCTGCTGGAAGATACCCGGCATGGCGGGCAGGAATGGCGGAAACACTCCCTGGGCAAAACCCGGGCAGGCACTGCCGCTCAGGTGTTGGCGCAGGGCGAATGCCAGATTCATCGTCACTGTGGCGTGCCGGTCACCCGCGCCGACCATCGCAAATACGTTGCCGTCAATGTATTCGTGGCGTTCGGGTTGCGCGGCTTCCTGGGCAATCAGCTTACTCGGGCAATCAGCGCGGTAACTGGCGGCATGCGTGTTCTACGGGGCCGATTTTTGGTGGGATACTGAGGCTCAAGGGGTCAGAATTCTGATCCGTAGTTAGCTTGCAATGATGAATTTTCTCCTTCGCCTCTTCACTGCTGGCCACTTCGTCATCAGCCTGCTGTTTCTTGCGGGCGCGATCGCGCTGATCGGGCTGGCAGCCTCGCACATGTGGCAGGGCATACAACTCTTCGACGAGTTGCCGGTCACGCAGCGGCTGAACGCGGTGCTGGAGAGCATCGCGATGCTCGCGGTGGCGGTCGCCGCACTGGAGCTGGGGCAGACCCTCCTTGAGGAGGAAGTGCAGCGCGGAACCCAGATGAGCACGCCGACACGCGTACGCCGCTTCCTGTCGCGCTTCATGGTCGTCCTGATCGTCGCGCTGTCGATCGAGACCGTGGTGCTGACCTTCCGTTTTGCGCAGGAAAGTCCACAGTACCTGCCCTATGCTGCGAGCATCGGCATAGCTGCTGCGACGATGCTCGCGGCCTGGGGCCTGTTCATCTGGCTCAATCGCAGCGCTGAGCAGTTGGAGCCTGAAGGCATGCAAGCGGCGAAGCGCGAGGACCGCGAGCTTGAGAAGCTTGCCAAACCCGAAGGCGAAGACAAGCCATGATCACTGGCCCACCGGCCCTGCCACGCCCTGCTGCACGCTCACCGAACGGGGCTCAGCTTTCCGGCTCTCGTGAGTTGCTGGGATGCGCGGTGACACCTTCCGGGACCTGCCCCTTCATCGGCCAGCAGGCACTCCCCCTTTTCAACTTACCCAGCACGCACCATGAATGATCGTTTCGACCTTCCCATCTGCGCCAACCCTGGGGCTCTGGATGCCTATATCGAGGCCGTCGACAACCTCCTTCGAGCGGGCCCCGACCTGGTAGCTGGATTTTCCAACGCGCTCGCCATTGATCCGGCTTTCGCACTGGCCGAGATCGGACGCGCACGAGCCCTCGCAATATATGGGGATGGTGCCGCCGCCAAAGCGTCAGCCGCGCGTGCGCGCGAATTGGTGCAACCGCTGTCAGCCCGAGAACGTCAGCATGTGAATGCGTTGGCGCTGGCAGTCGAGGGCAAGGCACCCGAAGCATTGGTGGCGATCCGTGAGCATTTGCGCGAGTTCCCGCGTGATGCGCTGGTACTGCAACCGGCTGTGTCCGCGTTCGGACTGATCGGATTCTCCGGGCGGATTGACCGCGGGCAGGAATTGCTCGAATTGCTGGATGGTTTGGCTCCGCACTACGGCGACGATTGGTGGTTTCGATCCATCCATGCCTACGCACAGGTGGACCACGGCCGTGTCGCCGAAGCGGAATCCAATGTGGAGCGGTCGCTGCAACTTGAGCCGCGCAACGCCAATGCCGTGCATGTCCGTGCGCACGTCTTTTACGAATTGGAGCAGCATACTGCTGGAGCGCAATTCCTGCGCCAATGGCTGGCAGACCATCAACAGAAGGCGCTATTGCGTGGTCACCTGGCTTGGCATCTTGCCTTGTTGCAGTTGGCGCTTGGAAATCCGGACTCTGCCTGGATCTTGTATCGAGAAGAGATCGCAATGCCATTGCATCAACCTGATTCAGCCCCAACGCCACCATTGAACGTATTGACGGATACGGCATCTTTTTTGTGGCGCGCGGAGCTTGATGGCAAGCAGGAACACGCCGCCGATTGGCAGAAGCTCTCTGAATTTGGCGCTGCCCGCTTTCCAAATGCTGGATTGCCATACGGAGACTTTCACAGCGCGATGGTCCATGCGCGGGCCGATGCACATGATCTGGTGAAGAGACTGCAGACCCAGTTGTCTGAGTTGGCGGTGCACCGACCGGCCTGCGCGACGGCATCTGCTGTCAGTGCTGGCTTGGTCGCATATGCCCGCCAGGATTGGAGTGCGGCCGCCAAATGGCTTTCAGAGGCACATGCCGAGATCGTGTGTCTCGGCGGGAGTCGCGCCCAACTTGATTTGATCAGTCGCACGCTCGTCAGCGCCTACCGCCTTGCCGGCTCCGAGCAAATGGCCGTGGACCTGTGTGCTGCGCGTCCCCACCTGCTGTCCGCCGCCTGATCAGGCACCTTCTTCGTCATGACATCGAGAAAATTATGAGCCAAGCCTTTCCTGTGGTCGAGTTGTATACCGGCGCTGACGGACGTGCCCGGTTTCGGGAATACCCTGTTCCTCTTGGATTAGGGTCGGACCTGGCACAACTATCGGAGGTCATCAAGGTGCCTGGCATCCAGTTCCGATACAGCCCGGTCGGATTCAGGTTCCCGTTTCACTGCTCCCCGAAGCCGCAGTGGGTATTCATACTGTCAGGCGAAATGGAAATAGGTTTGCAAGACGGCACTTCACGCATATTCAAGCCAGGTCAGCACTTTTTATCCGCTGACACCCTGCCCAGCGGTGCCCTATTCGACGCGTCGATTCATGGTCACTGGAGCCGTCAGGCAGGGGACGAACCGCTGGTGACCTTGTTCGTCAAAACTGATTGATCTCCTGCATCTCGGAAAAGGGGCGTTCGGCCCATTTTTTGCTGTGCTTTTCGGTGCAGCCTCTCGCTGGGGGTTTCCACCTGTGGCACTGTTCAGTTTTGCGGGACCACTTCTCCATGCAGTGCCTGCCGGAACGACGCCATGGCCATGGGTTGCTTATGGTTGTCCCGCCCAGGGAAGACGTGCTCCCAACGTCTGGTGACGCCAATGCAACGCCCTGAGCAACTCCATCGCCTGCCGGGGAAGTGGGGCGGCATGGGGTTTGCGTTGTTTGGTCCGCTCGGCCGGTATTCGCCAGAGGGCAGCGTCGAAGACGAATTCGGACCAACGCGCCTCCACTGCCTCGCGCGGACGGCACAGCGTCAACCGCATCAGGCGAAAGGTGGAGAGGGTTTCGTGGCGGCCGCCATGGCTGGCCCTATCGCGCAGCAGTTGGCCGATCTCGTCCACTTCAAGCGCACGTTTGTGTTGTTTCTTGTTGGGTGGCAGCGCACGATGAACGGGGTAGACCGGGTCGCGTTCTGCCCGAAGTGTGGCCATCGCCAGGTCGAATACGCCCGCCATCGATCGTTTCGCCTCGGCTGCCACGCTCGGGCCGTTTTGGCGTGCGACGGATGTGAGTACGTCCAGCACCGGCATCGGTGTGACCTGCCTGATCGGTTAAGAGCCGATCTTGCCGAACACCACGCGCTGCAGCCTGTCGAGGCGGCGCTTCTTCGTCACCGAATCCCAGTCCTTCATCGCCAGCCAAGCGTGGGCCACGGACTCGAAATTGGTCGCGCCATCCTGGTCGCGGCGCAGGCGGGCAAGTTGGCGTTCGCGGGCCACATTGACACCTGGCGAACATGCTTTCCTTGGTCGCCCCCTGCACATTCAGCTTGAAGCGGTATCGCCATGCCTTTATGCCGTTGGGCTTGACCTCAGGGACCAGACCGGAGCCGTCCGCCAACTTGTAGGTTTTATCGCGCGGCCGCTCCGCACGGCATTGGCTGTCGGTGAGCATGGGTTCCTCGGGATTGATCGCCGTACCCGCCATTTTGATGGCAGCTTAATCGATCGTACCCACTACCTTACCCACGTTCAGGTCGGCTTGCAACAATGCTCACTGGCACTGTAAGGACCGTAAACTCAATGTAAATCAGTAACTTAGGATTCCAATAACGCTTCAAGAAAGCCGCCAGAATCCAGCAACCCCGTCAGGAACTGAACAGGAAATTCATCACGTCGCCATCCTTGACCACATATTCCTTGCCCTCGGAGCGCATCTTGCCGGCATCCTTGGCCCCCTGTTCGCCCTTGAGTGCAACGTAGTCGTCAAAGGCGATGGTCTGGGCCCGAATGTAGCCCTTCTCGAAATCGGTGTGGATGACGCCGGCGGCCTGCGGCCCGGTGTCGCCGACATGGATGGTCCAGGCGCGGACTTCCTTCACGCCGGCAGTGAAGTAGGTTTGCAGGCCTAGTAGCTGGTAGGCGGCGCGGATCAGCCGGTTCAGGCCGGGCTCGGTCTGGCCCAGTTCTTCGAGGAACATCTGGCGGTCTTCGTCGCTCATCTCGGACATTTCGGCCTCGAGCTTGGCGCAGATCGCCACCACAGGGGCCTTCTGCGCGTCGGCGTAGTCGCGCAGCCGGTCCAGGAAGGGATTGTTCTCGAAGCCATCCTCGGCCACGTTGGCCACGAACATCGCCGGCTTGGCGGTGATCAGGAAGAATTGCTTGAGCAGCGGCAACTCTTCCTTGCTGAAGTCCAGAGTGCGCACCGGTTTGGCGTCGTTCAGCGCCAACTGGCATTTCTCGAGCAGCGCCACCAGCTTGATCGACTCCTTGTCGCCAGAACGCGCCGTCTTGGTGACGCGGTGCAGTGCCTTCTCGACCGAGGATAGGTCGGCCAGGCAGAGCTCGGTCTGGATCACCTCGATGTCGGAAATCGGGTCGACCTTGCCGGCCACATGGATCACGTTATCGTCTGAAAAGCAGCGCACCACATTGATGGTGGCATCGGTCTCGCGGATGTGCGCCAGGAACTTGTTACCCAGGCCTTCACCCGT
>Ga0335394_10009533_pt1 | contig 10952 bp, 7 predicted proteins | sample MAT03_FD_205741 | JGI IMG/M metagenome (GOLD analysis project Ga0335394, IMG submission 205741) | Freshwater microbial communities from Lake Fryxell liftoff mats and glacier meltwater in Antarctica - MAT-03 (spades assembly) (version 2) ... | reverse complement strand
TTTATTGTAGCGAACAACCTTTAGGTTGTTCACAAAGATAAATACCAGTAAACTGGTATTTATTGTAGCGAACAACCTTTAGGTTGTTCACAAAGATAAATACCAGTAAACTGGTATTTATTGTAGAGTCTTGGTATGTGTATACACACACCAGTATTATCAAACAATCATATTAATATGTATAATATACACACTAATTTTTATTATTAAACACCTATATTAATATATACACTAATTTTTATTAGTATCTATAATATATACAAACATTAGTATCTATAATATAGACACAAGTCCTTATTTATACCAAACTCCCATGTATATATTAGTATCTATAATATATACAAACTGTCATACTAATATAGACACGAGTTCTTATTTATCATCAAACTTTCATACTAATATAGACACGAGTTTTTATTTATTACCAAACTCTCATATTATTATGTATAATATAGACATGAGTTCTTATTTATTACCAAACTCTCATACCAGTATGTATATTATCAAACCTAGTATGTATATTATCAAACCTAGTATGTATATTATCAAACCTAGTATGTATATTATCAAACCTAGTATGTATATTATCAAGCCTAGTATGTATATTACCAAATTCTCACAAATATGTATATTATACTAAACTCTCACACTAATATATATATATATTAAATTCTCATATTAATATGTATATTAAATTCTGTATATTATATACTAGTTCTTATTTATTACCAAATTCTCACATAAGTATATTAAATTCTCATAAGTATGTATATTATATATCCCAATATATGACTATATAATAATCCATAACAAAGATTATAACAATACATATATATCTCTAATAGTGTGAAAATTTGGTAATAAATAAGAACTAGTATATTATTATACATACTAATGTGAGAATTTAATATATACTAGTTTTAGAGTTTAGTATAATATACATAATAGTGAGAATTTGGTAACAAATAATGATTACTATATAATAGTGTTAGAATCAGAGATTCTGCTGTGGATGGGACTTTGTCCCATCTCGTAGTTAGAATCAGAGATTCTGCTGTGGATGGGACTTTGTCCCATCTCGTAGTTAGAATTTTGTATATAATATACATACTGATGTGAGAGTTTAGTATATTATATACATACTGATGTTAGAGTTTAATATATGTATACTTGTATGAGAGTTTAGTATATTATATACATACTAATGTGAGAGTTTAGTATATTATATACATACTTGTGTGAGAGTTTAGTATATAATATACATACTTGTGTGAGAGTTTAGTATATAATATACATACTAGGTTAGAGTTTAATTAATATACATACTAGTATTAGAATTTAGTATAATATACATACTAGTGTTAGAATCAGAGATTCTGCTGTGGATGGGACTTTGTCCCATCTCGTAGTTAGAATTTAGTATATAATATACATACTAGGTTAGAGTTTAATTAATATACATACTAGTATGAGAATTTATAATATACATACTAGTGTGAGAATTTAATTAATATACATATTAGTATGAGAATTTAGTTAATATACATACTAATATGAAAATTTAATTAATATACATACTAGTGTGAGAGTTTACTAGTATATAATATACATACTTGTGTGAGAGTTTAGTATATGTATACTAGTGTTAGAATCAGAGATTCTGCTGTGGATGGGACTTTGTCCCATCTCGTAGTTAGAATTTAGTATATATATATACATACTTGTGTTAGAATTTAGTATATATATACATACTAGTGTGAGAGTTTAGTATAATATACATACTGATGTGAGAATTTAGTATATAATATACATACTAATGTTAGAGTTTAGTATAATATACATACTGATGTGAGAATTTAGTATATAATATACATACTGATGTGAGAATTTAGTATATAATATACATACTGATGTGAGAGTTTAGTATATGTATACATACTTGTGTGAGAATATAGATACCTAGTATTAAAATTTAGTATATTATATACATACTAGTGTGAGAATATAGATACCTAGTATATTATATACATACTTGTGTATAGATACTTGTGTATAGATACCTAGTATTAAAATTTAGTATATTATATACATACTTGTGTATAGATACCTAGTATTAAAATTTAGTATGTATATAATGTGAGACATATTACTGTGAGAGTTTATAATATACATACCATAATACATATTAGTGTGAGAGTTTATAATATACATAATAGTGTGAGAGTTTACTAGTATAATATACATACCATAATACATATTAGTGTGAGAGTTTATAATATACATAATAGTGTGAGAGTTTACTAGTATAATATACATACCATAATACATATTAGTGTGAGAGTTTATAATATATGTACCATAATACATATTAGTGTGAGAGTTTAGTTAATATACATAATAGTGTGAGAGTTTATAATATATGTACCATAATATATATTAGTGTTAGAATCAGAGATTCTGCTGTGGATGGGACTTTGTCCCATCTCGTAGTTAGAATCAGAGATTCTGCTGTGGATGGGACTTTGTCCCATCTCGTAGTTAGAATTTAGTATATATGTATACTTGTATGAGAATTTAGTATACAATATACATACTAGTGTTAGAATCAGAGATTCTGCTGTGGATGGGACTTTGTCCCATCTCGTAGTTAGAATTTAGTATATATGTATACTTGTATGAGAATTTAGTATACAATATACATACTAGTGTTAGAGTTTGATAATCACAATATATGTATATAATAATTCCAATATATATATATATAATAATCACAATATATGTATATAACAATCCCAATATATGTATATAACAATTCCAATATATGTATATAACAATTCTAACTACGGGATGGGACAAAGTCCCATCCACAGCAGAATCTCTGATTCTAATATAATTCCAATATATATATAATAATCACAATATATGTATATAATAATTCCAATATATAATAATCACAATATATGTATATAATAATTCCAATATATGTATATAACAATTCCAATATATGTATACATTGATCACAATATATATGTATATAATTATATATGTTTCGAGACATATATAATGTTTATTGACATGCTTTTAGTAATCCTATGAATAATGGATGTGGTCGCATCGGTCTAGATTTAAACTCAGGATGATATTGACAACCTATGTAAAAAGGATGATTCTCTAATTCAGCTATCTCCATAAGATCAGATCCATTCTCTGATTTACTCTTTCCCACAAAATGGAAACCTGTATCTTCTATATCAGATATATATTTATTATTTACTTCATATCTGTGTCTATGACGTTCCACAATAGTATCTGAACAATACAACCCCTTTACTTTCGATTCTATAAGTTTTGTTGTATAATTTCCTAACCTCATAGTACCACCTTTTATTCCCGTCTGATCAGGAAGTATGTTGATAATATATTCTATATTATCATTAAATGTTTGATCACACCATTCACTGCTATATCCCTTTCTATCAAGATATGCATTATTAAAACAATCTACCGCCATGATTTGCATTCCTAAACATATCCCTAAAATAGGAACTCTATGTTCTCTTGCATATTTAGCTATTAATAACTTACCTTCTATACCACGAGAACCAAATCCACCAGGAATTATAAATCCATTATAATGTGATAACTCACCTGTATCAACAGTTTCACTATCTATAAATTCAACATTAACATGAATATCATTATGAAAAGATGCATGTTCTATCGCACGTACAAGTGAAAGATATGTATCCGGTGATTTACTAATATTTGTATATTTTCCTACAATCCCAATTATTATCTTAGGTAATATATTCAATCGTCTATGATGCCAAATAATATCATCTTTATTTGACATTATATATGGATCTGTTATATATTCAAGATTTAATTTATCCGATATACATCGGACTATATTTTGTTCATTGAAGATTTCAGATACATGGTATATTGTAGGAACATCATGATTACTAATAATATTTGATTCTTTGATCTGACACAACCGATGTAGTTTCTGTTTAATTTCTTTTGGTATTTCTTCCTTTGCTCTTATCACAAGTATGTCTGGAGAGATCCCTCGTGATCGTAAGATTGCAATGTTATGTTGTATAGGTTTTGTCTTAAGTTCTGGATTACTTATTGCCATAGTAACTTGCACAAAACAAAATTCATCATCTGATGTCTGACTTTTCATCTGTTGTAACGCTTCAATAAATGGCAATGCTTCGATATCTCCAACTGTGCCACCAACTTCAATTATACATATATCAGGAGAATTTCCATTAACGGGAATTTTACTCACTCTAGATATATGTGAAATTATTTCATCTGTTATATGAGGAACTATTTGTACTGTAACCCCAAGATAGTCACCTCTACGTTCTTTCTCGATAACACTTTGATATATACGTCCAGTTGTGATATTATGTTCGTGTGTAAGTTCTATATCAAGAGAGCGTTCATAGTTACCTAGATCAAGATCACATTCTCCACCATCACTTAAAACAAAACATTCACCATGTTCATATGGTGATAACAAACCGGCATCTACGTTAAGATAGGGATCTATTTTAATCATTGTAACTACATGGCCCATAGATTGTAATAGTAATCCGATTGACGCTGATGTAATTCCTTTTCCGATTCCTGAAATGATGGAACCTATTACTATAATGTATCTCATTTCAGAATATAGGATATGTTATTTATAAGTATCAATATTGTGTATTATTTATAACTCATAAGTAAGATTATACTTATAAATTAAAACAAACTTGTTTTATCTTAATTATATTCGATCTGGTGGTCTGATTATAGTTAATACAATATATCAAATGAATATGTCAGTTCAAGGAGCTGGTGGAACTGTACCGGTATCCACTATATTAGATTATTTGAGGCCTGAAATATCACGACCAGATCTTTATGAAGAACGATCTTTTATTGTTAAAGATATACATGGTCCATCGTCAATGTCTAGAAGACAAACAGATGGTTATGATAAAAGTATACAAAGAGGAAGGGATAATACAATAGTATATACTATTGGGATTATAATTTTATCTGCGGCTATATTTATAACATTAGTGGCATGGACAGATGTATTAAGAAGTTGGTATGATAGTAAATATGTAAATGCCATTATTGCACAACAAACACGTTCACGTATATACTATGCCACTACCATCACCATAATAGCAATAGTACTAATACTGGTACTATTCTTCTTGTATTTCGCTTTTCGATAAATATATTATTTAACATTCTTGATACCACATGTTTTACATATTAGATTATTTTTAATATTAGGACATGCACGTGCACATGAATTACAAATAATACGCCTGCAAGAAGAACACATATTAACCCATGCTTGTGGAGTTGTTTTAGGCATACATTCACACCAATGATTCGTACATGTTAAGATTTTAATATATAATTGATGTGGAGATGTAAATCGTGAAATACCGAAAATCTTCATATCTTCATTACTTAAAGCACGACTACAATAAATACCAGCTTGCTGGTATTTATCTTTGTAATTAGGCCTATGGCCTAATTGCTACAATAACCCAAACAAAGTTTGGGTTATCTCAGTTCCAAACTTCGTTTGGAACTACAATAAATCTGTTGGAAACCCTTCAGGTTTCCAACAGATTTATCTCAGATTCTCTTTGAGAATCTACAATAACCCAAACAAAGTTTGGGTTATCTCAGTTTTCAACTTTGTTGAAAACTAGCGTACATATAAAATCACCACAGCAGATTTCTTTGAAATCTACAATAAATCTGTGCGAGCACAGATTTTCTCAGATTCTCTTTGAGAATCTAAGTTTGGGTTATCTTTGTGAACAACCTAAAGGTTGTTCGCTACAAATACGACATGACATTTGTTATCAATGTAATTATATATAAGAATATATACATATTATTTGTTATTAAGGTGAATATATATACATATTAGATATGTATATTATTTGTTATCAAGGTGAGTATATATACATATTAGATGTACATAATTTGTTATTAAGGTGAGTTATACATGAATATATTATTTGTTATCAAGATGAATATATTAGATATTTACATTAGATGTATTATTTGTTATCGATGTAATATACATATTAGATATGTATATTAGATGTATATTGTTATATATACATATTAGATATATATTATTTGTTATCAAGGTGAGTGTATACATGTTATATATATTAGATATGTATATTATTTGTCATTAAGGTGAATATATATTAGATATATTAGATATGTATATTATTTGTTATTAAGGTGAATATATATTAGATATGTATATTATTTGTAAGTATACATATTAGATATGTATATTATTTGTTATCAAGGTGAGTGTATATTAGATATGTATATTATTTGTTATTAAGGTGAATATATATTAGATATGTATACTATTTGTTATCAAGGTGAATATATACTATTTGTTATTAAGGTGAATATATATTAGATATATTAGATATGTATATTATTTGTTATCAAGGCGAATATAATGTACATATTAGATATGTATACTATTTGTTATCAAGGTGAATATATACTATTTGTTATTAAGGTGAATATAATGTACATATTAGATATGTATACTATTTGTTATCAAGGTGAATATATATACATATTAGATGTATATTATTTATTATCAAGATAATTTTGTATAGCAATATACATATCTAATATGTATATTATTTTATGTTTCTACTGCGATTACTAATTTACCTGCTGATGTTTCTACTCTAACAAGATCTTTATTATCGTGATGTAATTTTACATGACAATCTCTACATAGAACGATCAGATTATCTTTAATATTCTTGTGAATATTACCGATCATACCTCGTGCATCTGCATCTGCCTGATGTTCTAGATGATGTGTATGTAATTCTGTTTGTTGACGAGGTTTCCCACACATAGCACATGAATCGACATATACATCTGTATTATAGCGACTACGTGTTGTCTCTACTATATTTCTATTCTCCCCAGTAATTTCTAGAAGTATCTCATATGATTTGTCTATAAAATCCCTTGGCAAATCTAATGACCTTGCTACAATTAAACCATATATAGATGCTCCCGCACCATCCTTTATTTTTCTATCATATACTAATATTTTAGATGTTTCATCATATGAAATAGATAAATGACATATTTTAAGATTCCTTGGTTCGATTTGATTAATGTACGACAGTTTTAACATCTCATGCATGTGAGTAGCGAATATAAATGATGCCCGCTTCTGTATTAATGATAAAATTGCACTTGTTGTTATCGCTGTCCCAGAATGTGACTCTGTCCCTTTACATAACTCATCACCAATGATAAGAGTCGATGAATCCGCTTGTCGAAGAATAGTACGAAGTTCCATCATTTCAACTTCGAATGAAGATTGTCCCTTAAATATATTGTCTGATCCACTTAGTCGAGTGATTATTTTGGAATATGGTTTATATCTCAATTGAGATGGAGTATAACAACCCGCCTGTGCCATAATAATATTAAGAGCCACTGCCTTAGCCAAACTTGATTTACCTGTCTTGTTGACACCATATAACAACATACCATCTGTACGAATAGTGTGAGCGTCATTTGTCTGAACTTCTACGTCACTTGCACCTAAATAAATATCATTAGTAACATATGCCCCATTAATCATACGTTCGATAATTGGATGTCTAATATCTTTTGCTTCTAAGAATGAAATATTACTATCATTAATTACTAAATCGGGACGTATATAATTATAACGATATGATATCTTGGCATATGAATGTATTAAATCTATTTTAGCTACGAGATTAGCTACAGGTACATAGAATGTATATTTTGTATTCATTTCATCCAGAATAAACTCATAAATAGTTAACAATCGTTGTCGCATCCATGTTCTTATCTGATCGATTTGTGCACACAATGCCGATATTCTATCGGAGGTAATAATTCTCTCCGCTGATGTATATGGTATAACTTGTAATATTCCACATATATTAGTATCTATTGGTGAATTGATAAGTGTCTTTGCTTTTGCTTCTGTGGTAGTGAGTACAGTTCCAGTTGGATCTTGTTTAGTTGCTCCTTGTTTCTTCTTTGCGGATCGGAATGCTAACTTCTTACCGGTTGTGCGTGCTAGAAATATATTAAGATGATCAATGATCTGTTGTAGATTACTCTCTGCCCCAAATAATAATTTGGCATGATCATCTATATCTTGATAAACTCCCGGTCGAATCGGACATTCTGTAAATTCAATCCATTTTGTATTTGAGTCGGCTGATGTATCAATATAACAACATTCTAACGTTTCAAAGTTTATTATCGAAGCATAGCGTGATATAAATTGGTTAAAATTAGCACTATCCTCCTGATTAAATAGATGTTTATGTAGTGTTGGTGACTTTGTATTCAAAATACAAATGTAAATACTAATAACTTTGATATATGCTTGATATAGAACTGATAATTCTTTTGGAGTAATAAGTTTTATTTCTAATTTTCTTTGTAAACGCGCGATGTCAGGTAGTTCCTTTAGACTTCTTTCTAGAGATAGCCATAAAGGATCAGATTCAACCTTGGCAGATAACATTTCATCTATCATATTGTAATATGCATTGATGTCATTTGGATCTAGCATTGGATTCTGAAGTATGTTATGAAGTAAACGGCGTCCTAGATGTGTTTGATTTTGATCTAATACGGACATTAATGAATCTATCTCTTTCTTTTTCTGTAGACGTAGTGGTTTACCACCATCAGGTATTAGATCTAATTGAACGATAGCATTATGTGTAAGAATAAGATGTTTCTTGGCATCAATCCACTGAAGATCAGGTTTAGATAGTTTAGCTATTATTTCTACATTATGAGAATGACAATGTTGCATTAATAACATATAAGCTATACGACCATAATTCATACGTTCAAGTCCCAATTCCTCTATAATACGCTCGTTTCTCTTTTGTATTACATTCAAACGAATACCTGTAGTTGGCTGTTGATTCTCTTTTATCGTGAAGATCTTATTAAGAAACTCTATTTGATATGGAATTTTCTTATATTCTGGAGAAACCTGATTGACGTGAATATTTAATCGATCGAATCTTCTTAATTCAAGCACTTTCTCTAAATGTTTTACATATGGATTAGGAGCTGATTCCGTATGTTTACTTAGAGCTTCTGGCATATCATTGAGGTGAACAATGAGTTCACGAGGATAATGTGAAATTAGGAACCGATATAATTCTTGTACAGCATGTACTTCATCTTCGGTTTTACTATAAAATTCACATACTCTATTTTGACCAGTGATGATGTCTATTACGGATACACCTGTTGTAATAAGAAAATTATCAAACTTATTTAGTCCATGTTGGTATTCAATATAAATACATGCAATATTACTAGTTGGTCGTGTGGGTGTTATGTTGTCCATAGACATAGTTGGTGAACAAACTTCAGCTACAAATCGAGTTATAGGTCCGGACATATTTTTGTGTTGATCTACTCTTATGATAACATAATCGGCATTTAGAATAGTAGCACGGTTTTTCTCATATGCGATCATTGGGAAACCTACCTTGTGTGTATTAGAAATTCCATAGGGTTTATTGCTATTTTCATGAGTGAGAAAACAGTTGAGAGTTGCACTCATTTCAATAGCATGTCCAATGCATTCGTTCCAAATTTTACCATCAGAATCTATTTTGGCATTATCGGATGTACAATAACTAGGATCATACTCGTAAATTTCATAGAATGAACCCTGTTGAATGAGAACTACTGTTCGTTCACCATATTGTAACTCGTGTTTCTTCTGTAAAGTGAGATAATCTGTAATTATACCCATATGTATGTGATTCTTTATGATATAAAATAGATGTGCACCTACTATATCACTTCCATTTATTTAATCTATATTTGTATGCTTTGGTACAGAAAAATATAAGCATATAATATTTTAGTAAATCATATATATCTATACCAGATGCAATATTATTATGTATACGATATATATCATACCAAATATTAATTGACATCATTCGAATTTGGGATAAATTTATTTGCGCACAAATTTATTATGTTAAAAATACTATACAATATTCGTCAATAGAATATTATATGGTGTCTAGATTTCAAAATAAATTATATCTATCTGTAGTAGAATCTTGGATCCTAAGAAAGATATAATAGTCGATTTTTATTTTTCGTATCATTATATATGGGTTATACAGTATATAAAACATTTATATTTTTTTCCATGTTGACTAAATGTCTAAATGTGATAAGTGCTTTCACCACAAAAATCATTGTGTGTGTTCAAATCGTAAACATCGTCGTTCACCTCCTCATCCATGTCCTCCTTATTTTCCATGTCCTCCTTATTTACCATGTCCTCCTTATTTACCATGTCCTTCTTGTCCCACAGGCCCTACAGGAGGTATTGGAGCAACAGGAAGTATTGGTTCAACTGGACCTACCGGAGGTATTGGAGCAACAGGTGCTACCGGTTCAACTGGACCTACAGGAGGTATTGGAGCGACAGGTTCTACAGGAGATATTGGAGCTACCGGTTCAACTGGATCTACCGGAGCTATTGGAGCTATTGGAGCGACAGGTTCTACAGGAGATATTGGAGCTACCGGTGCTACTGGTTCAACAGGTGCTACTGGATCAACTGGACCTACCGGAGGTATTGGAGCAACAGGAGGTATTGGAGCAACAGGACCCACAGGAGATATAGGTAATACAGGTTCAACTGGACCTATAGGAAGTATTGGAGTTCCAGGACCTACGGGTCCTGCAGGTGCTGCAGGTGCTGCAGGAGGTATAGGTGGTACAGGCTTAGCTGGTTCTCCTGGTGGATTACTTGGATTTGCAGAATTTTGGCAGTCTGGATCTCAACCAACTACCATTGCTGCTGGACAACCTTTCAC
>Ga0335394_10009532_pt1 | contig 10952 bp, 10 predicted proteins | sample MAT03_FD_205741 | JGI IMG/M metagenome (GOLD analysis project Ga0335394, IMG submission 205741) | Freshwater microbial communities from Lake Fryxell liftoff mats and glacier meltwater in Antarctica - MAT-03 (spades assembly) (version 2) ... | reverse complement strand
CAGCTCTATGTAGTTCCGCCCAACCCTCCACAGGAAGTTCTCACGTTGTTGATGAAGCCGGCGTGGCGCTTGGATGCCGAAGTCGAGATTCAGAATTACGGGGCTGGAAAGTTCTCGTTCCGGCTGGCTGCGCCAGAACCAAAGTAGCTACATTCTTCTGGGCGGCCTCCAGTCGCCAACGGCACGCATACCTTACTGGATTGTCCTGTGTTCCTTTCCTAGGAAATCGAGCTTCAGGCAGTCAGGTGGTTCAGCGCTCCTTCGGCCCGAGAGGCCTGTAGCTAGCTCATCGACGAACCAGTTCACGCTGATCAGCGCCTCGAAGCGCGCGCGAAGCTCCTGGAGGGTCTCTGCGATCGATTCGGAGTCCTCGGCATCATCAAACACCGACAGGAAGACGCCGAGGTTGGAGCTCGACGAATCCCCGGATGCAGCTCTGACCAAGCAGTCGACGACTCGGAAGCGGCGCTCCTTCGCGTTCTGGCAGGCTGACAAAAGCGCGCCGTCGAGCCAGCACAGGCTCCAGATGCCTGACAGCGAGAGCGACTCGCACACGCCCAAGGCTGGCTTGGCTCCGTCCGGCGACGACGTCGCTGGGTGGAGTGACGGCCACAGCGACGGCCACACAGGCAGGTCAGCGTCGAGCTCTGGTCGCAGCCAGACGCCGAGGATCTCGTCCCGGCTGGGTGAACCGCATCGACGTCGGTGGCGCGAGAACTCGTTTGCACCTGCGATGGCCACGGCCAAGTCGTCCGTGCTCCGCACCAGAAGGAGCGCGCTCCTGAACCGCGCAGCAGTGTTCTTCACGGATTGCACCAGTTGCACCATTGCGGGTCCGCGAAGCGCGTGGTGTCCAATTCGCGAACCTCCTCGTGATCGCCCGTCACGCACGCCCACCTGTCGGCACGTGCCTTGTTGGTGGGCGAGTCACAGTCAGCGCATGGCAGGCCCGCGATACGCTCGACGACCCAGAACCCGGGGGTTTGGCAGCGAGGACACAGGCTCTTCATGCGCAGAATCAAGTCTTGGGTGGCCTGACCGATGAGCGCCATGCGCGTGGGATTCATGTGCGCCCGCAAATCGTTCTCGACGAAGACCGTGCCCGTCTTCGATTGCGCCAAGGCCTCGGCAAATGCTGCCGCCAACGCCGCCAGGTCGTTGAGACCCTTCCAGATACGGGGATCATCCGGGCCCTCTGCACGGACAACAAGGCCGTGCTCCGGGAACCCCGCCCGCTCGGCGAAGGTGGCGAGGGCCTCCTGCGTGGAAACGTGATCGTGGAGATGATGTGCTGGTCCTTGCGCGCGTCCGACGATCTCGAGGTCGCGCGCGCTGTCGATCAGAATTACGAGTTCCACGTCCCACGGGACCAGCCCGAACGGGCCAGGCCCCAACGCGCCCTCGCTCGCCAGACCGTACGAGGTAGCGAGGATCTCGATTCCTTTTCGGGCTTTCGTCCGGGCAGCGTCTACCTGGCTTCCGGAACGGGCGATATCCCGCGTGAACGTGCCCAACGAGTCGGTGTCGAAGCCCTCGGCGAGCCCGACCTCGACGCCGAGCGAATCGCGAAAGAGTGGACCGATCACGCGCTCCTTGCCGTGCTGGGTGAGCAGCGAGAATGTCGCGCCCTCGTAGGCCGATGGAGGTTGACGGGCGTCGAGCGACTCAGGCATCGGCAGTCCTCCTTCGCACCCAGCCGCACTGGCCGTAGGCGTGGATGGCGCCCTCGCCCGCGTCGATTTGGAGGAGGTCCAGCCAGCCGTTGGTGACGAGCGCGCGTATGTGGTCGTGCTTTCGGAGAACGGCATCCATCGCGTCGCGGGGCGCTTCGATGAATACGCTGAGGCGTAGCGGCGTATGAACCCAGCGTCGGCCGTCGTGCACGGACTGCATCGGCAAGCCGATCCGCAGGTCTCCGCCATTGCCTTCGAAGACGCCGAGGTGTCCGCCAACGATGTTGTGCAACACCTTGTTGCCGCTGCCGTAGCGCGCGTTGTCGACGGTCGACGCGTAGTACTGCAGGTTGATCCAATGGGTGACCACCATCGGGGCGGTCATGATGAGCTCGAGCGTGGCGAAGTCTTTGTCCTCCGCGAAGCGATACTCGTGAAGGAACGAGCGACCCTCGAGGTTCAAGTGACGGCAGTGCTCCCGTGGCGCAACGATGAAGGAAGCGTTGTTTGCCAGGCCCCACTCCGGGCGTACCTGCGCCCAGTCACGCGCCCTCGCGCGAACCGCGTCATGCAGTTTCGACGGTTCAACGCCACCCAGTCCCAGGCTCTGCGAGCGCTCCGCACGGGCACGCTCGCCTGCCTGGGCCAGAGAGGTGCGCAGCTCCGCAAGGTCGCCGGCGTGCGAGGCAGGCAACTCGTCGAGGTCGAAGAGCACGACGTCATCGGTCGTCGTATTGTGCAGCCCCGCAACGAAGCGCGTCTCGTCGGGAACGTCGATGCCGCGCGCGCTGAGCCCCTCACGAACGTCGCGATCGTTGAGCAACGCGACGGCCGCTCGCGCGTTGACTTCGCCGCTCTGACCGCAGCACGCCCCGCAATCGAGTCCGGCCGCATGCGGGTTGTTGCGCGTCTCGCTCCCGTGTCCGGTGAGCAACACCACCCGCGCGAAGATTTTGGTCAGGCTCATCGCACGCAACACCCCAGCCGCGAGATCGCAGCGCGCGCTCAGGGCCATTGCGTTGCCAGCGACGCTGGCGACGAGGCGCGGCTTGCGTCTGGCAACGGCGTCTCGCGACAGGCCCGCATCTTCGTCTTGAACCCGAGAACTCGTGCCCATGCCGTCGGTGAAAAGCTTGGCCGCGTACGTCAGTCCCATCGCCTCCACGAAGGTGAAGGTGGAGACCGCGTCGGCCTTGAACAACCTCCAGCCTCGAGCCAGGTCGAGGCGGCTTTTGCGGTGGGTGGCGTCAGCGGCGTCGAGCCCGGTGTCCTGAACGAGTAGGAGCGGCGCAAGCAGGCCAGGGAGCTGAGGCCGCGCCTCGGCAGCCCCGAGCGGCTGATAGGCGATCGGCAAGCCGAAAAATCCAGCGAAACCAAGCGTCTGCACTGCCGGGCCCTCGGCCTCGAGCGCGCGACGAAAGACCTCGGAGCGGACGTCGATGCAGAAGACCGCCTGGACACGGGGCGCATCGGGTCGGTGGGCGGTGAGGCCCGCGGGGAACTTGTCGATCACCGTCTGTTGCCAGGCGAGCTCAATCGCCCTCTGCAGCAACCAGTCGTCGGCTTGGGAGGAAAGGGCTACGGCGTCGACGGCCGGCCAACTCGCGATCGCCAACTGCCACCGCCGCGCGACCGCATCGCCCCCGGTCCTGTGCAGCAGCCACTCCCATGCCAGACGGATTGCCAGCAGGTCGACGATTGCATCGTCGTTCGTACCGGAAAGCCGAGCGGTCCACCTCCTGTAGCCGCACCACGAGGCCCAGCCGTTCTGATCGAGCAATAGTCCCCACAGGTACGTCTCGAGCTTGTCTGCAGGAATGTCGAGGTCCGACACGCCTCGTTGCAGCATCTCGCTCGCCGTCGCCGGCAAGCCCTGGACGGCGTCGCGATAGGAGCGCAGGCGCATCAACAGCGAGGGGGACTTGTCGTCCAGTGCTTGTCGCCGCCAGCTCGCGAAGAGACCGCCCGTGCGGTCGGGCGTGAGCGAGGCCTGCCCCTCGTCGAACCATGAGGCGCAGAACTGGCTCATGCTGTTGGTAACGAAATCTCGCCAGGAGACCTCATGCATCAGATCCCGGCCGACATCGGCGATATCGACGACCCGGCTGCGCGTTTGGACCACTGGCTCTTGAATCGTCAGCAGCGCGCGCAGGTGGTGGACAGTCGTGGACGAGCCGGCCTCTTCGATGGCGGCCTCGAGGTGCTCGTCGCGGAGACGGCCCTCGGCGTGCGCTTGGCGGTACCACTCGCGCGGCATGAGCAAGCGCGCACCCGACGTGCCGAGTAGCGCAGCGGCCACCGCGGGCAGCGACCGGTCGATCATGCCCCAGAACGGGTTGACGGCGATGAAGCGATCGAGCGGCCAGGTCGGCGCGATGCGCGCGCAGGCCTGCGCGACAGCGGCGTCGAGGCCTAGGTCTGGCAGCGGCAAAGTGGCGGCGGATGCTGCGGACGATCGATGGGTGGCTTTTTCGGCGTTCACGATGAGGTCTCCTCTGAGGCAAGGACGGTCGAGCCCAAGGGGGCGGCGCGAGACGAAGCGGAGGCGAGGCGCGGCGGCCACACGCGGAACGTCAGGCGCGTGAAGCGTTCGTCGAGGTAGAGCCCAGCGAACAACCAGGTGTGCAGCTTCTGCGATAAGTGGCCGTGTGGGCGCAGCTGAACGAGCGACTGCGCCGCGAACAGCGCACCGAAGCCGAGCGCGACGACTGTCCAGCCGATCACAGACGACTCTTGGTGCGCGGGCACCGCGAACAGGCGCGCTGCGGCCCAATGCCAGCCGACGTAGAGCGCGGCGACGCCGATGACGCGGAGCCCGACGGTCGCCGGGGATTCGGCGCTGTGTGCGACCATCGGCACCAGGGACAAAGCGACGATCAGGGCGAGCACCTGCACCGAGGCGTCGGAGTGGAGGGGCCGAACCAGGTTGAAGCCGAGCGCGACGGCGATCGCCGCGACTCCGAGCACGAAGGCGCCGCTGACGCCGAGCCGCCAGACTGAAGGGGCAGGCTTGCGCGGGGTAAGTGCGCCCAGGCGCCAAGCGTCGACCGCGCTGCCCGCCCCGAGGAACGCGTGGGCCTTGTAGAGCGAGTGCGCGAGCAAGTGCAGGAACGCCAGGTGCCACGCGCCGAGGCCGCATTCCACGAGCATGAAGCCCATCTGCGCGCAGGTGGACCAAGCGAGGGACACCTTCACGCTCACGCGCGTCGTCGTGACCATCGACGCGATCACAGTCGTCGTCATGCCAATCACGACCAGAAGCAGCTGCGCGGCGGGTGCGCACGCCATCAGCGGCGCCAGCCGAATCATCAGGAACCCTCCCAGATTCACCACGCCCGCGTGGAGCAGCGCCGAGACCGGCGTCGGCGCCTCCATGACCTGGGTGAGCCAGCCGTGGAAGGGCAACTGAGCCGACTTCAACGCCGCGGCGAGGACGCAGAGCACGGCGGCGAGCTGCACAGCGGGCGGCAGCTCTGGGTGCACCTTGGCCCAGCTGGCGATGGCATCGAGGTTCAAGCTTCCGACACTGCCGTAGAGAAGCGCCAGCGCCGACCAAAGGCAGACGTCAGCCAATCGGCTGACGAGGAACTTCTTGTGGGCGGCGACGAGCGCGGCCGGCCGGTCGCCGTAGAACGTGAGCAGCTTGTGGAGCGCGAGGCTGGTGAGCGTCCACAAGCGTCGTGACCGCGGCGAGGGTTGCCAAAAGCCAGCGTGCGTAGCGCAGCTGCCCGGGGTCACCGTTCAGGTAAGTGCGCGAGTAGCGAACGATGATGAGCCCCAACGCACAGACCAGAAGCACCATCGCTCCGCTGATGGCGTCGACACGCACGTTGGCGCTCTGGACTGGGACACCGGGCAGCTGGCTCGAGACCACGACGCCGGCCGCGAAGAGCGTCGCGAGTACAACCGACAGCGAACTCGCCATCGTCGCGCTCTTGAACGGAGCTGCGCGGCTGGGGAGCGTGGCCCCGACAGCGAGGGAGATCGGGATCGCGAACGCCAGAGCGGCCAGCCACATCGAGAAAGGTTCCATGCCGCCCCCTGGATATCTATTCCGAACGTTCTCTACAAACACATAAAAGCGACTACAAGGTTCTGTTTTAGAGATGAACAGAGCGCCAAGCGGAACTCCTTGGCATGGTTGGGTAACGCTCAGGGCTTGGTCGTGCCGCGCAGCACTTCCAACTCGCGTCGTATGGCGCGCACCTCATCGAGGATCATCCGAGTTTGTATCTCTGCCTCGCCCTCGAGATCCTTGGAGACCTGCGACTGCATCGCGTTGACCACCACCGCGATGAATAGGTTCAGGACCATGAAGGTTGCGACCAGCAGATAGCTGACGAAAAAAATCCACGCATAGGGGGACTGCACCATCACGCCGCGAGCGATGTCGGGCCAGCCCTCGACAGTCATCACCTGGAACAGCGTGAATGCGGAGGCGGCGAGCGTACCGAAGAACTCGGGGGCGATGCTGCCGAAGAGCTTGGTGGCCAGCACCGCCGAAACGTAGAGAACGATGCCCATGAGCCCGATGATGGACCCCATGCCTGGCAGCGCGGTGAGCAGGGCGCTGACCACAACGCGCATCGAAGGCACCATCGAGACCAGTCGCAGGATGCGCAGCACGCGCATCGCGCGCAACACGGCGAAAATGCCGGCCGCCGGCAGCAACGCGATTCCCACGATAATGAAATCGAAAACGCGCCACTGATCGTGAAAGAATCGTCTGCGGTAGACGAACATACGCAGACCCAACTCGACGATGAAGATCCCTAGCGCGGTGCGGTCGAACGCATGCAGCAGCGATGCGTAGCGTTCGAGCATCGCAGGCGATGTCTCCAGCCCGAGAGTGATCGCGTTCAGCACAATCACGAGGATGATGGCCGTGTCGAAGCGTGGGTCTTCGATCAAGGTGCGCACACGTTCGCGCTGCGTCGGACCCAGTACTTGGATCGCCGTCAAGCTCGGCCTTCGCGCTTGCGTTCTTGTTTGCCGAGCGCGATCAGCGAGGCGACTCGTTCGTGTCGTTCGATCGGATGCCGAAGCGGGAGATCGGTTCGGACCTCGTAGCGATTGCGGCGACCATGGCGACTTCGCTCGAGGTACCCCGCTTCCTCCAGGTCGGCGACGATCCGTTGGACGGCCCGCTCCGTGATGCCCACGAGCTGAGCGACATCTCGCATCCGCACCTCCGGCTCGCGCGCTATGCACAAGAGGACGTGCGCATGGTTGGTGAGAAACGTCCAAGCTGGCTCCGGCGTCGGCTCCGGCGTCGGCTCCGGCGTCGGCTCCGGCGCCGGCCTGGGCCCAGCCACTGTCGTACTCGTTGCTGTCGTTTCCTTGGGGCTCATGCGGGTTGCAGCCATTGCGTAACCTCCTGGGCCCAGTCAGAGATGGTTTCCGGGTGGTGGGAACGAGGCGCGCAGACGAGACGTGAACAACCGGAGAGTCGAGAGATTGCGGCAGCGTTCGAGCCGGTCGAAGCGTCCGGTTGTTCGGGCGCGGTGAGGACCACACCCAGGACCTCCAGCTGGCTTAGCTCGAGTTTCTCCAGAGCCAACAGCGTGTGACTGATCGTGCCGAGTCGGTCTGCAGCGACGAGAAGAACGCGGGCCTCGAGCGCTTGCGCCAGGTCCACCGCGTTCTGCTCCCAGGTGAGGGGAGAGAGGAGGCCTCCGGCGCCTTCGACCAACAATACGTCTGCGCGGTCTCTGTACTCGCGGACGCGGCGAAGGAGATATTCGAAGTCGATCTGCCTGCCTTCGCGGTCAGCCGCTTCAGGTGGGGCCACCGGATCGCGAAACCGGAACAACGCGTGCTGGGGCTCGGACTGACCCGTCGCGCGAGCCAGCAGGGTCCCGTCTTCCGTCTCCGCAGGGGGCCCTGGACAGCCAGTTTCCAGCGGTTTCAAGCCAACGACTCGTCGACCACTTTGGCGCAGCGCCCGAGCCAGGGCGCAACCGGTCCAAGTCTTGCCCACCCCTGTGTCCGTACCGACGATCACCAGAATCGAAGGTTCCTGTGCCGGGCTGCTCATTTTGCGGGCTCGGCGTTCACCAGTAGCGCGCCACTGGTACGGTTGGTCGCTGGGTCGACGATGATCAGCGAGCCGCCGACGCGGCTCACCTCGTAAGTCTCGAGCGGTAGCGGCTGCTGCGCCTCGACGATCACGTGACCGATCTCGTTGACGGCCAGCTCGTGCGCATCGATCGACTCCAGTGTGTGGATGTCTAGCCGGCTCTCGATGCTGACGATGCGCGCCTGCACCCAGCGGTTGCCGTGGCGCAGCCAGTACTTGCGACCTATTTGGGCTGGCTCGGTGTCGAGCCAGGCGAGCGTGGCCGAGAACCGCTGCACCGAACGGATAGTCTCGGGTGTGGCGATCCAGTCGCCGCGCGACACATCGAGCTGGCGGTCGAGCACGACGCCTGCCGATTGGCCTGCCTCGACTACGTCGACCACTGCGCCGGCAAGCCGCACTTCCGCGACCCGCGCCAACTGGTTGCTCGGAAACAGCTGGACCGCATCACCGGCTCTTACGCGGCCGTGTGCGATCCGGCCGAACAACGTGCGGGGTTGGTGGCCAGTGCTTTCGCCCTCGCGCGCCACGTACTGCACGGGGAGTAGCAGTGCGCCCTCCTTACGATCCTGCGCCGCCGGCAAGCGTTCCAGCAATTGAAGCAGTGAGGGCCCGTCGTACCAGTCCGTGTGCAGTGGCTCAGTGACGTTGTCGCCGCGCAAGGCAGATACGGGGATGATTCCGGCTACTGCAATCCCGGCCTGCCCGCTGAAGGCCAGCAGCGCATCGCACACAGCGCCAAAAGCGGAGCCCACGTTGGCCGCCGCGTCAATCTTGTTGACGGCGAACACGATGTTCGGCACGCGCAGCAGGTGGGCCAGTAGCGCATGGCGGCGCGTCTGCGACAGCAAGGCCACGGACTTGGCGGACAAATCGAGCTTGGTGATGTCGACAATCACGACAGCCGCATCGCTGCCCGCGGCCGCTGTGACCATATTGCGTGTGTACTGCTCGTGGCCTGGCGTGTCGGCGATGATGAACTTGCGGTGTTTGGTCGCAAAATAGCGGTAGGCGACGTCGATGGTGATGCCTTGTTCGCGCTCGGCTTCGAGGCCGTCAGTCAACAGTGACAAATCGATAGCCGCGCCGGCGGCTTTCTTTTCCAGGTGGTCGAGCTGGTCGGCGAGGATGGCGCGGCTGTCGAACAGCAGCCGCCCGACCAACGTACTCTTGCCGTCGTCGACACTACCTGCGGTGAGGAAGCGCAAGGCGCGGTGACCTGCGACTTCTGCCGAGGTCTCGTGGGGGTCGTCAATCGGCGACGGGGTAGCCATGGTTGTCATCAGAAGTAGCCTTCCTTCTTCCGCCGCTCCATGGATGAGTCGGAAGTACGATCGTCCATGCGCGTGGCGCCGCGCTCGCTGACCGTCACCTGGAGCGTTTCGGCAACGACGTCGCTGGCGCTGCGCGCCGAGCTTTCTACGGGGCAGGTGCACGTCATGTCGCCGACAGTTCGAAAGCGCACTTCGGCGACTTCGACCGTCTCGCCTGGCTCGGCAGGGGTCACCTCGGTCAGCGGCACCAACAAGCCCTTGCGCCGGAGCACTTGGCGCCGATGGGCAAAGTACAGGTTCGGCAGCGGAATGTTCTCGCGGTCGATGTACAGCCACACGTCGAGTTCGGTCCAGTTGCTGATCGGGAAGGCGCGCATGTGCTCACCTGGCTTGATCCGCGTATTGAACAACGTCCACAACTCAGGGCGCTGCTCCTTGGGCTGCCACTGGCCGAAGCTATCGCGATGAGAGAAGATGCGCTCCTTGGCGCGGGCCTTTTCCTCGTCGCGACGTGCACCGCCCAGCAGCACATCGAAGCGGTGTTCATCGATCGCTTCGAGCAGCGCGACCGTCTGATGACCGTTGCGCGATTCGAGTGGATGCGACAGGCGAACGCTGCCGCGTCGGATCGAATCTTCGAGGTGGCCGACGACGAGGTGTTCGCCCATTGCCGCTACCCGACGATCGCGGAACTCGATGACTTCGGGGAAGTTGTGACCGGTATCCACGTGCAACAACGGGAAAGGCAGACGGCCATTGTACTGCCCGTCAGCGCCTTTGTTCTTGAACGCCTTCTCGGCCAGCCTCAGCACCACGCAGGAATCCTTGCCGCCGGAGAACAACAGTGCGGGTCGCTCGAACGCGGCCACTGCCTCGCGCAGAATGAAGATGGCTTCTTCTTCGAGCCAGTCGAGGTGGGTGCAGTCTAGGTCTAGTGCAGGCATCGTTTTGCTCCATCGGACGGAACCTGGCTGTCGAGCAACAGGCGACGCACCTCGGCCACGACGCCAAAGGAGCCGGCCGCGCACACCAGACCGCGGCTACCTGCCGCCCTTCGGGCAGCCCGCAGCGCATCGGCGCAGGTCGAATGGGTAGAAACCAACAGCCCAAGCTCGGTGGCAGCGGACGCGCACTCGGCTGGGGCGAGGGACCGGGGCGTGAGCGCCGGGCAGACGTGGACGCGGTGCACGCGGCGCGAGAGCGTCTGCAAGACTTCGCGGTAGTCCTTGTCGGCCAGCACGCCGAATACCAGTTCGACCGGCCGATCCGGGTACAGGTCGAGCAGAGCATCTGCCAGCGCTCGCGCACCGTCGACGTTGTGGGCGACGTCGAGAAGCGCGCCGTCGATCTCCTCGAGACGGCCCGGCCAACGGGTGGACGCGAGCCCCGCCGCGACGGCGTTTTCCGGTACCGTCAGCCCGTGGGGGGCGAGGAGTTCGAGCGCCGCTCGAGCCAGCGCGGCGTTCTGTCGCTGGTGGACACCCCGCAACGAGAGCGGCCCAGCGTAATCGCTGGAGCAGACCGAGAGGGGCGCAGACGTCCGCGCCGCTTCAGTACGCAACACGTCCATCGCTTCAGGTGCTTGACCGGGAGCCACCGCGACGGGCACCCCAGGCTTGAAGATCGACGCCTCGGCCTGCGCGACCTCCCTGAGCGAAGTGCCGAAATACTCTCGGTGATCGAGGCCGATCCGGGTCACGGCCATCGCACTCGGCCGCAGCACTGCGGTGGCGTCCAAGTGGCCGCCGAGCCCCGTCTCCACGATGGCCACATCGACCTCGTGACGAGCGAAGAAAATCAGGCCGAGCAAGGTAGCGAGTTCGAAATACGTCAACCTGTCCTCGTTGGCAGGGTCGTCCTGCCATGGGCAGGCGCGCCGCACGGCTTGAATCAGATCAGCCAACTCGTCGTCGGACACTGGCCTGC
>Ga0335394_10009531_pt1 | contig 10953 bp, 8 predicted proteins | sample MAT03_FD_205741 | JGI IMG/M metagenome (GOLD analysis project Ga0335394, IMG submission 205741) | Freshwater microbial communities from Lake Fryxell liftoff mats and glacier meltwater in Antarctica - MAT-03 (spades assembly) (version 2) ... | reverse complement strand
GTCGGCCAGGTCGGCGACTCACGCGTGTACCTCGCCCGCGATGGCACGGTCACCCAGCTCACCGAGGACCACACCTGGCTCAACCTCCAGGTCCAGCAAGGTCTCCTGACGCCCGAGCAAGCACGCGGCAGAGCCGGCAAGAACATCATCACCCGCGCGCTCGGCCTGCGACCCTTCGTCGAAGTGGACATCCTCGTCGTGCCCGTGAAGCCGGGCGACCGCTTGCTGCTCTGCTCGGACGGCCTCCACGCCTACCTCGACTCGGGGACCACCCTCGCCGACCTGTTCAAGCTCGACGTCCGCGACGCGGCACGGGCGGCGATCCGCCACGCCAACGCCTGCGGCGGCGCGGACAACATCACTGCTCTGTTCGTCGAATTCCTCGCCTTGCCTTGAGCCGTCCTGCCGGGCGCGAGGTCACGCAACCTGGCCCCGAGGACAGGCCCGGGTGCCATCGAGACAGAGGCCGAAGTCGACCGGATCCGGCCCTGTGGCTGTCGACCGTGCCCCCCCGTACGAGCCCCCGCATCGCTCGGCCGCTCTCGGCCGCCTGCGTGGTCGCGGAGGACTCCGACGAGGCCCCGCCGGCCGAATCGCCGTCGTTGGAGCCGCCGCAGGCGGCCAGGATCAGGAGCGCGAGCGGTGTGCGACGGGCTCGCATGGCCGGCTTATACCTAGCGGAGGATCGAGAATGGAGGGGCGAAGCACGGGCGTCGCCGCCGGACTACAGTGCCGCGATGCGACTCCCCCTCTCGTACCTCGCTCTCTTTATCATGGGCTGTCAACCGACCGCGCCGGCCACGACCGACTCGACCAGTTCGGGCGGATCCGACACGGGCTCCGGCATGACCGGCGGGCCGGGCATGAGCAGTGGAGCGACCGCGCCGACCACATCCGGCACGACCGAGCCGCCCGCGACCGGCAGCACCAGCGAATCGATGTCGGGCACGACCGGCGGCACGACCTCGGGCGCGACCTCGGGCACGACCGCCGGCACCACCACGTCCTCCGACACCACCACGACCTCTGACGCTTCCTCGAGCAGCGGCCAGGTCGAGCCCGGTTGCCCCGGTGGCAAGCCTCTGTTCCAGTCGCCCGAGCTGGTCGTGGACCAGGGCCTCGAGCTGTGCCCCGACGGCCTGGTCCATCGCCACACCGCGGTCGAGTGCGTACATCCGACGACGTTCGGTGAGGCGTGCAAGGCCCCGAAGACGTGCAGCCAGCCCTGCGACGACTTCGGGGACGGCCTGTGCACCAATTACGTCCAGGGCTGCAACTGCGAGTATCCGTGCGCCACGGACGCGGATTGCGCGGCGGACGCGGCCTGCCTGTGCCAGGGGGGCCTGCCGCTCGGGGGTGGCCAGACCCATTATTATGTCGGATGGACCGAGTGTGTCCGCGCCGCCTACCCGCGCCCATCAGACCTACGAGGTCACGCTGCTGGCCGACTTCGAGGACACGTACGGGCAGGTGCTCGGCCAGACGAGCACTTTGCGCGTGCACGTGGCCGGCCCCGAGCCGAGCTTCGACATCTCCAGCGGCACGGCGATCACACTACTCGCGCCCGACGAGCCGCGCGCGCTGGTCGCCCGCACGATCAACGTCGCCCACCTGCAGGTCGTCGTGCACGCCGTGCGCTCCGCCCACTGGCCCGCCCACGTCGAAACCATGGCCCCGGACGACGGCTGGCAGGCGCGCGCCGCCGCCCGCTTCGGCCCACCTGTCCTCTCGTACATGGTCCCCGTGACAGGTATGAAAGACCAGGTCGTCCGCACCACGATCGACCTCGGGGCCGCGCTGCCCCGCGGCCTCGGCCACGCGGTCGTCCAGGTCCGGCCCGTCGACTGGCCCGACGCCGAAGTACCGCGCTTTCGCACGTGGCTGCAAGCCACGCGAATCGGCCTCGACGCGGTTGTCGACGCCACCACGGTCCTCGCCTGGACCACCGACCTGCAGACCGGCGCCGCCTTACCCGGCGTGCGCGTCCAACTCGGCGCCGCGGCGGCCCACAGCGACGCCGACGGCCTCGCCCGCCTGCCGCTGCCCACGACCCGCACCCCGGTGCTCACCGCGACCCGCGGCCAGGACGTCGCCATGCTCGCCGACGACGGCGAGGGCTTCATGCGCACGGTGCGCGCGCCGCTGCTGTTGCCCGTGGTCGTCACCGACCGCGGCGTCTACGGGCCCGGCGAGACCGTGCGGGTCAAGGGCTGGCTGCGTCGGCACACCCGTGGGCCGCTCGGCGAGCTCGCGCCGGTCGACGCACGCGCGCTCACCTACACCCTCGTCGACCCCGCGGGCCGCGAGCGCGGCGCGGGCCAGCTCGAGCTCACCCGCCACGACAGCTTTGACTTCACCGTCACGCTGCCGCCCCTCATCAACCTGGGTGTGGCGCGCCTCGCCTTCTCCGCGGGCGACGAGCACTTCGTCCACGCCCTGCAGATCGCCGGGCGCCCGCAGCCCACGCTCCGCGTGCGCAGCGACGCCGGCCCGCACATCGTCGGCGGCCACGCCGACCTCACCGCCTCCGTGCGAGCCTCCGCCGGCGACGCACCGATCACCGCGCTGCAATGGACCGTGCACCAGACGCCCGCGCACTTCACCCCGCCCAGCCACGAGGACTTCGAGTTCGGTCGCCGGCGTGAGACCCACGACACGCCGCCCGTGGTGCACCACACCTCCACCGACGCGCGCGGCGAGCACACGCTGCGCGCCCGCTTCACCGCGCTCACATTCCGCGAGCCCACCGCCGTAATCGCCGGCGCCACCGTGACCGCCGAGTCCGGCGTGCTCGACCTCGCCCCGGCGACCGTGACCCTCCTGGTGCACCCCGCGAGCCTGTACGTCGGCCTGCGCAGCGCCGGTCGCTTCGTTGAGGCCGGCGCGCCGCTGATCGTCGACGCGGTCGTCACTGACCTGGGCGGCAAGCGAGTGAGCGGCCGGCCGATCGTTTTCCGGGCTCACGCCCGCACCGCCGACGGCAAGCCCGGGAGATCGATCGGCGAGTGCCGCCTGCGCTCCGCGCACGAGCCGGTCCGCTGCGCCCTCCAGCCGCAGGGCGCCGGCGAGTACAGCTTCACGGCCACCGTCGTCGACGAGCAAGGCCGCGCGCAGGACAGCGAGCTCACGCTATGCGCCGCGGGCGAGCCTAGCACGCGCCCCGCCGACCCCGCGCTGCGCGTCATCCCCGATCACGACCAGCATCGCGTCGGCGCCACCGCGAGGGTACTGGTGCTCGCCCCCTTCACCCCCGCCGAGGGCCTGTGGACGCTGCGCCGCGACGGCGTGCGACGCAGCGGGCGCTTCCACATGCGCGGCGTATCCACGGTGCTCGACATCCCGATCGACGAGGCCATGGCACCGGGCGCCGTGCTGCACGTACAACTGGTCGGCCAGCAGCCGCACCATACGAACAGCCCTCGACCCGCCCACGCCGAGGGCGAAGCACGGCTCACCGTGTCACCCTCCGGGCGCAGCCTCGACCTGTCCTTCGAGCCAGCCCCCGCGCAGCAGCGGCTCACCGTCACCGTGCGCGGCCCCGACGGCCGCCCGGTCGTCGGCGCCGAGGTGACGGCCTTCATCGTCGACGAAGCTGCGCACGCCCTCACAGATCTATTCGCCGACTATCCCCCGGACCTCGGCACCGGCACCACCGATCATCGCAACCGCCACAACCTCGTGGGCACCCACGGCCCACCCGCGTCCGCCTACCCCTTCGCCCCCCTCCTACGAAGCGTCCCCGTGAGCAGCGTCCTCGACGACCCCGTCGGCATCAGGCTTGCCGGCAGCCATCCTGCCTCACGCGTGCGCCTCCGTGGTGCCCCGAGTTCGCACAGCGACCTCGACAGCCCCGTCGTGTTCACCAGCGCCGCGCTCACCGACGTGGCCGGTCGCGCCCACGTGGCCTTCACGCTCCCGCACGGTCGCGCCCACCACCGCGTGCTCGCCTACGCGACCGCCGGCACCGACCGCTTCGGCGCCGCGCAGACCACCCTCACCGCGACGCCTGCGCCCCGCGACCCCTGATTACCTCGCCCTTCGGCAGACCGTCCCGCTCAACCACCGCGAACGCGACGAGCAGCGCCGCCTGTCCCTCGGGACAGACGGCAGCCCGCCTCACCATCTTAACCTTACTTCCCCGCCGCGCCGATGTGGCCACGCTCGCGGACTCATCCGCCTGCATCGGACGCGCGATGACAGACAGCCTGGCCCGAAGGCCAGGTCCGGCAGACACCGAGACAGCGGTCAAAGTCGACCGGGTCCGGCCCTGAGGCTGGCGGCCTCACCCCGCCTACGAGCCCCCGGACGGGCTCATGCGCGGCGGCGAGATCCCCGGGTTCCGGCCCGATCCTGTCCCGATTTTGTCGCGATCCGGGTCTGTCTCGAGACAAATCCCTGAATTCGGGCTCGTATGGCCCCCTACGCGACCACACGCACCGTATCACAAATGTCGGCCTCGTCGGTGAGATCCCGCTGCAAGAGCCGCCCAACTGGGCCACGCCGGCGATCAACCCGCACAACAGCTACCGCCGCAACGCGCAGGGCAACAAGGCGTTTTGCGCCCCTGACCTCCAGGTCTACGACCTCGACGTCGACTACGACGAGTGCCCCAACCTCGACATGACGGTGTATGTCGCCAACCTCGGCTGCCTCGGCGTCGGCCCCGGCGTGCAGGTCTCGTTCTACGCCGAGGGCATCGGCCTGCTCGGCACCGTCCTGACCAAGGGTCCGCTGGTCGCCGGCGCGGCCGAGCAGGTCGCGCTGAGCGTGCCCAATGCCATCAACCCCGTCACGATCTACGCGGTCGTCGACGACGACGGCATGAATAAGGGCGAGCTCAACGAATGCAAGGAGAGCAACAACGCGACGGAGCCGCTGCTCGTGTGCGTCAATCCTCAGTGAGCCGTCGCCGCCCGCGCTCGCCGCGGGCCAGCTCGGTGGCGAGGGTGTCGAATTGCATGGCCGCCGAGTGCCAGGAGGCCATCATATAAGTCAAGACTTATATAGCGACTGGAGACCGATTAAAGCCCTTTTGAGCCCCATCCGGCGATGTTGTGTTCGTGATCCACTCGCCGTCGTCGAGTCAGACCGCCCGCCGCATGACCACGAGGTACTGATACGGGAGCAGCGTCAGGTCGGTGCGATCGTGCACGAAGCCGAGCTTACGCAGGTGTGCCGCGACGATCTCGTCGGCCACGCGCATCGCGGCCGGCGGGCCTGGAGCGTCGTCGGGCGCGTCCTTCTTGAAGTCGACGATCACCAGAGTCCCTCCGGGTCGCAGGTGCGCGCGCAGCTTGCCGAAGAACGCGGTCGGATCGGCGATGTGATGATAGCTGTCGACCATGATCGCTAGATCCACAAGCTCCGGCAGCTTCGGGTCGTCCGCTGCGCCCTGTACGGCGGTGATGTTCGCCAGGCCTTCCTTCACGGCCCGCTCACCGAGGTAGCGGACCATGTCGGGCTCGAGGTCCTGCGCATAGACCCGACCCTGCGGCACGGCCCGCGCCAGCCGCATCGCGAAGTAGCCAGTGCCGGCCCCGAGATCGGCGACCTTGGCGTTCGGCGCCAGCCCGAGCGCCGCGATCACCTCGTCGGGCTTTTGCCAGGCCGCCCGGTCCTCGGCGTCGAACTGCGCGACCCACTCCTCGGCCCGGTCGAAACGATGGTGCTTGTGGTGTCCGCTCGGCCGATGATCGGCGGCCGGCTGCGCGAGCTCCCCGGCGATCTCCTGCTCTTGTGCGTGGAACCCGGGCGGCAGCGGATCGTGGGGAGGATCGTGGGGAGGATCGTGGGGAGGATCGTGGGGAGGATCGGCGTGCCGGGGCGTGGGCTTCGGCGTGGTCAACGGAACCGGCTCGGACGGCGAGCCTGTGCAAGCGACGGCCGCGAGCGCAAGCAGGAGAGTTCGACTCGTGCGCGTGATCGGACGCATGCGATCGGGCTAGAGATTGAGGAGCCGCTGCGGCACTTCGGCGCCCTGGTCCGCGAGGCGGCGCAGGAAGCCGACGACGTTCGGGGTGCTCTTGAACTCGGTCGTGCCGTCCTCGGCGCGGGCGGCGATGAACAGCGGGCGGTACTCGATCGTGCTGTCGGCGCGGGTGTCGGGCTCGACGATCTCGACGATCTGCATCGACTCGTGGCCGACGCCGCTGTTGAGGCGGACGACGATGTCGACGGCGTGCGCGAGCGAGAGGGCGAGGCCCTGGACGGCGCCGCCCGAGGCGGTGCCGAGAGCCGCGAGGCGCGACAGGGCGTGGGCGGTGTTGATGCCCCACAGCGAGACGACGACGCCGCGGCTGGCACCGGCGAGCGCGTCGATCACGGCGGCGGCGTCGCTGTGGTTGCACTGCTGCGAGATGACGAGGTCGAGGCCGCCGCGCAGGAGCACGTTGAGCACGTGTTGCAGCTCGATCTTGTCGTTGGCCTCGATCAGGCGGCGGACCGGGACCCAGCCCTTGCGGCCGCTGCCGAGCCGGCCGGAGTCGGAGATGCATGCGACGCGCAGGGAGTCGGGGATCTCGCCCATGAGCGCGCGCATGAAGCGGTCGAGGTTGACGCCGCCCGAGGCGCAGACGAGCACGCGCCGGCAGGCTCGCAGGGTGAGCACCAGCAGCTCGCGCATGTCGGCGCTGAGCACCCCCTCCTGGACCAGCGCGGTGAGGTTGTTGGCGTCGGTGCGCATGCGCCGGAGGGCGACGACGATCTGGCGACCGGGGTGCGGCGGCAGCAGGGCGTACAGGTAAAAGCCGTGCTCGACGGTGCCTTCGAGCACGTGGGTGCCCTCGCCCATCAGGCCGCGCTTGCGGGTCATCCGCTGGATGACGCGCATGAGCGCGGCCTCGCCGGTGAAGCGCAGCTCGAGGCGTTCGGCGAGGCCGCTGTCGCGGACCACGTGCACGGGGCTGGTGCCGACGACCTGGATCTCGCGGACGCTGTCGTCGCGCATGAGGTCGCCGAGCGGACCCCACTCGAGCGCCTCTCGCAGCACGCGCTCGCGGAACGGGCCGACGTCTACGGTGGCTTCGATCTGCTGCGAGTCGCGGAAGTCGGCGAGCACACCGTCGACCATCTCGATGACGTCCTTGCGGTCGTCGTCGGTGACGTCGTGGGTGCCCAGCGGATCGAGGCGTGGCACCGCCTTGAGCAGGGTCTGGTGGATCTGCGCGGCGAGGCCGTCGAGGTAGCTGCTCTCGACGCCCGCCGCGGCGACCCGCTGGGCGGAGGTGACGAGGCCAGTATCATCGGCGACCAGCTCGACGAAGTCGGGCTTGTCGCCGGGCCTGGTGGCCGGGCTCCGCCGCTCGCGCGGCGGCGAGGTCAGCAGCGCGTCATCCCCCTCGAGCAGCAAGATGTAGTCGCCGACGTAGACGCGGTCGGTGCGGCGGATCGGGCGTGGGGCCGCGACCTTGCGGCCGTTGAGGTAGGTGCCGTTGGTGCTCTCGAGGTCGTGGACCTCGATGGTCCCCTCGCCCTTGACGAATTGCAGGTGGTGCTTCGAGACGTTGACGCGGTCGAGGACGAGGTCGTTGTCGTCCTCGCGGCCGATCGAGAAGCTGGCGCCCTTGAAGGAGAAACGCTGGGTTTGCCCGCCCTTCTCGTGGACTACTACGGTCAGCACACGCCAGGCTTACCCCGAAGGGCCACGCCGACTCAAGGGCCGGCGGTCCGCGCGACGTGCGCTGGAACGCCGGGCAGGCCGCGTTCGGACAGGCCTTGGCCCGGTGGTTTCGCGCGGCGGCGCGTGTCGATCCCGGCGGGTCGGTCTGAAGCCCGCGCCCTCGGCGGGCTTAGAACTCGTCGATGCGGTCGAGCGCGTCGTCCAGGGCGTCGACCTCGCGACGCGATGGTTTGGCCCGCTCGTCGGCTGCGGGCGCCGGTGCGAGGAGCCGCTCGGTCGGCACCGCGGACTCGGGCCGATCGGAGACGGCCGACATCGTCAAGCCGCCGGCCATGGCGGGCTGGCGACCGTGACGGACCCAGCGGCGACCGGCGAGGAACAACCCCACGATCGCTATCAGGGCCACCAGCGCGGTGCCATAAATGATCTCGGGGCGGCCGACGTAGCCGCGGATGTCGGGGAAGCGGTCGGCGAGGGCCGTCTCGATCTCGACGCGAGACATGCCCTGCTGGGCCTGCTCGAGGATGTGGGCCTCGAGCTTGCGGGCCTGCGGCGACGGACAGCTGGCGATCGTGCGGCCGGGACAGTACGGCGACATGAGGTCGTGCGACAGCTCGGTGGCCAGCGCCTCAGCCTGCTCCGGGTCGCCCGAGGGCGTGCCTGGCGGCGCGTGTCCGACGGGGTCGGTCGCGGGCGGTGGGCTGGCCCCGGGGGCGTTGCTCACCGGGTCGCTCGCGGGCGCGGGCGTGGGACCTGCGGGTGTAGGACCCGCTGCGGCCGGTTGCGCGATCTCTTCCATCGGCTCAGTCGTCGCCCATGTTGAGCTTCTTGGGGCTCTTGCTGCCGCCGCCGCCGACGTGCTTGACCTTGGCCTTGCCGGTGTTCTTGGGCGGGTTGAGGGCCGCCATGCAGAACTTGTCGTGCTTCTCCTTCACCTTCGGGTCGGTGAGGTCATCCTTGGGCAGCTCCTCTGAGCTGACGTTCTTGAGGTACTTGATGATCTTGCTCTCGACGATGGTCCAGCGCGCGTCGGCGGTGGCGATCGCGACCTGGTCACTGTCGTTGAACGCGCCGGGGTAGCCGTTCATCACCAACTCGTGGGCCTCGAGGAAGTGGCCGATCAGCTTGGACTTCTCGAGGATCCGCGGCTCGCTCGCGAGCATGCGCTGCTGCCATGTGTTGACCATTGGGATGAAGATCTGCTTGAACTGATGCCACTGCTCGCCAGCGGGGCTGCCCGGCTCGACGCCGATCGCCTTCTCGCCTTCCAGCTTGATCTTCTCGCGGAAGCAGTCGAGCTCGCCCCAGTAGTTGAGCAACTTCTTGAGGTTGGCCTTGTCGAACTTGTGGAGGTGACGCTCGCCCTCGGGGTCCTTGCGGTCCCAGGCCGAGAATTCGGCGTCGGTGGGCGGCGGCAGGCCGGTCGGGCGCGGCTTGGGGTTGGCCTTGAAGCCGGCCTTCTCGAGCGCCTCCTTCTCGGGGTCGCCGCCCATCTTCTCGGCCAGGCTCCGCGAGTCCCCGTCGCCGCCACAGCCGATGAGGAAGCCGGGAAGCAGCAGCGCAAGCGCCAGCGCGCCACCGCACAGGCTGCCGAGATCACGTCGCAACGCACCGGTCATGTCGTGTGTCCTGTCGTCCAGAGGAGCCCGACTTTAGCCGGGCCGCACCGCGCCTGTAAAGCAACGCCGCCGCCGTTCGGTTCGCTGCGCAGCGCGGTGGCCGCGCCCGCGGGCCGAGATCCACGCGAGGTCGGGCACCTGGGGCCGGATCTCGCGGTGCGACGCTCCGGCGGTTGCCCGGGGCCGGGCGCGCGGGGTAAGACGGCGACCTCTCGCATGCCAGCCCGAAGCACCGCCACAGCAGTCGCCAAACCAGCGCCCAAGCCCGCCGCCAACAAGCCCAAGCCGGCGCCCAGGCCAGACGACGAGCCCAAGCCGGCGCCGAGGCCCGCGGGCAAGCCGGCGCCGGGCCCCGTACGGCCGCGCGCGGCCAACGGTGCCGCTCAGGCGCCCGCGGTCACCGGTCCTTCGGGACAGGAACCAAAGGCCAGGCCCGCGGTGGCGCTCAAGGTCGGTGACCGGGCCCCGGACTTCGCGCTACCGGCCGACGACGGGCGGACGTACGCGCTCAAGGATCTGCGGGGCAAGCGGGTGGTCCTGTACTTTTATCCGCGTGACGCGACGCCCGGCTGCACCACGGAGGCGTGTGATTTCCGTGATCGCCAGGCGGCCTTCGCGGGCGCTGGCGTGACGGTGCTCGGGGTCAGCGGCGACGACCTCAAGTCGCACGCCCGCTTCCGCAGCAAGCACACCCTCTCCTTTCCTCTGCTGTCCGACCCCGATCACGCGGTCGCTACCGCCTACGGCGCTTTCGGCGAGAAGGTGCTGTATGGGCGGACCAGCATGGGCATCCGGCGCAGCACCTTCGCGATCGGGCCGGACGGCGCGATCGAGGCGGTGTGGCAGCCGGTCCGGGTGCCGGGCCACGCCGAGGCCGTGCTCGCGGCGGTCGCCGCCCCGACGCGCTGAGTGGGCTGCACCCGCGCGGTGAGTCCGGGTTACCCTACCGCCGTGTCCGCTGCCCGTGACCCGGCCCTCGCGTCCACGACCCTGGTCGTGACCGCGGACGATGTGCTGCGGGTCGCGTTCGCCAAGCTGCTGCAGGCACGGGGTCACCGCCTCGAGTTCGCCCCGGAGCTGCCGCCGGCGCCGTGGACAGGTGTGTGCCTGGCGGTGGTCGACGACCGCTGTCTGCCGGTCGGCACCCTGTTCCCGGCGATGTTCGCCGACCCCGACACCTTGGTGCTCGCGGTGACCGGCGACGAGGCGCGGGCGGCCGCGCTGCTCGGCGCGGGCGCGATGGACTTCCTGGTCCGACCGTTTAGCGCGGCCGGGCTGGCGGCGCGGCTCGACGCCGTCGAGCGCAAGCTGGCGCTGCTCGAGCGCCGGCGCGAGGCCGAGGCCGGCGCGCGCGAGAGCCATCGGACGCTGGCGACGCTGATCCGCAACCTTCCGGGGATCGTGTTTCGTTGCGACAACGACCCGGCGTGGACGATGGAGTTCGTCAGCGACGGCTGCTTCGAGCTGACCGGATACACCGCTGACGACTTCGTGTCGGGGCGCCTGACCTACGGGTCGATCATCCACGCCGATGACCGCGAACAGGTCTGGCAGGCGGTGCAACGCGGGGTCGACGAGCGCCGGCTGTACCGCACGACCTATCGCGTGATCACGGCGCGAGGCGAACCTCGGTGGCTGTGGGAGCAAGGCCAGGGGGTCTACGGGGTCGACGGCGAGCTGCTGGCGATCGAGGGCTTCATCAACGACGTCACCGCC
>Ga0335394_10009523_pt1 | contig 10958 bp, 9 predicted proteins | sample MAT03_FD_205741 | JGI IMG/M metagenome (GOLD analysis project Ga0335394, IMG submission 205741) | Freshwater microbial communities from Lake Fryxell liftoff mats and glacier meltwater in Antarctica - MAT-03 (spades assembly) (version 2) ... | reverse complement strand
TGGTGAATTGCCTTGGATGAACCCTACTATTTTTGCAATTGGTTTATGTGCAGGTGCGGCTTTTGCCTTAATATCCAACACTTATTTAGCTTATAACGAAAGAGTAAAAACCGAAGGTCAAAGAAACAGCATTTATACAACACTCTCTTTAATCATTGGATTCACAAGAATAGAAGAAACCCAGATAGTAAAATTAATTTTTTACGATATCATCAGGAATCCGATTATCGAAAGTTTTGGATATAATTTTTGTGGTGGAAGTTTTTTCGGTGGCTTTAAGATTGCATTTTCAGCAACAATACTTGCTATTCAGTTAATGGAAGGTAAGACGAAAATTAACTTTCAGTCACCGATAAAGTTTAGTTAAAATTTACTCACGGCTTGCATACTTTGCACGGTTGGTACTCTTCAACAGCATCACTGAAATTTATTGGCTGGCTCATGTCTTGCGGCTTCAAATAACGGCACCCCTCAAAATGAAAAGTCTTTCTTGAGCTTGTGACATAGACCTTCTTCTCAAGCTCAACAGGCTTAATTTCTGGAGCTGACTCAACAAAAGACAGAGCAGTGATGAAAAGCGAAAATAAGACGATGTAGCTAGCGTAGGCTTGCTTCATGAGAATAAATTCATTTGATCTTTTGGCACTGGATATACAGCTTCAACAGCCATTCTTAAAGCTTCGGAAACGGATATTAACCGCCCTTCTTGCTTGCTCATCTGTAGCGTCATATGCTTGACTTGCTCTACTTGCTTTTTTGAAAGAACAACAGAAAGTCTCATCCCGTCATTAATCTCTTTTGGTCTACCCATTGAAAATACTCCTTAAAATAGTAACTTACTACCTTAAACCTTATGTGTGGAAATGTTCAAGGTTTTTTAAGCTCGATTGTATTTTCGTTCCAATAATTTATGTTAGTCCAGATAAGGGAGGAGATGAAATTAAAGCTTGCATCTTAAAATCGATTATTAATAGAATATTTTTATTCAAACCAAATTAAAAACCTTATTTTAAAAAAAAATGCTTCAAATTAAATATATCACATTAATTTTATTAATATTTCCTTCTTTTGCATTTTGTGGTGCTATTGAGGAGAATCTACTTAAAAAAACATATCCAAGCATACCTAAAACAGCTAACAGTATTAAAATTTTAAAGCAAGCCACAGACGGTGATCTTATTCAGTTTAACGAAGCTGGAGACAAAATAATTTATGTTAACAAAAATGGGTCTGTGATTGATGTTACCAAACAGATTTCAAATCTCTTTGCACCAGAAAAAATTTTACAAATAAGCATAACAAACAGCAATGATTTTTGTCATTCTGTTGGATATGTCTCAGCCTATAAAGAAGGTTTAAAAGGCAATTTTTACCCGTTTTTTTGGTCGCAGGAAACATGTAAAATATTGCCATATACAAACCAAAAATCCATAAATTATATCTCACCAACACACATTAACAACAATGGATTAATCGTTGGATATGGATCTAAGTTCTATGAAAGGGTAGTTTATCTAGGAAATAAAAAGATTGAGAAAAGTTTTTTGTGTATAGAGTCTGTCAGCGCTGTTTGGATAAATCAAGAAGATTTTAAGTTGATAGAATTATTTGAAGGCAAAGATAACTATAGTAATTGTTCAAGTCTTGGGTCATCTCTAACTATAGATGATGAAAATTTTATTCATTTCTGGTTTGACCAAGAAGGTTCTGATTATTCAGGCTCCATACACTTAAATGAGATAGAATAAGGGTGTTTTGACTAAAACCGAGCTTGTGCCTTCTACACTACGAAAGACACTCTGAAATAAATTCAGGTGGCAATCGAATTCCCAGATTTTCATGAAGGGTACATGTAAGCCCGATTTTCATGAAGGGTACGTGTAAGCCAAAATTAGCCCCATATTACGATAAATCATTTACCCCTACAAACCGAGCTTCAAAGCGGCACTATTTTTCCATTTATTCACTTCTCGGATATATTTCTTGAGGGTGTCGCTTTTCTTGTGCCCTGTCTGATCCATGATCGTATGTTCCGGAGCGTCATTTAAAATAGCTTGTGTTACGAATCCCGCTCTCAAAGAATGCCCTCCGAAGTCCGGTAAAAAAACCGTTGAATCAAGATCTTTTCTTTTTTTAGCGTCCGTAATTATTTCGACAATGTGACTATTTCGATTAATGATAAGTGTTACAGACTTGCACGATAAAGCTTTATCTTGAATCTGCCCATGTCTATTAATCGCTTTAAATATCGCACCTGACTCTATCTTGGCACAGCTGATCCAATCTTGAAGTGATCTTAACGGACATATTTCAGGGTTTGAAGCATAAGGAATATTCACCTCTCTCATACCTGTTTTTGACCACGGCAGCATTATGACAAGCCCTTCTTTTAAAAATGAAAGATGTTCTTTTTGAATATTTATTATTTCGGATCTGCGTAAAGCCCCAACAAAACCGATGAGAAGCAAAGCTTTATCTCTCTTCCCCGTTAATGTTTCCGGTAATGATCGTACCATTTTCTTGATATCGTCCATGAGAAGAGGAGACTTTCTGGTTTCTATAATTCTATGAGGTTGTTCTTTGCATAAAGTTTTTTTAATTCCTGTTAAGGTCTTTTTAATTGCTAGATCATTCCGGTTAAAAGAGTGCCCGTGGTACTCGTGGATTTTTGCAATCGCTGTTAAACGCCCCGTTAGCGTGTTCCACTTTAAAGGCTGTTTTTCTTTAAGCTCTTTTTTCTTACCTGAAAACCCGACCCAAGAATTTAAAGCTCTATCTTCTAAATAATCGGCGACATCATGAGGATGCGCCGGCATTATTTGACGGCGGTTTTTTGCACACCACAAAGAAAAGTCTTCCCAGTCTGGAATGTATCTTTTTTGTGAACTGGCTTCCAAGCCTTGATTTGTAAAAGAATTTTTATAATCTAAAGAAACGCTAATTTCTGTACGGTCAATTATTTGTAAGTCAAAGCTCATAAATCCCTTTCTAAGTTCCGAGAAGCTACCCATCTCGGAAGTTAGAATAACAGAACTACGAAAGTTAAGCAACTATTAACTTCGGAACTTCCAAAGTCATTGCAAAGAAACTTAATTGTAAATGTAAACCCAATGGAAAATATCAACACTTGAAATAAATGTATCGGTTTTATAAAGTTTCCAGTTGTAAGCCATGTCTTACAACTGGAGCCATATGATAACAACAGTAATTAGCAGTTTTAAGGGTGGTACAACAAAAACCTCCACGGTTTTACACGTTGGATCCGCTCTTGCAAAATTCCATAAGAAGAAAGTCCTTTTAATTGACTTTGACAGTCAAGCAAACTTGTCTACTGGTTTAGGGGTCGGGTGTGATTGCCTTGAAACAACCGTCCCAGTTTTACAGGGTGAAAAAGATATAAGAGAGGTCATTCAAAAAACGACAGTAGACGGACTATGTATGATTCCGGCAAATACTTATCTCGATGGTGTTGAGCGAACAAGCCCTATTGTTTCAGATCCATACAGTCACGAGCGATTAAGGAAAGCCCTCAAGGGCCTAGATTTTGACCATTGCATTATAGATGTACCGCCTAGTTTGTCTTGGCTTACACAGTCAGCTTACTTTGCATCTGATTTATCTTTATTAGCGATAACACCGGAACCCTATTCAGTACTTGCTCTTCACAGATTAGCTAAATTTCATGCAATGATAAATGAACACCATCCGATCAAGCTTGCAGGCATCTTATTGTCTTTATGGGACCCTCGGACAGCGACAAACCAAGTCTTTACAGAGGGTATTTCTGAACTGTATCCGGACATGCTATTTAACACGCGTGTCCGCCGTGACGTGTCTGTATCTCGCGCTATACTACAAGGGAAAAGTGTTTTTGATGCTTACCCAAAAAGTCGGGTTGCTGATGATTACAAAAGTCTTACAATCGAATTTTTAAAAAAATGCTCTCAAATAAAACCCGTAAATAAATAATCCATCATGAATAAAACTTTAGAGAATGCACGTGACTTTTTTAAAAAACCTCAACAATCAGAAGTAGTATTTAAAGAAGGTTTTGAGAATTTAGGATTAATTAAAAAACCAACAATTTCAATTCATATATCAATTGATCTTACAGATAAAGAGCAACAGGCAATACAGAAAATACTTGTTGATGCTTATCAACCAAGCTCGATTTTAGAAAGTCAAGTATCCCTCCACGTAGAGCAACTCATAAATATTACCAAGCAAATAAAAAACATATCGGCTCAAAGTGTTCTACTTCACGGAGAGCGCATTAAACAGGCGCAAGAGCTTCTTTCAAACTACAGAGAGGGAGCTTTCTCAAAATGGTTGATGAATACGTATGGAAACAGACAAACGCCCTACAGCATGCTTGGTTATTATGAATTTCATACTAAAGCACCAAACGACTGCAAGTCATTAATTGAATCTGCACCGAAAAAAGCCGTTTACTTGTTAGCTTCAAGGATAGGTGATGAGAATAAAAAATTTGAGATAATCCAGAAGCATAGCACCGCATCACAATCAGATCTTTTACTTTTGATACAATCTGCATTTCCGATGCAAAATCCATCCAGAAAAAAGCCCTTAAATACTTTAACAATTGAATCTATCGAAAAACTTTGTATCAAACTTCAATCGCGCTCAAAACATTTATCCGAAAATGATCGAGAAGGAATCAAAAAACTTATTGAACGACTGCAAATCATATGAATTTATTAGGCTTACAGACTGAAAAACAGTTTTTTACATGGGATGTTGTTGTTGCATGGCGAGATAACGTTTTTAATGCTGACTTCATGAATTGCACAAAAAGCAATTACTTTGTAGCCATGTACAAGCTTATAGATACCGGAATTATTGATGTGATGAAGCCCTTAAATGATTTGGATGATGACTGGCTAGAAAATGCTAAAAAAGAAATATCAAAACTAAAAACTTGGTCAACTGCTACAAAAAAAGTAAGGGCTAGTTGCTTAAATTCATTTTACATATTTCTTAAACAGGATTTCGACACAAAAGTATCACCTTTTAGGAGCCATCCAACCTCAATACAGATAAAATATATGTTATCAAATGTTCGTGATGTCCATCTTACAGAAGATATACCCCCCGATCGCTTGTGCAACGAGTTAAGCAAAATAAATGTTAGAGATTCTTATATAGTTTGGTTAATGATGAATACCGGAAGACCTTTAAGAGATATTTTAAACCTACCTAAAATAAATGCAGAAGATGTTAGCCCTTATATTCTGAACACATATACCCCTAAACATATCTTAGGTGAAATAATGAATTTATCTAAAAATTCTAAGGTTTACTTATTCGAGACATTTTCAGGGAAGCGAGTCAATCGAACTCAAATTATGAGAAATCTAAAACAAGCCGGCCACAACATCGATCTAGGCTTTGATCTCACACCAGTTGTCTTACATGGTTATGTTTGCGCATATATGTGCCGTGACAAGCGATCAGTAATTGAAAAAGCTTTCGGTTTTTAAATTAATTGGTTGATTCAGCAATAATTTTATTGATTATTAAATTTATACGATGTATCAATTATGTTTTAGAAATAACCCTGAAACATGGGTAAAATGCAAACACCCGAAAAGCCCGGCAAGGCTTCGGGTGTTTTGAATCGATAAGACTCTTCTTTTGTTGTATTCTTATCGTATCAATTGCATAATTTTTGTGTCACTTGTTATAAAATATTTATATAAGCGATACAAGTTTTTAGCGTGTCTTTTACCCTTTTTCAGGCTCCCTTAATTTAAAAGGAGCTTTGAAAATGACTTCTCATATCGAACAATTTTTAAAAGTTTTAGAAACTGAACTGCCGCCAATTTGCGCGGATAAAGATTTGATTGAGGTTCTACCTGATATTTTTAGAAATGTAAGCAACTTGACTCGGATGCGAGCAAGGGGCCAGACTCCGCCTTATTTCCATGTGCAACCTCATATCCATTATTTACGCAATGATGTCATAGACTGGCTTAAAAACTCATATAGCATTACAAAATCAGTTAAGCTTGAGGAGTATTTAATATGACAATTAACCTTCGTGATTATCAAAAAGATTGTCTGCAAAGTATCCATGAGAATTATGAGCAGGGTATTAACACCCAGCTTATTCAAATGGCAACAGGGGCCGGAAAAACGGTTGTTTTTGCTCACCTGATACAGGAAGCAAAATGCCGATCATTGGTAATTGCTCACACATTAGAATTAGTATATCAGGCAAAGAACAAGATTAATATGATCTGCCCCAATCTCGAAGTAGGGCTTGTAAATGCAGAGATTAAAGAATTTCATAAAACTGTTGTAGTCTCAACCATCCAATCAGCTAGGCAACCTGAAAACCTTAAGCAGTTACAGGCGCAGGGCTTCCAATTATTAATTTATGATGAGTCGCATAGGGCTGCAAGTACAAGCTCAAGATACGTTTTAGATGCTTTAGATTTTGGAAAAGAAACAAAGCGTCTCCTCACAGGCTTCACGGCTACAGGCTATAGAAATGACGGTAAGGGGCTTGGTGAAGTGTTTCAAAAGGTTGTTTTCAATAAATCAATCAAAGATCTTATAGACCTTGGATACTTGTGCCGGCCTATTGGGATAAAAATAAAAACCGATCTTGATCTTGAAAAAGTTAAAACAGAAAACGGCGATTTTTGCACCGAGTCCCTTGCAACTTATATGAACACGCCAGAAATGAATGATGTAGTTGTTGATTCTTTTATTGAACATGCAAGCGACAGAAAAACTGTAGTTTTTGCGGTAACTGTAGATCATGCTAAAGCTCTCGAAAACGAGTTTAAAAGGCGCGGTATTGATGCAAAGTCAGTTTACGGCAGTATGCCTCAAGATGAAAGGAAAAGAGCGTTAGACGAGTTCCAAAGCGGTAAAATTCAAGTCTTAACAAATTGTCAAATATTGATTGAGGGTTGGGACTGCCCCGATATTTCAGCTGTAATTGTTGCACGCCCAACACAGTCCAAAGGACTTTATACCCAAATTTGCGGAAGAGGGTTGAGGCTAGCACCAAATAAAAAAGATTGCATTATTCTAGATTTTGGGTCCAAGTCGCATTCTCTTTGTGGTTTGGCATCCTTAGAATTAGATGAGGACACCGAAGAAATTAAACAGAAAGAGCGCAACGAGAGCAAATTGAGTGAATTTGCAAAAAGTTTGCCACCTTCAATTAACAAGAAACTTAAAGCTTCGATCATTCAATTTGATCTTCTCGGCGATGACTTTACTTGGATCAAGGATGGTACCACACATTATCTTAAAGCGTCCGGAGATAAAGTTCTTAAGATTTTTTCATGCAAAGACGGAAGCTATAGCGTCATTTTTTTCAAAGGTAATGACTACCAAACAGTAGCTAAGGGAATGTCTTTTGACTATGCCTTTTCAATAGCAGATGAATTTGCAAAAAGTAACCGTCAATTATTTTCAATAAGCGACCTTGACGCCCCTTGGAGAAAACTCCCGATCAGTAATAAACAGTTAGGTCTTTTAAAGTCCTACGGATTTAGAGCAGGTATCGAGGATTTATCTAGGGGACAAGCGGCTCTAATAATAAGCAGCGGTGTACTAAATAAAAAAACCGGCTAATAAATAGCCGGCTTTAAAACGAATAAAAAAACAGTGTAAACAGAAACCCTACAAAGGAACTGTCTAAAATGATTAATTTAGCAAATAACAGATTAAAAAGGATTTAAAATGCCACCTACTAACAGGTCTACAATGACACAAGACAACACAAAAACACAAGACAATTTTAACCCGATTAGCAAATTACATGAAGATGCTAGATCATTTATGCATTCCAAAAATATTTTTTTCGATGGTGCTTTTTATCAAACAATCGATAAAGAAAATATCTATTTTGAAATAAATGATGGTAACTCTACAAAAAAATGTTGGCTTAAATGCAGCTATCCTGAATCTCGAAAAGGTCGTCAAGGGTTTCGCATAACATTCGGGGGTTTTCATCCAGACTTACCGGATAAGCTAACAGAAACTTTTTGGCCAGACAAAGACTATCACCCTACAGATGAGCAAGCAAAAGAGAATGTTAAAAGGGATAAGGAACGAAAAAGGGAGGCTGAATTAAGAGCTATTGAACTAAAAAAAACCGATGATGAAAAAGCCAGTCAGTTAAAAGGAAGATATGACAAAGCATCTGCAACAGGATTAAGCCCTTATTTTGATAAAAAGGGTATAACCCCAATCTGCGTTCGTTATGAGATCAGAGGGAGAGAAACACTCGCTTTAATCCCGTTAAAAAATATTGATGGGGAAATAAGGGCGTTACAAGAAATTTACCCAACAAAAAGAGTACTTCAACAAGCTAAAGAGCCAAGGGATAAAAATGTAATCGGTAAATATTCAGGGTGCTTTTTTACGTTCGGGGAACTTGAAAATGGTAAAAAAATTCACATTAGCGAAGGATACTCAACCGCAAATTCTATTTTTGAAAGTACAAGCGAAATAGCTTTGATGGCGGTTAGTAGAACAAACCTTTTTAATGTAGCCAAAGCTGTTAGAGAAAAATGCCCAGATAGCGAAATTATAATTTGCGGTGATGATGATATTGATAAAAAATTAAACCAAGGTCGTGCTGATGCAATCGTAACAGCAAAAGCAATCAATCAATTGATGGATAAAGAAGAAAAATACAAAGGAACTCATAAATGCAAGGTTGTATTTCCAGTCTTTCCAGAGGACCAAGAACGCGATGAAAACAAAAAAGCATATACAGACTTCAACGATCTTATGTTAGTCAGTGGAAAAGAAGAGGTGAAACAGCAGATCGAACAAAAAGCTTATGTACCGGTGGATGAAAAAGAAAGTATGCAGAAGAAAAGTGATGATAATTTAAAAGTTGTTGAAGAAAATATTGAAACCTCTATTCAAAATGAATTAATTCTTAGCATAAAAACACCTTATAATAGTGCTAAATTCTTAATTAAAAACAAATTCACCCATCAAGGAAATAGGATTGCTTATTTTTGCGGGGATGGTTTTTGGCTATGGCAAAAAAAATATTATGAAGAGGTTAAATCAAACAAGATTCGACAAACTGTTTACGACTTTCTAAGCAATGCTAAAACTGAAGGTAAAAAAAAGAATGGTCCTAAAAATGACCTAAAAGAATCTGAAATAGAGTTAATTAGCTTTGATCCCACTAAATCAAAAGTTGATAATGTAATTGATTCGCTGAAAGCTCTTTGCACTTCTGAAAAAACGCCGGAATCGGGAGCATCTTGGATTGAAAATCGCAATTACCCTTCAACAAAAAATATTATAATTTTTAGCAATGGTATCCTCGACTTTGAAAAATGGATTCTCGATAAATCAATACCTTTAATGCCTCACACTCCTCTTTTATTAAATCCAAGCTACCTACCTTTTGACTACAAACCTCAAACTAAAGACCCTTTAAACTGGATACAATTTTTAAATATTATATGGAAAAATGATCCTCAATCTATTGACACAATGCAAGAATGGTTTGGTTTGTGCCTTTCGCAAGACCTTAAGTTTCATAAAATTCTTATGCTTGTCGGCCCTCCACGGTCTGGCAAAGGAACCATAGCGAGAATTTTAAGTATAATACTTGGCCCTTCAAACGTTGTTAACCCAACTCTTACAAGTCTTTCAGGAGCTTTTGGTCTTCAATCGTGGCTAAATAAATCGGCAGCAATCATAAGCGACGCTAGACTCTCAAATAAATCAGACACTGGGGTAATTAAAGAGCGTCTTTTATCAATTTCTGGGGAAGATCCCTTAACTATTGAGCGGAAACACAGGGAATCAATAACAACCACGTTGCCGGCAAGAATAATGCTTTTAACAAACGAAATGCCACATTTAGAAGACGCCAGTTCCGCCATGGCTTCTAGATATTTAGTGCTATCTTTAACTGAAAGTTTTCTTGGAAAAGAGGATTTAGACCTTGAAATTCGGCTTCGTAGTGAATTGCCTGAAATTCTTTTGTGGGCTTTGCAAGGCCTTGAACGATTACGAAAACGAAAAAGATTTATTCAGCCGGACAGTTCTAAGCAGCACATAGAAGAGTTGTATGCCATGACAAGCCCAATCAAATCTTTTGCAGATGATCGTTGCGAGACAGGGGATACAAAATGGATTGAAACAGCAACTTTGTTTAAGGCTTGGAAATCGTGGTCTGATGATAACGGATATGATCGGACGGGAACAGAGCAAGTTTTTGGAAGAAATCTTCGCGCATTATATCCAAAGATAATTGTTGCACAAACCCAAGATGCTTCCAAAAAAAGGATAAGAATTTATAAAGGTATTGGACTACAAGTTTTGCCAGTTCCTTAATGTTTTTTCTGCACGCGATGGCACGCGATCGGCACGCGATGGCACGCGATCGGCACGCGATCGGCACGCGATCGGCACGCGATCGGATATGTATCGCGTGCAGGAATTTAAACTTTTTCCAAAAAGAAAGGAAATAATTATTTTTAATATGATTCCGGCACGCGATCGGCACGCGATGGCACGCGATCGGCACGCGATCGGCACGCGATGGCACGCGATCGGCACGCGATGGTTAAAGTTAGTTTTCTCTCTAGAAAATGGAAGCGGCACGCGATAACACGCAATACATACACTTTATAAGAAAAGAAAAACAATAAATATAAGTTAAAGATGTAAGAAATATTTATATATAGCAAACAATAGGAGTATATCGCGTGTTATCGCGTGCCGGCCTAAAATAAAGACCAAAAATAAGGACTAAAAAGTGAACATTGAAATCATAGAATTTTATTTAAAAGAGCAAAATGAATCGAAAGGATTTTTGAACGGAACGATGCGAATTAAGCTTCCTGAAATTGCAATTCACATTTTAGGAATTAATGTTGTGAAGAAAAAAGATTATTGGTTTTTTGAACTGCCGTCAAGAATTGGCTTTGATCATTTAA
>Ga0335394_10009521_pt1 | contig 10958 bp, 17 predicted proteins | sample MAT03_FD_205741 | JGI IMG/M metagenome (GOLD analysis project Ga0335394, IMG submission 205741) | Freshwater microbial communities from Lake Fryxell liftoff mats and glacier meltwater in Antarctica - MAT-03 (spades assembly) (version 2) ... | reverse complement strand
ATGAACTATACGATCAAACTTTTAGCAAATGTGAATCTTGATGAGGACGGTAGCTTACGCCTTAATGTTCAGCCTCACCTAGTAGAAAATGCTCATCCTCTCGCAGCGATTAATGGTGTGTTTAATGCCATATTTTTAGAAGGTGAACCCGTTGGTCAATTGATGTTATATGGGCAAGGGGCAGGTGAAGGTGCAACGGCTAGTGCTGTCGTTTCGGACATTTTGAATATTGTTGGTAGTAGTGCTGCTTGGCAGGTAATTCATAAAAATTTGCCTGCACGCGCTTCGGTTTCTCAGGAAAGTAAGAGTCACTTTTATTTACGGCTGTTAACGGATAAGAGTGCAACAGCAGCAGGGGCGATCGCTTGGTCTTTAGGAGATTTTAATGTAGCACCAATGTCCGTCCAGCAACAGATTACCAAGGATGGGGCGTTAGAAATTGCGATCATTACCGAATCAGTTTTTAGAAGCACTTTGGATAATGCAATCAGCAGCATTCGCGGCTTGCCTTATGTCAAAGAGGTTGCTAATGTGATGCCTATTCTAAAAATTTGAGTGATTCTGTAATTAGGGTGTATCTCATTTTTATCTACAATTGCCTAATTTTGGCACTGAAAATAGATAAAAGAAAGCACGAGTAGTCTTGAAAAAAAGGAAAAAAACATGAACGCGCAAAACGCTACTAATAATTATAAATGGTTAATTCCATCAAATCGCCTGACTTCAGAACCCGAACTCTGGAAAGAACACGAAGACTATAATGCTAAGGTTTTTAGTTTGACTGAAGATCCTGCATTATGTGAAACACTCATAGGAGACATTCCAAACTCTCCACAGATAGAAGTCCTAATTCCTGGTTGTGGCTCTTTGATTAAACTTCAGGAAGAATTATTGAAAAAATGCCCCTATATTGGCAAAGTTTGGTGTACTGATTTATCACAAATAGCAATTAATTTAGCTAAGAAAAACTGGGCAACATCCAATTTTTGTAGAGAGACAGTGGAATTCGCAGAAGTTAACTCTGCTAATCTTACTGAAATAAGACCTAACTGGAATAATCATTTTGATTATATTTTAGTGGTTAATTCAGTTTTGTCCAGTAAAGATGAAGAAAACCGCCAGATGATAGGTGAATTTTATAAAGCTTTAAAGCCTGGTGGGAAGCTTTATGGATTTTTTCCAACGGTTTTCTGCGGATTAGAAATTGCTCACCTGGTTAAAGATAGAGCTTATCGATTGACCGATGGAACAATCAATTTACCTTACAGTTCTATTTATGAGAACAAGCAAAATAGATACCAAATTTTTTACACTCCATTACGTTTGAACCGAATCTTTAAAGAAGCTGGATTTAAACGCCTCAGCTTTGAGATTTACTTTTGTGATTCTAAATACTTTAACACTAAAGAAATCTATGGATATGATGACCCAGATATTTGTATTTGGGAATTTCTAGTTAAACTTGAAAAATAGTTTTGGACAAATTAAACACGTTCACAACCATAACCCCTACAATCTTAATCTTCGTAACATGAACCTAAACTTTATAAGCGCAGACAACTCAAAGATTGACACTTTGATAGAGCTTATGCAGGAATTATATGAGTTTTATCGACTCTCTTTTAATCCTTCTATTGTTAGTAAATCTTTGGCAACTCTTTTAGGAAATGCTTCACTAGGGCGGGTATGGTTAGTTACCTGTAATAATGAAGCGATCGCTTATGTTGTACTTACGTTTCTTTACAGCTTGGAGTATCAAGGACGGGTTGGATTTATTGATGAACTATACGTTAGAGAAAGTCACCGAGGGCAAGGATCTGGTACAGAAATTTTAAATTTTATAGAAGATATTTGCCTTTCTCTTGCCATTCAAGTAATTCTTCTTGAGGTTGATGGCTCAAATACTAGGATACAGGATTTTTATCGTCTAAAAGTAGGCTTTAAAAATACCAATCGAACTTTGATGGTTAGGCATTTGTGCGGAGTTCATTGAAGTATGAAATACTGTATATGATGCTCAAGCTTGAAAATATTTAAATACCTCATTGTTCATTTAAGTAACTACCAAGTTCAAGAGAAATAACACATGATTCAATTAGTTACCAATAAAAATTTAGCCACTTTCTACGAACTGTTCTTCTACAGCGTTAACCATGATTATCCCACTTGGTCATCACAGATTAAGGATGCCTATCTCACGAATTACAGTAGTGACAGATTCTCTAATGCCTTTACTACAGCTTCTCATATTGGCTATCTAGCTTTTGAGGAAGCTGAACCAACAGGATTTATCAGTTTTTCTCATCCAGAATTAGGTGTTTCAAATTGTGAATGGCTAGGAGTGAAAGCTTCGTATAGAAATAAGGGAATTGGCAAACAGCTTTTAACAGATTGGGAACAGTATGCAATTAATCATCACGGTCACTGTATTACTCTAATTTGTGAAGAAGATAATATAGATTTTTATCGAAATAGAGGATTTAACATTTGTGGATTAATACCTAATTACTGTTTAGGAATAGACTTTTATTTTTGTTTCAAACACATAGTTTAACGCTGATTTGTTTAGTTGTCAATAAAAAGGTTAACGATATGCCAGAAATTAAATTTCACCCAATTATCGAAGCTGGGTCAGGAGAACAACTCGGAATCACGGTTATTGAATTTGGCAATCCAAATTCAGAACGCAAAGCTTACATACAGGGGTCACTGCATGGTTCTGAACTGATGGGTTCTGTAGTCATTTTAGAACTAGCTGAACGTTTGATATCTCTGGAATCATCTATCAATGGTTTTATTCGGTTAGTTCCAGCCTGCAATCCTGTAGGCATTGGAACAAAGGTATTTAACGCTCAAGTCGGAAGAGTTAATTTAACTGACTTTGAGGATTGGAATAGAATTTTTCATCGCTTAGTAAAAAAAGTTGGAGATGATGACTCTTTTGACTACGAAGTAAAAATTACAACGATAGATCCTGAATTACGAGAGCGCTGGAGCAAGATTACTAAGTCGTCGGATGCTGAGAAAATAGTGATTAGTCTCAAATCTTTGGCTCGTTATCATGCAACCCGTGATCTAGCAAAGATTCACAAAGAACTTTATGAAATACTTTGGAATGCTTTATTAAGCTTACAAAATAAAAAAACCCACTACAATTTTTCTAGTTCTGAATTACTGGGATTTGAATTGGAAAAGTTAGCCTTTGGTGCAGACACAATTCTAGATCTGCATACCAATTCAGGGATAGGTGCTTTCTATGCCTATTTTTTTGAGTGGCAGCAAGAATCTTTACCCTATCTAGGAGTTGAGTGCGGATGTAAAATGCTGGATTCTGAGAGTAAAGCATTTGATGAATGTAATGGACAGGGTTTGGCTGCTCTGTGGCGTATATTTATGGACGATCGGGATTTGCATGATTTATGCCCCAATTTTGTCCCTAAAATCGAATCTTGGACAGTTGAGTTAGGCTCCGGGAACAATGTCAATCGTCAAGATGCCCAATTTTATGCAGATAGAATTATGAACTATCTCTGCCACCGAGGTTTTGTTACTGGTACTCCACAAAAGTTATCTCATCAAATTTATATACCGAGAGATAAGCTTAATAGTTTGAACATAGCGGATACTAAATATTCTGCTCCTTGTAGTGGTTTCTTTTATCCATCTGTAGAACCTGGAGCAGTTATCGAAGCTGGTGATGAAATTGGAAAAATTGTGTCCTTGAGTCAACTAAAACAATATGCGAATCGATGTGAATTTCCAGAAAAACTGTATGAGAGCTTAAGTGTTAGCCTGTACGCACACAAAAAAGCTTTTGTTCTGAATCGCATAGATTCAGTTATGGTTTTCCAAGGAATGACTTTGTTTCACGTTATGGAAGATTTTGAATGTTTAATTTTTGGGGATGATTAACAAGGAATAATATATATGTTTCTGTTTTGTTGTACAAAGAAGACTCCTGTTACACCCCACTATTAACGAAAGAGTTGTCAAATCCGCTCATTTATTGAGCCAATATACGAGGATAAATTGAGATGAAAAAAGTTTTTATTTCTGGCAAATACTTAGAGAGCGGTTTCGTTCAGCAAGCTTCAGTCTATACTCCGCTAACTGATTTTATAATCGATTCTGGTTTTTTACCAATTATAGGTGTTTTTCATACCCAGTTTCAAACTATATCATCCGCTAGCAATCTGGCGGAGATATACTTGTCTGGAATCGATGGTTTAATACTACAGGGAGGTAATGATATTGAGCCAAATTTGTACAATCAGCAGAATTATCACTCTAGAGGAATTACTTTATTTAGAGATGTTTTTGAATACAGCTTAATTAAAATTGCTGTCGAGCAAAAAATTCCTATATTTGGAATTTGTAGAGGGATGCAGCTTATTAATATTATTTTCGGAGGAACTCTACATCAAGATTTACCTATTAGTGAATGGCAGAAACATAATTTCACTGCTGATAGAGAGTACGCTGCTCAGTCTATTATTGCTGACAAAAGTAAACACCACAAAGTTAGTTTAAGTACATCTGGTGTTTTACAGCCAGCACTTCAAAAGACAGAAATTTGGGTTAACAGCTTACATCATCAGGGTATTGATGTATTAGCAAATAATTTGACCGTTGAGGCATTAAGCGATGACCGTTTAGTCGAAGCTATATCCAGCTTGGAAAATAAAATTATAGGTGTGCAGTGGCATCCAGAACTAGATCCCTACGAAGCAAATTACAAACAAGTTTTTAGTTTATGGTTGGGCTGGATATAAAGTTGTCATTTTAGTTTCCAAATATTCAATCAATTAAGGAGCTTTATTAACTATGTCTCACATTTACGTTGTTTCTCCGTCCAAGCCGATCGCTCCTAATTTATCTAACCCTACTACTTCCCTCGAAACTCTCAATCATTTGGGTTATGATGTCACCTTGTCTCCTCACGCACTCGATAACTGTGGCAATGTTTCTAGCCCCATTGCCATGCGAGTATCCGATTTACATGAAGGGTTTATTAATCCTCAATATGATGTCGTTATGGCATCTGTGGGAGGCTGGTGTTCTAATGAAATACTCCCTTATATAGACTACAAACTAATTGCTAGGTATCCGAAACCTTTTATTGGCATGAGTGACATTACCACTCTATGCTGGAATCTTTGGCAAAAGGCTAATATCCCGACCATTTATGGTCTAAATTTGCGCCATTTTGCTGAAGATTCGCCAATATCAGAGTTTTGGCAATTTCAGCAAGCACTAGCAAATCCCCAGCAGTTTTTCGGATTTACGAGAAAGTCAATCCAAGAATCCCAAGTTTATCGTTCAGGACGTATGTCTGGAGCTTTGGTAGGGGGCAACTTAGCTGTGATGTGCTGGCTATTGGGTACGCCTTTTGCGCCTGAAATTCCAGAAGGAGCGATTTTGTTCTTAGAAGACGACATCGAAACTAATGGCTACTACTGGCAAATGTATCTCACCCATCTCAAGCAAGCTGGAGTTTTTGAAAAAATCAGCGGTTTAGTTTTCGGTCAAATTGAGGAAGGGACTATCTTCCAGCCCAAGTCGTCTTTTCGGGAAATTTTAGACATCGTGATAGGTGAATATAATTTTCCGGTGTTGATAGAAGCAGACTTTGGTCATATTACCAATCCTCTTAGTATTCCCTTTGGAATTCAGTATGAATTATCTATTTAATGACTAATTCTGCTATGTAAAAAGGGATTAATCGTTGTTCATTTTCACTTAAATAAGGTCTATGTCATTAATTATTCAGAAATATGGGAAAGCTTATGTGGCATCTGTAGAAAAACTTCAGACAGTAGCCCAGCACATTCGTCAAACTGTCCGTGTGGGAAACTCTGTAGTGGTTGTTGTTCCAGCAATGACTGCAATTACCGAGCGTTGGATCGAGTTGGCAGATGAAATTTCTGTCAATCCTTATATGCGGGAGAGAAACACGATTCTGGCGGCAGGAGAGCAAGTCGCGATCGCTTTGCTGAGTATGACATTGCAAGAACTAGGACAGCCCGCAATTTCTTTGACTGGTACTCAGATTGGCATAGTGACAGAAGCAGAATCCACTGGCAAGCCCATCTTACATATTCAAACAGAGCGAATTGAGCGTTACCTAAGCGAAGGAAAAGTAGTGGTGCTCTCAGGTTTTGAAGGTATCGTCAGTGCAAAAGATATGGCAATTACTTTGGGAAATGTGGTAACTGACACCTCTGTTGTCGCCTTGGCCACAAAATTGCGAGCTAGTCATTGCGAAATTTACACCGATCAACTCGGTCTGTTTACGACAGCCCCCCAAATAGTGCAAAACGTTCAATTATAATACAAATGCCTATATGCCTTGGACTTCTCTTCATGCACGGCTGCATCGAACGCTACTCAAGCGACGGTTATTAGAGCCAAACCAGCGACTTTTAGTGGCTGTATCAGGAGGTCAGGATTCCCTTAGCCTGATTAAATTGCTGTTGGATTTACAGCCAAAGTGGGGATGGGAACTGGCGATCGCACACTGCGACCACCGCTGGCGTTTAGACTCGGAAGCAAACGCGGACTACGTTAAATGTCTAGCTCAAGAATGGCAAGTGCCTTTTTATCAACAGACAGCGATTCAAGTCACAAAAAGCGAAGCTGAAGCACGAGAGTGGCGCTATCAAGCCCTTACCTCGATCGCCCGGGAAATGGGATATCAGTACATTGTGACAGGTCACACAGCTAGCGATCGTGCTGAAACTCTCCTATACAACCTGATTCGTGGCAGTGGATCGGATGGATTACAATCACTGACATGGCAGCGCCCCCTTAATCCGGCTATACAGTTAGTACGCCCACTTCTAGAAATAAATCGTGCTGAAACCGCTCAGTTTTGCCAAGATTTGCAAATTGCTATCTGGGAGGATTCTACTAACATAGATTTAAAGTATGCTCGCAACCGTATCCGTCATGAGTTAATACCTTATTTACAAAACCACTTCAACCCGCAAGCTGAACAAGCCTTAGCCCAAACAGCGGAAATCCTTCGAGCAGAGGTGGAGTATCTAGAGCTGCTAGCTCAAGAGTTATCTCAACAAGCTATGATGACCATTGGCTCAGGAGAACAGCATCCGAATAGATTGGGAATCAATCGTCTTGTGCTGCGTCAGGCTCCCTTAGCATTGCAACGACGTGTCATGCGTCGGTTTCTTCAAGAAACCCTCTCTGTATCTCCCAGCTTTGAGCAAATCGAAAAACTGACATTTCTGATCAATGCTCCCAATCGTTCTCGGACAGACCCATTTGCGGGAAATGTGGTCGCAGAGGTTGAAAGAGATTGGATCTGGCTAAATATCACCAAAAAGTAGCATAAAGTTACTTGTTTATCCCACTTTTGGGATAAACATCACCGCGAGAACCAATCCGAGTCATAACTTAAGTTCTTTTGAGGAGATTCCCCGATCGCGCCCCGCGAAATAATCTGCCAATGCCGCTTGACTTTCCGCTATCTCTTCGGCTGAAACCACCTCATCATCACCTTCAACTTCAACCCCCTGATGAACGATCTTTCTCAATTCCTCTAATAATCGGAGTTGGTCAGACAGGGCGAGGCGTTGAACTTGAGTTAGTACCTCATTATAAGTCGGCATAGACTTTTTACTGGTATTTTTTAGCTCTAACTCTAATATATGCTGATTTTGGCTGGAAGTGCGATCGCCCTTTTCTTCCCAAAGTACGATCGCCCATTTCTTCCCTAAGTGCGATCGCCCTTGATTAAGCAGTTGGACTATCTCCCTGATTGCGCTGATTTAAGAGGATATCAAGCATCCGCACCGTCTCCGTTCTCAAACCCACAATTTCAGCCTGTTGTCGGTCAATATTAGCCTGCTGTTGATCCATCCTTTGAAATAACTGCTGCCTTTCTTCCCTTGCCTCTGCTGCCACATTAGCTAAAGCTTGAATGACGCGAGCATTACTCTCCGCTATACTAGCGATATTCTCTACCCTGTCGGTCAGACTCTCCATTCTATCGGCTAGACCATCTACTTTGTCTGCCAACCGGTCTAACATTTCATCATTCCAGCGTTGGGTACTCATAGTTTTTCATTGATTTTTTAGTTTTTACTATTGTAGCATTTCAGCATTCTTCTCTTAGTTGCAACTAGAATTCCAAAGCATCCACACGCTTAGGCAAAAAACCGCGCCATCTCTTTAAATTTTTCCTGGGCAATCTTTGAGTGCTATCCTGAGTCTCGGTTGTTTCCCGCTGACGAATCAATGCTGACAAAAATTCTAAAAGTTGCTGTTGCTCTTCAAGAGTGAGACTTTGAGCCTGACTCAGTACCTCGCTATAAGTAGACATAGGCTTTATGTTGACATTTTTGAATCTGAAGCTATTATATAACAATTTCTAGTTATGAGTTATGTCGCTAAGCTATCCATTCCATGAATCTCGTTCCTGATTCACATATTCTCCAGCATCAATCCCATTCCAAATTTCCTTACCCAAACCTTCCAGTTCTAAAATACTGCGGTTGGGCTTAGGAATCACCGATTGACGCAGCTTCAATTTAAGTTCTTTTGAAGATATTCCCCGATCGCGCCCCGCGAAATAATCTGCCAATGCTGCTTGACTTTCTGCTATCTCTTCGGCTGAAACCACCTCATCATCGCCTTCAACTTCAACCCCCTGATGAATGATTTTTCTCAATTCCTCTAATAATCGGAGTTGGTCAGTCAGGGCGAGGCGTTGAACTTGAGTTAGTACCTCATTATAAGTCGGCATAGACTTTTTACTGGTATTTTTTAGCTCTAACTCTAATATATACTGATTTTGGCTGGAAGTGCGATCGCCCTTTTCTTCCCAAAGTGCGATCGCCCTTAACTTAATCATAAATTTCTCTCCGGTGTCCAATCTGGTGAATACTAATAACCCTTAACTCCTCATTAAAAGTATAAATTACGCGATAATCACCCACTCTTAACTTAAAGAAACCTTCCAGATTAGCGGACAAAGGCATAGGAGTAATTTGTTCAAAATTTTCAGCCAACCAATTGATTTTATTGGCTATACGCTCCCGCACAGCCTGAGTCAATCTTTCTTGGTTAACCAGAGCTTCTGCTGTCAAATCAACCGAATAGCTCATTACGATTTCATGCCAATTTTTCGATAAACTTCCCCAGGTTCGATGCTACTTTCTCCTGCTTGTTTGCACTTGATTGACTCCAACAATTTCAGCTTGACTTCTTCCTTAACTTCTAAACCTGCATCAGGATCGCCAAAATATTCTTCTAAACACTGTTCAACAGTGTGCCGAATTAAGTCCCGCAGTTGCTCAACTGTCATGTCTTTGACTTGCATCTTAATCTCCTAGTATCTGGGAGTTTTAATAAATTATACCGGGCTTGAGTGAATTTTGCTCAGGCGATCGCCCTTATCTTCGCAAGTACGCCCGTTTCTTCCCAAAGTACGCCCGTTTCTTCCCCAAGCGCGATCGCCCTTTTCTTCCCAAAGTGCGATCGCCCTTATTTATACACATCACCGCGAGAACCAATCTGAGTTACAACATATACCTGGTTATCCGTATCTTCTACAAAAAGTATCCGATATTTACCCACTCGCAGCCGGAACTCAAGACGACCTTTGAGAGGCTTAATGTCAAGTCCTGTCGAGTCTGTCACCAGCGCATCTAAAGCCTTAACAATACGGACTTGATCGTCCAGTTGCATCCGTTGTAAATACCGCTGTGCTGATTTTAAGAGAATGTAGTCAGTCACTTTTTTCTCCGAACAGCTTCAATTTAAGTTCTTTTGAAGATATTCCCCGATCGCGCCCCGCGAAATAATCTGCCAATGCTGCTTCACTTTCCGCTATCTCTTGGGCTGAAACCACCTCATCATCGCCTTCAACTTCAACCCCCTGATGAATGATCTTTCTCAATTCCTCTAATAATCGGAGTTGGTCAGACAGGGCGAGGCGTTGAACTTGAGTTAGTACCTCATTATAAGTCGGCATAGACTTTTTACTGGTATTTTTTAGCTCTAACTCTAATATATACTGATTTTGGCTGGAAGTGCGATGCTCTTTTCTTCCCAAAGTGCGATCGGCGTAGCTATCCCAAAGTGCGATCGACCATCTTTACTTAAGTCTCAAATGGGTTAATCAGTGTTAGTTCAGCAATCCACCGAAAATCCCCTATATTTCTTGTGACTAAAGTTCTGCCATATACCAAAGCTGTTGCCCCAATAATAGCATCCCCAATAGTCATTTTTTTTATCTGTCGCAACAGCACTGCGCGATCGAGTACAGCGTTAGAAATCGGTAGAACCTCCACCACACCAAAAAACTCCTCAAAGTACAATCTATTTTCTTCAGTCAGTCTATGATAACCCAGCACTTCAACGTAACTTATTGCCGATACAACTATGTCATGTTCGCGAATAAACTACCTGATCTGCGCGTGTTCTGGTTGAGAAGCGTAGATAATAATATTACTGTCAAGCAGCATTATTCATCCCTACCTGGCAGTGGACGATCTTGACGTAACTCTCGCTGCCATTCCACCGGATCGCCAATCTCAGCAAAGACATTACTTGCTGCAATTTTTTCCAATATTTCAACTATTCTCTGACGGCGTAACTCAGCACTTAAAGTCGATCGCTCTTCTTGCAAAGTAACGTAAACTTTGACAGGCTCATCGCCCTGTTTTGGAACCTCATTAGCCCATTCTAAAAGGTTTCCCTTCAATATAGCCTCAAAAATTCGCTGCATAGCTAATATCAACTATTCTTTATTTTTATTATTATAGCTCTTGAATCGAGCATCATAGACTTCTCCCCGGTTCATACAGGAGATTCTCCCAATTGCAACGCTTCCCAACTCGCTACCGCAAACTCAGCCTCCATCTGTAGCACTTGAGCTTGATACTCTGGATCTTGTGCCATTTCAATCAGTGCTGCATCAATTTCCGATCGTTTAC
>Ga0335394_10009517_pt1 | contig 10960 bp, 7 predicted proteins | sample MAT03_FD_205741 | JGI IMG/M metagenome (GOLD analysis project Ga0335394, IMG submission 205741) | Freshwater microbial communities from Lake Fryxell liftoff mats and glacier meltwater in Antarctica - MAT-03 (spades assembly) (version 2) ... | reverse complement strand
GGACGGCGCCCGCGTAGGCGGTGGCCGCGAGGCTGGAAGTGGGGTCCGTTTCGGCGAGTTCCACGGCGGCGAAGGAGGCGTCGATGGCGTCGGAAAGGAGCACCTCCTTCGCGTTGAAGGCGCGGACGAGCTCGCCCGCGGCGGCGACTCGTCCGCCCGTGGGGGAGGCGGCGATGGCACCGACGTTCCCCAGCGGGTCGCGGGGTTTGCACCCGTTCATCAGGAGGAGGGCGGCGATGAGGAGCGGGCGGAGCACGGCGCTGGCGTGAAGGCTCGGCATCACCCCAAGGTACCGCGCGGCGGTGGGGAGGTTGCGACATCACTCAGCGGGGAGCGTCCCCGGAATCCGCCGGGATCGCCGCGGGCGGGTCCGGTTGACGCGTGGCCGGAACGGGCGGGTGGTCTCGCGCCTTGCGGAACTCGCGGGCCTTGCGGACGGTCGTGACGGCCCAGAGAGTCTCTCCGATGGCGACGCCCACCATGAAGGGGAGGAGCACCTTCGTCGGCCACGTCGTGTAGGTGAGCACTGCGGCGAACGCCGCGAAGGTCCCGAGCATCACGGGGGCGATGAGCCACGGACGGGGGTTCTTGAGGAGGACGTTGCTGGCGCGCTTCTGCCCCGCGCGGAGATAGCCGGTGTAGCGGTTGAGGAGGCGGCGGGCCCAGACGAACTCCGTGGCGAGGAGGGCGAGGCCGATGGGGATGACGACCAGCCCGGGGCCCGGGGCGGGCACCATCACGATCCCGGTGATGGTGATCGCCAGGCCGGCGACCAGGATGATGATGCGCCGGGCCTGCTTGAGCGTCAGGCGGGCGATGCGCTCGGCGTCCTCGCCCAGGGGGGAGGTGGTGGGCACCGGCCCGGGGCGGCGGAGGAGCCACGCGGCGAACGCGGCCGTGCAGAGCGTGCTGCACATGACCGCGAGGGTCACCTCGATGGCGGGATCGTGGTGCTGGGGAAGGGACATGACGACCGCGGCGTAGGCGAGGAGCAGGGCGAGGCCGATCTTCAGGTGCCGGAGCCATCCCGTCATGGAGACGAGGGCGAAGTAGAGGGAGCGCAGCATCAGCAGCGAGAAGGCGCTGGCCGCGAAGACGAGCAGGGGATCGCGGGTAACGGAGAAGGCTGCAGGTATGGAGTCGACCGCCAGGAAGGCGTCGGCGGTCTCGATGAGAAGGAGGACCACGAGCAGCGGGGTGAGGGCGAGTCGGCCGTCGACGCGGGTGAGGAGGCGGCCGCCGCGGTCGCGGCTGCTGGTGGGGAAGAACCGCTGCAGGAGCCGGACGACGATGTTGCGGGCGGGATCGAGATTCTCCTCCCGCACGAGGAGCATCCGGAGCGCCGAGAGGACCATGAGGCCCGAGAGGACGAACTTGACCCACTCGAAGCGGTGCAGCATGGCGCCCGTCGCGCCGACCATGACCGCGCGGAGGGCGAGGGCGATGAGCACGCCCCACATGAGGACGCGACGCTGGATCCGCTCGGGCGTGCGGAAGTGCCGGAAGACGGCGTAGATGACGAAGACCGAGTCGAGCCCGAGCGCCGTTTCGAGGAGGAGCGACGTCAGGAACTGCAGCGAGGCCTCGGCCCCGTCGATGGCTGGGGCCGTGCCCGTGGCGAGGCCCAGCCCCGCGAAGTGGCGGTTGTAGAGCGCGTAGACGGCGCCGTTGAAGCAGAACGCGAGCAGGGTGTAGATCAGGGCCCAGCCGACGGCGGAGGTCGACGCCATCCGCTGGCGGCGGCGGTTGAAGACGAACAGGTCCGCCAGCACCAGGACGACCACCATCCCCGCGAACCCCGCCCAGACAAGCGTCATGGTCGGTGGCTCCCACGACCGCGGAGGAGGCCGTCTTGCCGAGCGCCGGGACGGAAGGGTCGGGCGTCAGCCGGCATGGGCGTCACGGGCGGCCTCTTCGGCGGGGCTGACTGCGTCCGGCGCGGGAGGCATCCGAGGCGCCCAGAGCAGCGACGTGCCGACCCCGGCGGCGAGGGCGGCCGCGATCACGCCCAGCGAGGCGGTCGCGGGAATCTCAACGTGCCAGAACTCCAGGAGCATCTTCACGCCAACGAAGGCGAGGATGAACGCGAGGCTGAAGCTGAGGTGCTTGAACTTCTCCATCAGGCCGGCGAGGGCGAAGTAGAGGGAACGCAGGCCCAGGATCGCGAAGACGTTCGAGGTGAAGACGATGAAGGGATCGCGGGTGATCCCGAAGATCGCGGGGATCGAGTCGACCGCGAAGATGACATCGGTGGCCTCGACGACGAGGAGGACGAGGAAGAGGGGGGTGACCGCGCGGCGACCGTTCAGGGTGGTGAAGAACCGCTCGCCCTCGTAGGACGGCGAAACGGTGAAAACGCGACGCCCGAGTCGGACCGCCAGGCTCTTCTCCGGGTCGAAGGAGGACTCGCCGGAGCGGACCATCTTGATCGCGGTGAAGATGAGCAGTGCCCCGAAGACGTACATGATCCAATGGAATCGCTCGACGAGCTCGGCGCCGATCCAGATGAGGAGCCCGCGGAGGACCAGCGCGCCGAGGATTCCCCAGAAGAGCACGCGGTGCTGGAACTGGGCCGGCACGCGGAAGTGGGCGAAGATCAGCGCGATCACGAAGATGTTGTCGAGGCTGAGGGAATACTCGGTGAGCCAGCCCGTGAGGAACTGGACCGCGGCGGTCCGGCCGGGACTCTTCCGAGCCTCGCGGAGGGCGGCGTTCTCCCCCTCGGGGGCCGGGGCCTCGCTGGCGACGGGGGGGAGCTCGGCGGGCTGGGCGCGATCCCGCTGGGCGTCGGCCCGCTCCATGGTGTCGACGAACTTGGTGCCGATCCCCATCCAGTCGTGCTCGTAGATGTAGTAGACCGCAGCGTTGAAGGCCAGGGCGAGGGCGACGCAGACGCCCGTCCAGGCGAGGGCCTCGCGGGTGCGGACGACGTGGGCCTTGCGGTTGACCACGAAGAGGTCGAGCGCCAGCATGACGAGCACGAACGCGACGAATCCTGCATAGAGCCAGAGGGACATCGGGGGCGATCTCCGCGCGGGGACGGCGGCCCGCCGACGCGCGTCCGCCGGGCCCCGTCAACGTAGCGCGGCCGCGCCCATCGGGCTCGAAATCCGCGTGAACGGCACCGGCGGCGGACCCTCGTCCCCCACCCCCGCCGATCAGGAGGGCGCGACCGCCGCCTGCTGCGGCTCACCCCGGACTTCCTTGTACTGGCTTCCCTCCACGAACCCCTGCAGCTTGCGGGCCCGGACGGGGTGCTGGAGCTTGCGGATGGCCTTGGCCTCGACCTGACGCACCCGCTCGCGGGTGACCTTGAAGATGCGGCCCACCTCCTCGAGCGTGTAGGTGTATCCGTCGCCGATGCCATAGCGGAGCTTGATGATCTCCCGCTCGCGATACGTGAGCGTCTTGAGCACGCCCTCGATGCGGTTCTTGAGCATCTCCTGGGCCGCGATGTCGGAGGGCGCGTGCTGGCTCTCGTCCTCGATGAAGTCGCCGAAGTAGGAGTCCTCGCTCTCGCCCACGGGCCGGTCGAGGCTGACCGGGTGCCGGCTGATCTTCATCACGCGCCGGACCTCGATGCTGCTCATCCCCGCGTTCTCGGCCAGCTCCTCGATCGTGGGCTCGACGCCCGTGCCCTGCAGAAGCGTCTTCTGGATGTTCCGCAGCCGGCTCATGGTCTCGATCATGTGGACGGGGATGCGGATGGTGCGGGCGTGGTCGGCGATCGCGCGGGTGATGGCCTGGCGGATCCACCACGTGGCGTAGGTGCTGAACTTGTACCCGCGCTTGTACTCGTACTTGTCGACCGCCCGCATCAGGCCCGTGTTCCCCTCCTGGATGATGTCCAGGAAGGAGAGTCCCCGGTTGCGGTACTTCTTGGCGATCGAGACCACCAGGCGCAGGTTGCCTCCGGAGAGGTCCCGCTTGGCCTGCTCGTACTCCCAGAAGACGGTGTTGACGTCCCGCACCCGCTTCACGACCGCCGCGGGCTCCTCGAGCACCAGGGCCCGCAGGCCGTCGAGCTCCTCTCGCATCACGGCGAGGTCCTCGGGGTCGTACTGGCGGACCGGGCGGGCCGGGCGACGAGCCCTGCCCGCGGCCTTGGGGTCCTCCGTCCGGGTCAGCTCTTGCTGCAGCTCGGCCATCTTCTTGCCGATCGAGCGCAGCTTCCGCATCAGCGGGATGATGCGGCCCGTCCGCAGGCTCAGCTCCTCGGTCAGCGTCGCCATGCGACGCCGACGCGTGGCGACGCGGTCCCGAAGCTCGGCCACGCGCTCCGCATCCCCGGCGGAATCCGCGGCGTGCATCTCGTCCCAGTCCTTGCGGTTGAGCCCGAGGAGCTTGTCGATGGTGGGGAGGTTGGCGGGGATCCGCTTGGCGATCTTGGTCTTGGCGTCGGCCTCGGCGGTGGAGATCCGCATCGTGCGGTCGAACGGAAGCTCGCCCTTGTGCACCATGCGCAGGATGTCGACCGCCTGCGCCACCACGTAGTCGCTCTCGAGGCAGCGGCGGCGGAAGATCATCCGCGTGGTCTCGATCTTCTTGGCGAGCCGGATCTCCTCCTCGCGGGTCAGCAGCGGGATGGTCCCCATCTGCGACAGGTACATCCGCACCGGATCGTCGATCCGCTTCCCTGTGGTCTCTTCCGCGACGACCTCGGCCAGTTCCTTCTGCAGGTCGGCCTCGTCCCCGTCGCACGTCTTCTCGTCCGCGGCGAGCAGCGCCAGCGCCGCCTCGCTGAGCTTCTTGCGCAGGGAGGCCGACTCGGCCGACCGCTCGCCCCCCGCGACGCTCATCGCCCGGAAGATGGTCGGCAGGCCGCCCTTGCCCGTCGCCGCCGCGGGCGGGGCGTCCCCCCGCTCGAGCGACGCCCGGTGCACCCGGGCGCGGTACTCGAGCTCGTCGACCACCTCGATGCCCAGGCGATCGACGAGGACGAGCAGCTCGTCGACCCGCGTGGGGTCGACCATCTCGTCGGGGATGGTGTTGTTCAGTTCCTCGTAGCTCAGCCAGCCACGCCGACGACCGACCTCGAGCAGCTGCGCCACGGCCGGATGGATTTCACCGATCACGCGAAGCTCCTAGGGTGCCCTCACCCGACACTCGACCCCCCGGCGGCCCCGCGGCTGCCGACCCCTCGCCACCCCTTCGATCAGCCCGGACGCGGGAGGACCCTGCGGTCCGCCCCCAGCGACGCCTGCGAGCGTCGCTTGCCCTCGATCTGCGCGATCGCCGCGTCGATGCCCGAGTCCGCCGCCGGCCCCGACGCGTCGCGCTGCGCCCGCTTGAGACATTCCCGCCAGTGCCGGTGCAGCCGGTCGCGGTCGCGATCGGTCTCGGCGTCGACACGAGACGCGAGGCCCACGGCAACGGCGTGGAGGCGTTCGTCCTCGGCAACCCGGAGCACGGCGGATAGATCGGGCGTGACGCCCTCCTCCCCGAGTTCGTCCACGAGCTGTGCTAGCCGGCTGAGCAACGGCCAACGGTACGCCCGGGGACCGATGAAGTCCCGGCCGTCCTGACCCAGCGTCCGCCACAGCTCCCCGTCGCACAGAACGCACCCAAGCAGGTGATCCGCCGCGGTCAGCGTCTCGGCGGCCAGCACGGGAACCCGCTCCTCTGCCCCCTCGCCCGCCAGCGTCTCGGGGGGCGATGCCGGAAGCGGCCGGCGCGGCGCCCGCCCTGCGGGGATCGCGCGGAGGACGGTCTCCTCGTCGATCCCCGCCACCTGCGCGAGCCGCTTGACGATCAGCCGCTGCCGCACCGGCGTCACGTCCCTGAGCCCAAGCCCGACGAGGCTGTCGATCTCCCCCTCGACCGCCTTTCCCAGCGCGGAGACGCCGGCTCCCCGCAGCCGGTCCCGCACCCGGGCGAACCGGTACTCGAGCAGTTCGGTGGCGCCGGCCAGGGCCGCGCGGAAGATCTCGCCGCCCCCGTCGCGCTTCAGGAGCTCGTCGGGGTCCTTCGCGTCGGTGAAGCGGTTGAGGGTGGCGATCGAGACGTCGAGCGCGTGGGCGAAGAAGACCTCAACGGCCCGATCCGCCGCCCGCTGCCCCGCCTCGTCGCCGTCGAAGAGCAGGACGACCCGCTCGCACATCCGCCCCAGCACCGTCGCGTGCTCCTTGGTGAGGGCCGTGCCCAGCGTGGCGACCGTGTTGGCGAACCCGGCCTGGTGGCAGGCGATGACGTCCGTGTACCCCTCCGTGATGATCGCGATCCGCTCGGCCTGGATCGCCTTCGCCGCGTGGTTCAGGGCGTAGAGCGTGGCCCGCTTGTTGAACAGGCGGGTCTCGGGGGAGTTCAGGTACTTCGGATCGTCCGCGTCGTCGATGCGGCGGGCGCCGAAACCGATGATCCGCCCGATCTGGTCCTGGATCGGGAACATCAGCCTTCGGCGGAACGCGTCGTAGACGCCTCCGTCCTCACGACGCTTGAAGAGCCCGGCTTCCGCGAACGTCCGCGGGTCGAGGCGACGCGTCCGCACATCGCCGACCAGCCCGTCCCAGCCGGGCGGACTCACGCCCAGGCCGAAGCGCTCCACCATCTCCGGCGCGATGCCGCGGCGACCGACGAGCGCCCGCCCTTCGCCGCCCGATTCGGGATGCGCGAGCGTGCGGACGAAGAACTCCTGCGCCACGGCATTGGCCGCGATCAGGTCCGACCGGGAGGGTCCGGCGTCCGCGTCCCCCTCGGCCCGCCCGCCCCGTGGCGTGAGGGCGATGCCCGCGCGCTCGGCCAGGAACTCGAGGGCCTCGCGGAACTCCATCTTGTGAAACTTGCGGACGAAGCTGAAAACGTCCCCCCCCGCGCCACACGCGAAGCAGTGGAAGATCTGCTTCGAAGGCACGACGTTCATGGAGGGCTTGCTGTCGTCGTGGAACGGGCACAGGCCGACATACTCGCGTCCCTTGGGACGCAGCGCGACGACCTCGCCCACGACGCGGACGATGTCCGACGCGTCCTTGACGCGGTCCTTGTCGCCGCTGTCGGCGAACGCGGATTTGGCTCGCCACAGCTCGCCCACCAGTCGTCCCCGATCTTTCGCCGCCCGCTCCGACGTTCGCCGTCCCCGGAGGGGGTGGCGCCTCGGCAGCCATCGTTGTCCGGTTCCACCGGGAGACGCCGCCCCCCGTCCATAAGGAGAGGCAGAGGCACGGGACGCTCTCGCCGATCCGAGGGCGGCCGGGGGAGGCCGCGTCGTGCGGACTGACCGTCGATCGCGGCGTGAATGCTCCGTGCTTCGGTTTCAGAATAGCACCGAACGCGGGCGCGGCCACCCGTTTGGAGATCGCCCGCGGCCCGCGTTCCAGACCCCTACATTCTCGGGTCAACCACCCCTCACCCCGGGCATGGAGCGCCACCCCTGATACGCCGCCACGTCGTCTTTCAAGGCCACGTCCAGGGGGTCGGGTTTCGTGCCACCGCCCGCGATGTGTCGAGGGGGTACATCGTCACCGGCTGGGTCCGCAACGAGGCCGATGGGTCCGTGACGCTCGCCGTCCAGGGGCAACTCGACCAGGTAGATGGGTATCTGGGGGACCTGCGAGGACGGATGTCGACGTTCATCCGGGCCGAGACGTCGACGCTCGGCGTTCCCGACGGCCGGGAGACGGGGTTCGAGGTCCGCCGCTAGCGTCCGTGTTCCCGCCATGCCCCGGAGACCGTCATGCTCGTTCTCTTCGACATCGATCAAACGATGATCACCACGGCGGGGAGCGGGATGAAGGCCTTGAGCGAGGCCGGGCGCGACCTGTTCGGCTCGGGGTTCGCCGCGACCGGGATCGAATTCGCCGGCCGCCTCGACCCGCTCATCATCGGAGACTTGCTCGTCGCGAACGGCGTGGAGGACACCCTCGCGCATCGCGCCACGCTCCGGGAGGCATACGCCGCCCACCTCGCGCGACATCTGGAGACCGCGGGCGTGGCGATGGCCCTCCCCGGCGTCATCCCCTTGCTCGATGCGCTCGCGGCCCGTCCGGAGGTGGTCGTTGGCGTGCTCACGGGGAACTTCCGCGAGACAGGCATGATGAAGCTCCGGGCCAGCGGGATCGATCCGGCACGGTTCGCGGTCAGCGTCTGGGGAGACGACTCCCCGCACACGCCGCCCAGGCGCGAGCACCTGGTCGAGGTCGGCATCGGCCGCTGCCACGCCATCCGTCCCGGAATCCGCGGTTCCCGCGTGGTCGTCATCGGCGACACGCCGCACGACGTGGCCTGCGCCCGCGCCCACCGCTGCCGCAGCATCGCCGTCGCGACCGGCAACTTCGCCCAGGAGGACCTCCGTCGCTCCGGCGCCGACCTCGTCGTGCCCGGCATGGCCGATACCGGGGCGCTGATCTCGTGGCTCCTGGATGCCCGCGCGGCCGGGTTCACCGGGTGAACGGTCGCCCGCGCGTTGGGCGGTCGACTCTTTTCCGCGCGATGGACCGCTTTCGAACGTCCGGAATGGCCGAGGAAACTACTATGCTCGGAGCCGCCGAGACCCCGTGACGACCGATGGGACAGAGGGTCCCGATCCGCCACGCGGCGTGACCGGGTCAGGAGTGTTCGCGAGATGACCGATAGCTACCGGGCGCTCTGCACCGACTTCTACGTCAACCAGAAGATCTCGGTGAAGATGGAACTGCCTCGGACGCGCGAGACCGTGCTCGACCTCTTCGAGCGCGTCCGTCGCCAGTTCCCCAGCATGAGCATGTTCCGGCGCTACCGCGACGAGCTGGCGCTCGAGAGCGCCCAGAGCGAGATGCCGCACCGCTGGCTCGCCGTGCGCAACACGAACATCCGGTCGGGCGTCGTCAATCCCGGCAGCCTGGACGAGGGCTACTCGCTCCACCGCCACTTGCTGGAGGTCGCCCCCGCCTACATGTCGATCTCGCCCCTCGACATCGAGTACGTCGAGCTGCTCTTCGGCTTCGACCTCGCGGCGTCGGGAAACCACGACGCCATCGTCCTCGACGCCCTCATACCCGGCTCACCCCTCTCCGCCCTCCTCGACATCCCGGGCGCCGTCCCGGTGGATTGCCAGCCGCTGGTGGGGCTGACCCTGGGCCAGCGCGGCGACCTCGAGATCTACTTCGAGGTCAAGACCCGGGCCTCCGCGAACGGCAACGGGCGGGACGGGGAGGGGAGCGGCGACCCGATCAGCGTCTATCTCACCCTCCGGAAGTTCGGCGCCGTCGCCGACACCAAGGAGCTCCCGGGGATCCTCGCTCGCCTCGCCACGCAGGGCGAGGAACTCGTCGAGCACCGAGTCCTCCCCGGCATGCTCGTCCCCATCCGCGAGGCCATCGCCTCCGGTAGCGCGTGAGCGTTCCACCTCCATCCCCGCTCCTCGCCCCGCTCCCCCCCCCGGCGTGGCTCGCGCAGGCCGGGCCGCGCGGCGGCGGGCAGGACCTGGGCTCGTTCGTGGTCTGGATCCTTGTCCTCATCGTCGCCGCCATCGTCGCGGGCGTGGCGCTGCTGCTCGTGCGCAGGCGGATCCTGAGTTCCGGCCCCGACTCCCTCGGCGAGGGTCTGATGGAGAGCCTTCGTCGGGCGCGGGACGCGGGGGAGATGACGCCCGATGAGTACGACGCCGCCCGGCGGGCGATCGCCGCGCGGGTGGCGGGGCGTTCGACGCCCAAACCGGGCGCGTATCAGAACCGTCCTCCGAAGTGAGCGGTACAGGATGGAGCCCGGGCCGATAACGCCGCCTCGGTTCACCCGGCGCGCTGCCCATGTGGACGGGGTGTGGGCGGGATGTGAAAGAGGGCTTTTCGCCTCGCATTCGGGGGCGCAGATAAGGCCGGTCCCCCGCCCCGCCGATACACTTGGGGCACGGCCATCGCCGTCCGCGGTTTTCAGCGCACACGAGGAATCCATGGCCAAGAACAAGCAGGACGGTGGCGACACTCCCCCGAACCAGCCCCAGGTCGGGGACGGGGGCGGAAGCTTCCGCGGCCGCAAGGTGACCACCTGCTCCTTCTGCGGCAAGACCAGCCGCGAGGTCGGGCCCATGGTCGAGGGCCCCAGTTCCGTCTACGTCTGCTCGAGCTGCACCGACCTGTGCCAGAACATCTTCAAGCAGGAGCGGCGGAGGGTGAGCTCCGCCACGACGTGGCTCCGCGAGATCCCCGCCCCCCGCGAGATCAAGGAGTTCCTGGACCAGTACGTGATCGACCAGGACCATGCCAAGCGCTCGCTGTCGGTGGCGGTGCACAACCACTACAAGCGGCTGCTGCACCTCGAATCCGCCGAGGCGGGCACGGTCGAGATCGACAAGAGCAACATCCTCCTGATCGGTCCCACCGGCTCGGGCAAGACCCTGCTGGCCAAGACCCTGGCCCGGATGCTCAAGGTCCCCTTCGCCATCGGCGACGCGACCACGCTCACCGAGGCCGGGTACGTCGGCGAGGACGTCGAGAACCTGGTCCTCAAGCTCCTCCAGTCCGCCGACTTCGACCTCGAGGCCGCGCAGCGCGGCATCATCTACATCGACGAGATCGACAAGATCGGCAAGACGTCCAACAACGTCTCGATCACCCGCGACGTCTCGGGCGAGGGCGTGCAGCAGAGCCTCCTCAAGATGCTCGAGGGCACGGTCTCCAACGTCCCCCCCCAGGGCGGCCGCAAGCATCCCGAGCAGCAGTACATCCAGGTCGACACGACCAACATCCTCTTCATCTGCGGGGGCACCTTCGTCGGCCTCGAGGAGATCATCCGCCGTCGCATCGGCCGCAGCCGCATCGGCTTCACCATGACGCAGGCGGAGATGGACGAGCAGAAGGAGTCTGCGAAGATCGTCCTGCAGGTGACCGCCGACGACCTGATCGAGTTCGGGATGATCCCCGAATTCGTCGGCCGCCTCCCGGTCATCGCGCCCATGGTCCCGCTCTCGGTCGACGCCCTCGTCAACATCCTCACCGAGCCCAAGAACGCGATCGTCCGGCAGTACCAGCACCTCTTCACGCTCGAGGGC
>Ga0335394_10009516_pt1 | contig 10960 bp, 10 predicted proteins | sample MAT03_FD_205741 | JGI IMG/M metagenome (GOLD analysis project Ga0335394, IMG submission 205741) | Freshwater microbial communities from Lake Fryxell liftoff mats and glacier meltwater in Antarctica - MAT-03 (spades assembly) (version 2) ... | reverse complement strand
CGGCGTGGCGCGCGGCGGCACAATGACCGAGATGTTCATGGCGGCGGTCGCGCTCGCCGTCGGCGCGATTCCCGAAGGGCTGCCTGCCGCCGTGACCATCGTGCTGGCCATCGGCGTCTCCCGCATGGCCAAGCGCCGCGCCATCATCCGCAAGCTGCCTGCCGTGGAAACGCTCGGCAGCACGACCGTGATTTGCTCGGACAAGACCGGCACGCTCACCGAAAACCAGATGACCGTCCGGGAGATTTTTGCCGGCGGAAAACTGTTTGAAGTGACCGGTGCGGGCTACGAGCCGACGGGCGAAATCCAAACCGGCGGCTCACGCGTGAACGTGCCGGAGCAACCCGCCCTCGCCGAATGCCTGCGCGCCGGCGTGCTCTGCAACGACTCTCAACTCGTGCGCGAGGAGGGCCGCCTCAAAGTGCAGGGCGATCCGACTGAGGCCGCGTTAATTGTCGCCGGTGAAAAAGGCGGGCTCCTCCACATGGAAACGCATCGCGACTCACCGCGCGTGGATGTGATTCCCTTCGAGTCCGAGCACATGTTCCGCGCCACCCTCCACGACGCGCGGGCCGGCCGGGTCATTTACAAGGTCGGCGCAGTGGAGCGGCTGCTCGACCGTTGTGCCGACTCCCTTAACGAACGCGGCGAGCCCGCGCCGCTCGACAAGTCGGTGGTGCATCAGGCCGTGGAACAGATGGCCGCGCGTGGCTTGCGCGTGCTCGCCTTGGTTCGTCGCCAGGTGGACGCCAACCACGCGAAGCTTGACCCTAGTCACGTCGCCGCAGGGCTGACGTTCCTTGGCTTGCAAGGGATGATCGATCCGCCGCGTCCCGAAGCCATCGAAGCCGTCCGCAAGTGCCAGGAGGCCGGCATCGCCGTCAAGATGATCACCGGCGATCACCTCATCACCGCCCGCGCTATCGCCGGGCAAATCGGACTGAAGGGACGTGAGGAGGAGGGAAAGCTTGTCGCGCTCTCCGGTCGCGATCTTGAAAAAGTTACCGACGCGGAACTGCCGGAAGTCGCCGAGCGCACCGCCGTCTTCGCCCGCGTCGCGCCCGAACAGAAACTGCGTCTCGTGCGCGCGCTCCAGTCGCGCGGCCATGTCGTCGCGATGACCGGCGATGGTGTAAACGACGCGCCCGCGCTCAAGCAGGCCGACATCGGCGTGGCGATGGGCATCAGCGGCACCGATGTGGCCAAAGGCGCGGCGGCGATGGTGCTCACCGACGACAATTTCGCCTCCATTGAGGCCGCGGTGGAGGAAGGCCGCGGCGTGTTCGACAACCTCACCAAGTTCATCGTTTGGACCCTGCCCACCAACATGGGCGAGGCCTCGATTCTACTCACGGCGATTGTGTTCGGCACCACGCTGCCGATCCTGCCCGTCCAAATCCTGTGGATCAACATGATGACGTCGCTTTTGCTCGGGCTCATGCTGGTCTTCGAACCGAAGGAACGCGGCCTCATGCAGCGCCCCCCGCGCGATCCGCGCAAGCCCCTCCTCACGTTCGCGCTCGCGATGCGCACCGGCTTGGTGTCGCTCGTCATACTGGCCGGCGCGTTCTGGTTATTTTTCTACGAGATGAACCTGGCCGGAGAAACCACCGCAGCGGCGCGCACCGCCGTCATCAACGTCATCGTGGTCGTCGAGATCGCCTATCTTTTCAACTGCCGTTCGCTGAACCACTCGTTTTTCTCCACCGGTTTCTTTTCCAACCGCTGGGCCGTCCTCGGCTCGCTGGCGATGCTGGGGGCACAACTGCTCCTCACCTACGCGCCGGTGATGAACAAACTCTTCCACACCGCGCCCATCAGTGCCGAATCGTGGCTGCGCATCGTCGTCGTCGCTGCCGTGGCTTTCGTCGTCGTGGAAATCGAGAAATGGCTGCGCTACGGCCGCGGTCGCGGCGACCGCGCTTTGCCGGAGTGACCGAACCTGCCGAACCCAAAGGCACTCGCAGTGTAACGATGACTATTATGAAACGAACCACCATCTTGCCTTGCGCGAGCCGCCCCGCCAAATCGAAACCGCCGCGCACTGCGGCGAGCCGGCCGCTTGACCGCTACCTGCGCGCCGTCAACTACCTCGCCACCGCGCAGGTTTATTTGCAGGCGAATCCACTGCTGGAGAAACCGCTCCGGCCCGAACATATCCGCGAACGGTTGCTGGGGCACCGGGCACTTGTCCCGGCATCAATTTCATCTCCACGCACCTGAACCGGCTCATCCGCAAAACGGACGCGAGCGTGCTGCTGCTCACCGGCCCTGGCCAGGCGCGGCGGACTTGATCGTCATCGCCACGCACGGCTTCACCGGCCTGAAGCATATTCAACTCGGCAACACCGCCGAAACGGTGTTGCAGCGAGTGGATTGCTCGGTTCTAACGGTCAAGCCTGACGGCTTTGTCAGTCCGGTGAAACCCGATTAACCAACAACGAACCTCCACCATTCTGAACCAAATAAAATCCATCGTCGTCGGCGTGGACTTCTCGGACTGCTCGCGCAGCGCGTTGCACCAGGCCGTGCGCCTGGCTCAGTGGAACAACGCGCATTTGCACGTCATTCATGTCATCGAATACCTGGTCATCATCGACATGGCGGAAGCCTTGGGCCAATCGACCGCCAAAATCAAAGCGGATGCGGTCCGCCGGACAACTCAGAAACTCCAGGACTGGATGGATGACGCCGGCCCGGTGGTGCCGCACAGCTTGGAGGTGGTCGTCGCCCCGCCGATCGACGGCCTGCTCCGCAAGGTCCAGTCCACCGCTGCCGACCTGCTGGTGCTGGGACTGCATGGCGACTCGATGCGCCCGTCTGGCGCGGGCACGCTTGCGACCAAGTGCCTGCGAAAGGCCCCGACCAAGGTCATGCTGGTCAAGGAAAGAGAGGCGCTCCCATTCCGCACGGTAGGTGGCCGGCGCGGATTTTTCAGAGATGCCCCACGAAGCCGTGGTGCAGGCTTTGCGGGTCGGCATGCAAGACCGGAGTCAGGTGCATTTCCTGCATGTGTTCGACGGGCCGTGGAAGCGGCTGCATTACCGCGCGGAAACCCCGGAGGCTTCACCGGATTTCCAGCATCGGTATCGGACCCTGCTCGAACAACGCCTGAAAGAGTTCGTCGGCGACCCCGCTGGCGTGGACCCATGTTTCACTGTGTTCGATGCGGGCAGCTATGTATCCGGCATCGCCGAGTATGCGCGGCAGGTCAAAGCCGACCGGGTGGTCCTTGGCACGAAAGGTCGCACGAATCTGAAATACATGTTGCTCGGCTTAACGGTCGAGCGCCTGTTGCGCGAAATTTCCTGCTCGGTGCCGACCGTGAAGCCCCGTTCCGCGGAGGTCGTGAACGTGGTGGAAAATGCGGAGAAGCCACAATGAAAGAAACCACCACGGAAAATCAGGTTGTCTGGCACCGACTCCAGGCCGAGGAAGTCGTGCAGTTCCTCGACGTGGATTTGCGCCCGGGCTTGTCCGCCGCCGAGGTCAAGCGACGCCAGCAGAAAGACGGCTCAAACCGCCTGACCGCGCAGAAGGGCCGCAGCGGCACGGGGATCAAAATGGCGGACCTTTATGTGACCATCGCCTTCGCCGTCGCCCTCGTGCCGCTATCGTGGAGCGGGCGCAAACTGCAGCGCTGGGAGGGCGGATTGCCGCTCACGAACTACGCAGGTTACGTTGCCTAGCTTTGGCCGAAGTAAATGATCACCGCGATCCTCTCCATCTTTGTTCTCGCCGCCGTCGCTCCGGCGTTGCACCGGCTCCTGCGCGGCGCGACGGGCTGGGTGCTGGCGGTGCCGGTGCTCGCGGTGACGTGCTATTTTGCTGCATTGCTGCCGACGGTTTCCGCCGGCGGCGTGATCACGGTGAGCCAGCCGTGGATTCCCAGCCTCGGCATCGAACTGGCCTTTCGCGTCGATGGCTGGAGTCTTTTATTTCTGCTGCTCATCGGGGGCATCGGCGCGCTCATTCTGATTTACGGCGGCGGCTACTTGCACGGCCACCGGCACGAGGGGCGCTTCTTCGGCTTCATCCTGCTGTTCATGGCTTCGATGCTCGGACTGGTCGCGTCGGACAATCTCATCCTGATGTTCGTCTTCTGGGAGCTGACGAGCGTCTCCTCGTATCTGCTCATCGGCTTCAACCATGAGAACAAGGAGTCGCGCGCGGCGGCGTTGCAGGCGCTGCTCGTCACGGGCGGCGGCGGGCTGGCTTTGCTCGCCGGCTTCGTCCTGCTTGGGCAAGTGGGCGGCAGTTTTTCCTTTTCCGCGCTGCTGGCAAAGGCCGACGCGATTCGCGGGTCTGGGCTTTACCTGCCGATCCTGTTGCTCGTGCTCGCGGGTGCGTTCACCAAATCGGCGCAGGTGCCGTTTCATTTCTGGCTGCCCAGCGCGATGGCCGCGCCCACGCCGGTCAGCGCCTACCTGCACTCGGCGACGATGGTCAAGGCGGGCATCTTTCTGCTTGGCCGTTTCAACCCGCTGCTCGGCGGCACCGACGTGTGGCATCACGTTGTCACCGGGGTCGGCGCGGCGACGATGCTCACCGGCGCGCTGCTGGCCTTGCCGCAGACCGATCTCAAACGGTTGCTGGCCTATTCCACCGTCAGCGTGCTCGGAACGCTCACGCTGCTGCTCGGCATCGGCACGACGCTCGCCATCAAGGCGGCGGCGGTCTTTCTGCTCGTGCATTCGCTCTACAAAGGCGCGCTCTTCATGATCGCGGGCGCGGTGGATCACGAAGCCGGCACGCGCGATGTGCGCTCGCTCAGCGGCTTGATCAAGTTCATGCCGATCACGGCGGTGGCGGCCGGACTGGCGGCGTTGTCCATGGCCGGTTTTCCGCCGCTGCTCGGCTTCATCAGCAAGGAACTGCTCTACGAGGCGCAACTCCAAGCCCCCAACGCGGCGATGCTGATCGCCGCGGCGGGCGTCTGCGCCAATGTCATGATGGTCGCCGTGGCGATCGTCGTTGGGTTCCGCCCGTTCCACGGGCCGCCGCAAGTGCCGGCGAAGGCCATGCACGAGCCGCCGGTCGCGCTCTGGCTTGGCCCGCTCGTGCTCGCGGTGCTGGGCTTGGTGGCCGGCGTGTTCCCCGGCCTGGTGGATAAACCGCTCGTCGGCGCAGCGGTCAGCGCCATCCGCGCCGTGGAGACGACGGTGGAGCTGAAACTGTGGCACGGGATCAATCCGGTTTTGCTTTTAAGCATCGCCACCGTGCTCGCGGGCGTAGTGCTCTACACGCTGCGCCACCGCGTCCGTGTGCTCGCCGCCAAGCTCAGTCCCGCCGCGCGCTTCGGCCCGGAGCGCGGCTACGAGTTTGCCCTGAAAGGGCTGGTCGCCGTCGCCGGTGGGCAGACGCGATTCCTCCAGCACGGTTACCTGCGGGGCTACGTGCTCACCATCCTCGCGGTCGCTACCGCGCTGGCCGGCTTCGCCCTCGTCAAGTTCGGACCCGTGCCGCTGTGGGTCGGGTTTGAAGATGTGCGCTTCCACGAGGTCGCCATCGGTGCGCTGATTCTCGCCGCCGCGCTGGTGGGAGCGCGCGCCCGGTCGCGGCTGGCGGCGGTCGCGGCGTTGAGCGTGGTCGGCTACGGCATGGCGCTCATTTACGCGTTGTTTGGCGCGCCCGACCTCGCTCTCACCCAGATTCTGGTCGAAACGCTGACGCTCGTGTTGTTCGTTCTCGTCGTGGTTCACCTGCCGCGCTTCTCCGAGCTTTCGAGCCGGCGACGGCGGCTGGTTGACGCGATTTTCGCCGGTGCCGCCGGGATTGTCATCACACTGCTCGTGCTCAAGGCGCTGCAGGTGGAGACGGACGAGCGGGTCTCCGGCTACTACGCCGAGAACGCGCTGCGCGCGCAGGGGCGCAACGTGGTCAACGTCATTCTCGTTGATTTCCGCGCGCTCGACACCCTGGGCGAGATCGCCGTGCTCGGCGTGGCCGCGCTCGGCGTTTTCGCGTTGATCAAGCTGCGGCCCGGCAACCGAAAGGAGGACAAGTAATGGACTCGCTCATCCTGCGCGTGGCCGCCCGCGTGATCACGCCACTGCAACTTATCTTCTCCGTCGTCCTGCTCGTGCGCGGGCACAACGAGCCGGGCGGCGGGTTCATCGGCGGGCTGGTGGCGGCTTGCGGCATCGCGCTGCACGGCGTTGCCCACGGCATCCCCGCCGCGCGCCGGCTATTGCGCGTCACGCCACAGACACTCATCGGCCTCGGCCTGCTCGCCGCGGCGCTGAGTGGCTTCGTTGGGGTTTTTGAAGGACAGCCCTTCATGACCGGTCTCTGGGGTGGCTCAGTGCCGACGCTGGTGGCCGGCGAATTGAAATTCGGCACGCCGCTTCTGTTCGACACGGGCGTTTATCTCGTGGTCGTCGGGGTCGCGGTGCTCATGATTTTTTCCATGACGGAGAACGAATAATGGAAACGATCCTGGCCATCGTCATCGGCGGACTCTACGCGGTGTCTTTTTATCTGATGCTGCGGCGGAGCATGGTGAAGCTCATCCTCGGGCTGGTGCTCTTCAGCCAAGCGGTGAACCTGCTCATCTTCACCGCAGCGGGGTTGACGCGCGGCCAACCGCCGATCATCGCCGAGGGCGCGGCCTCGCCGCCCGTGCCGTTTGCCGATCCGCTGCCGCAGGCGCTGATTCTCACCGCCATCGTCATCGGTTTCGGCGTGCTGGCGTTCACACTGGCACTGGCGCGCCGCGCGCATGACGGACTGCAAACCGATGACCTCGACCAGATGGGAAGGAGCGACCAGCCGTGAAGCTCGCGCTCGTGCTTCCCATTCTTGTTCCGCTGCTGACGGCGGTCGCGCTACTCCTGGCAAGTGGCAGCCGCGCAGCGCAACGCTGGTTGAGCGTGCTGGGCGCGGGGGCGCTTCTGGCGGCGGGGCTGTGGCTGTTGCGCGCAGTGGACGGTGGCGGCATCCAGGTCGTGCAACTCGGCAACTGGCCAGCGCCGTTCGGCATCACGCTCGTCGCCGATCTGTTCAGCGCGATCATGGTGGTGGTGACCGGCTTCGTCGGCCTCGCCGTCGGCATTTTTGCGCTGGCCAACATTGACTCGGGCCGCGAGCGGTTCGGCTTCTATCCGCTTTACCATGTTCTGCTCATGGGTGTGTGCGGGGCGTTTCTCACCGGTGATTTGTTCAACCTGTTCGTCTGGTTCGAGGTCATGCTGATGTCGTCCTTTGTCCTGCTCGCGCTTGGCGGCGAGCGCCCGCAGATCGAGGGCGCGGTGAAATATCTCACGCTCAACTTTATCTCGTCCGGCCTGTTTCTCACCGCGCTCGGCCTGCTCTACGGCGAGTTCGGCACGCTGAACATGGCCGACCTGGCGGTGAAACTCGGTGGGGCGAACTCGGGCGCGGCCCTCTCCTCGGCGCTGCTGCTGCTGGTCGCCTTCGGCATCAAGGCCGGCGTGTTCCCGCTGTTTTTCTGGCTGCCGGCCTCGTATCACACGCCGCCGGTCGCCGTCTCGGCGGTCTTCGCGGGGCTGCTCACGAAGGTCGGCGTTTACGCGATGGTGCGCGTCTTCACACTGATTTTCACCGCTGACATCGCGGTCACACACACGTTGATCGTGGTGATTTCGGTGCTCACCATGGTCACCGGCGTGCTGGGCGCGGCGGCGCAATCCGAGATGCGGCGGGTGCTCTCGTTTCACATCATCAGTCAGATCGGCTACATGACGCTTGGGCTGGGGCTGTTCACTCCAGCGGCGATTGCGGCGTCGGTCTTCTACATCGTCCATCACATCGTCGTGAAAACGAATCTGTTCCTCATCGGCGGCGCGGTGCAGCATGTGCGGGGCACGGGGCAGCTCAAATCACTGGGCGGGCTTTACCGCGATTATCCATGGCTCGCCGTGTTGTTCATGATACCGGCCATGTCGCTGGCCGGGATTCCACCGCTCTCCGGGTTCTTCGCCAAGTTCGCGTTGGTCAAATCCGGCCTTGCCGTTCAAAGCTACCTCGCGGTGACGGCCGCGCTGGCAGTCGGCTTGCTCACGCTTTATTCGATGACGAAAATCTGGGCCGAAGCGTTCTGGAAAGCCGAGCCGGAAGGTGCAGCGGCGGGCGACCGGAAGACCGTGCCGGCGCTGATGCTGTTTCCCATTGTAGCGATGGCGCTGGTTACCGTGTTGATCGGTCTTTTTCCCGAAACGTTGCTGGGTCTCGCGTCGAGGGCCGCTGAACAATTGATGAATCCCAGTGGCTACATCGAGGCCGTGCTAGGAAAAACGCCATGAAGCTCCTGCGCAAACTCCCGTTGTTGGTGCGCTTTCTCGCGTTCTATCTCAAGGAACTGTTGCTCGCCAACCTGCGCGTGGCCCACGACGCGCTGACGCCCACGCATTACATGCGCCCGGCGATGCTGGCAATCCCGCTGGAAGCGAAGACCGATTTCGAGATTCTCCTGCTCGCCAATCTCATCACGATGACGCCGGGCAGCATGAGCATTGATGTCTCGACCGACCGGCGCGTGCTCTACTTCCACGCCATGTATGCGAAAGACCCGGAACAAATCCGCCGCGAAATCAAGACGCAGTTGGAACGCCGCGTCCTCGAACTGTTGCGATAAATCATGAACGCCGTGCTCACCATCGTCTTCGTCCTGCTCGTCGCCGCGCTGCTGCTGGCGTTCCTGCGCCTGGTGCGCGGCCCAAGCCTGCCCGACCGCGTCGTCGCGCTCGATCTCATCAGCGTGATCATCGCCGGCATGATCGCCGCCTACGTCGTCTGGATGCGCCAGCCGGTGCTGCTCGATGCCGTCACCGTGCTAGCCGTCATCAGTTTTTTCGGCACGGTCGCTTTCGCCCGGTATCTGGAAAAAAGGACCACCGATGAAGACTGAACTGTTCACCGCCATCTTCCTGCTCGTGGGCGCGGCCTTCATCTTCATCGCGGGGCTGGGCATCGTGCGTTTTCCCGATCTCTTCACCCGGATGCATGCCGTCTCGAAGGCGAGCACGCTCGGCCTCGGCTGCATCCTGGTGGGCGTGGCCATCGCGTTCCCGTCGGCCATCGTGATCGCCAAGAGCCTTGTGGTGCTGCTCTTCATTTTTTTGACCGCGCCGGTTGTGGCCCACATGATCGGCCGCGCCGCCTATCTGCTCAAAGTCCCGTTCTGGAAAGGAACGGTGGCCGACGAATTGAAGGACCGCTACAGCAAGGATCGCAAAACGTTGCGCAGTTAGTCCGTCCGATTGAGCAACGCTGACGCACTCGCAGAGAAGGATCGATTTAATGGCAACGAATATGAAACCAAATTCAAAACTGACGAGAAACCGGCTGCCCCCGGGGGCGCGCCCCGCCAAATCGAAACCCGCGCGCGCCTTGGCCACCGCCCACGACGGTCTCGACCGCTACCTGCGCGCGGTCAACTACCTCGCCGCCGCGCAGGTGTATTTGCAGGCCAATCCGCTGCTGGAGAAACCGCTCCGGCCCGAACATATCCGCGAACGGTTGCTGGGGCACTGGGGCACTTGTCCCGGCATCAATTTCATCTACACGCACCTGAACCGGCTCATCCGCAAAACGGACGCGAGCATGCTGCTGCTCACCGGTCCTGGCCACGGCGCGGCGGCGAATCTGGCCAACGCGTATCTCGAAGGCTCGCTCTCGGAAGTGTATCCCGACCTCACGCTCGACCGCGCCGGGCTGGAACGCTTCGTGAAGCGGTTCTCGTGGCCGGGCGGTTTCGCGAGTCATCTCAATCCCGAACTGCCCGGCGTCATTCACGAAGGCGGCGAGTTGGGATACGCGCTGGCGACCGCGTTCGGCGCGGTGTTCGACAACCCCGACCTCATCGCCGCCTGCATCGTCGGCGACGGCGAAGCGGAGACCGGCCCGACCGCCGGGGCCTGGCACAGCGGAAAATTTCTCAACCCGGCCACCGACGGCGCGGTGCTGCCGGTGCTCCTGCTCAACGGATTCAAAATCGCCAACCCCACGCTCTTCGCCTCAATGACCGATGACGAGTTGCTCGCGTTGTTCACCGGCAACGGCTGGCAGCCCCGCATCGTCTCGACGGATGCCCACGCTCATCGCGATATGACGGCGGCGCTCGATTGGGCTTACGGCGAGATTCGTTCCATTCAGCAAGCGGCGCGCGAAGGCCGCGCGGTGGAACGTCCGCATTGGCCCATGATTATTCTGCGCACGCCCAAGGGCTGGACCGGCCCGGTCGCGGTGGACGGCAAGGCGGTGGAAGGTTCTTACCGGGCGCATCAAGTGCCCGCCAAAGAATGTAAGACCAACCCCGCCCATCTCGAGGTCATCGAACGCTGGCTGCGCTCGTATCGTCCCGAAGAATTGTGGGATGAACAAGGCCGTCCGCACGCCGACCTCGTCGCGCTTTGTCCGAAGGGCGAGCGGCGCATGGCCATGAATCCGCACACCAACGGCGGCAAGCTGCGCCGGGCGCTCGACCTCCCGCCGTTGGAGGACTTCTCCGTGGACGCGCGCGGTCGCGGCGAGGTGCGCGTCAGCGGCATGGAGACGCTGGGTAAATACCTCGCCGAAATCATCCGTCGCAGCGAACCGCGCCGCCACTTCCGCATCGTTTGCCCCGACGAACTGGAGTCGAACAAGCTGGGCGCAGTGTTCCAGACGACGCAGCGCCAGTTCGCCTGGCCCGTGCCGCGCCACTCGGAAAACATCGCCCACTCCGGCGCGGTGCTCGAAGTGTTGAGCGAACACAACTGCCAGGGCTGGCTGCAAGGCTACCTCCTCACGGGCCGGCACGGGCTTTTCCCCTGCTACGAGGCGTTCATCTCCATCGTGGACGGGATGATGAACCAGTATGCGAAGTTCCTGAAAGCCGCGGGCGAAGTGCCGTGGCGCGCGCCGGTTTCCTCGTTGAACTATCTCCTCACTTCCGAGACGTGGCGGCAGGAGCACAACGGTTACTCCCATCAAGGTCCGGGCTTCATCAACAATTTGC
>Ga0335394_10009515_pt1 | contig 10960 bp, 9 predicted proteins | sample MAT03_FD_205741 | JGI IMG/M metagenome (GOLD analysis project Ga0335394, IMG submission 205741) | Freshwater microbial communities from Lake Fryxell liftoff mats and glacier meltwater in Antarctica - MAT-03 (spades assembly) (version 2) ... | reverse complement strand
GGTCTGGGATGGCGGTCGGTTTGCTCGGCCCCCAATCTCCGGCAGAATTCGCCATTAGCCGTTCCGGGCCATAGCGTTCGATCATGTCAGCTGCTCGTTGCGGAGTGCATTTACTCACGGGATACAACGTCATCCCGGCCCAGAAGCCATTTTCTAAGACATGTTCGATGGTATGCTCCTCGACGTGGTCGACCAATACCCGCGAGCGATCCAGCCGTGAGTCGCCTATCAACATGTCTAAAATCATGCGTGTCCCTTGGTATTTATCCTCAAGATGCGGCGTGTGAATCAGGACTTGTTGTTGGTACTTCACCGCGAGATCCAGATGCTCCAAGAAGATCGTCGCTTCGTTGCGGGTATTCTTGTTGAGCCCGATTTCCCCGATCCCTAAAACATTGCTTGCAGCAAGAAACTCGGGGATCATCGCGATGACTTCACGAGAGAGCGCAACGTTTTCCGCTTCTTTCGCGTTGATGCATAACCATGTGTAGTGCGAGATACCGTACTGCGCCGCCCGTTTTGGTTCAAACTCGGTCAGCTGGCGGAAGTAGTCGCGGAAGCTCTCGACACTTCCTCGGTCGAAACCGGCCCAGAAGGCGGGCTCGCTGATCGCGACACAGCCCATGCGAGCCAATGTCTCGTAGTCGTCGGTTGTTCGCGAGACCATATGCAAATGAGGATCGATATAGTCCACGGTGTCAGCTAACTTTCTTTTCCATCGCCATATCAGACTGCCACTGCGGTTCGTACTGTCGACTCATCAGCAATTGGACACGTTTGACTTTTTCGACTTCATCATCGCACAGGATATTCATACCTTGAACCAAAAGTTGCATGGGACGCGAGCCGTCCACGTCCCCGGTAGCTCGTTCAATCCGATCCAGCGTTGCAGCGAGTTCAAGAATCTTTGCCCTGGCGATCATGAATTCATCCGAAACGATCTGCTCTGCAGATCGTTCGGCCACGGTTGGCTCACCGGGTGTCGACTTTCTAGCAATCGGTTCATTGCCTACTGGCTCAATGCTAAACGGCTCATTGCTAAACGGCTCATTGTTAAACGATTGACTGGAAATTGATTTAGTACTCATGGCTCGCGATCTCGGCTACTTTGGGCTCCGGCTCGGCCACCGTGGTTTCTTTCTGGACGGTTTGTCGAATACGGCGCTGTGACACTTCTAAGGCCAGCATTGATAATACTTCGTCGACGCTCTTGGTGCCAAGTTCTCCGTCGATTCTATCGCGAAGCGCAATCGAGCGGGTTTCGGCTTCGCGCGGTCCGACAACAGCCATATAGGGGATCAGCTCTACCTGTGCATCTCGAATCTTGGCTTGAACCTTCGCACCTCTGAGGTCAACAGTCACGCGAAAACCCGCTTCCAGGAATTGCTTTTCCAGTTCCAAAGCGTAGTCGTTTGATTTTTCGCTCAACGGGCAGATCCGTACTTGTTCTGGTGCCAGCCACATGGGGAAAGCTCCCGCGAAATGTTCGGTGAGCATACCGACAAAACGTTCCATGGAGCCGAATGGAGCGCGATGGATCATGACGGGACGATGGGTCTTGTTGTCTGAGCCGATGTACTCGAGCTCGAATCGTTCCGGGAGATTGTAGTCCAGTTGTACGGTCCCTAACTGCCACTGCCGTCCGATACAATCTCGAACCATAAAGTCCGCTTTGGGGCCATAGAAGGCAGCTTCTCCTTCGGCCGCTTCGAAGTTCAAGCCTGACTCTACGAGTACCCGACGGAGCGCTGCTTCGGCCTTTTTCCAATTTTCATCGCTGCCGACGTATTTATCGCTTTTGGGATCCCGCAGTGAAAGCTGAACTCGATAGTCTTTGAGTCCGACGGACTCGAGTACCATCCGAGTTAGCTCGATGGTGTTTCTGAATTCCTGCTCTACTTGATCTTGAGTGCAGAAAATGTGTGCGTCATCCTGGGTCAAGCCCCTAACACGAAGCATACCGTTGAGTTCACCGGTTTGTTCGAAACGATAGACCGTACCGAATTCGAAGAGTCTCAGCGGGAGCTGTTTGTAGGAACGCGGCATCGCCTTGTAGATCATCGAGTGATGTGGACAGTTCATCGGCTTGACCAGATAACGTTCGTGCAATCGCTGCCAAGATTGCAGAACCGCTGCGCGATCTTGGGGGGAGTCCTCCGGTTGGTAATCTTTGATTTCGCAACCAAGGACTTCTGCGGCTTGCATGAACGCTTGTTCGTGGGCTTTCGGCAATCCCTCTTTCGACCCGAGCCGTTGGATCCAACTATCGACCAGTGCACCGCCGTCGTTGACGAACAAGGGTGGAAACTGGCTATCGCGATAGTAGGGGAAGTGGCCGCTGGTCTCATACAGTTCGACGCGCCCCAGGTGCGGGCTGTAGACCGGTTCGTAACCTCGCTTCAGCATTTCTTTACGCAGGAAGTCCTCCAGTAGGCTGCGGATGCGGGCTCCTTTGGGTAGCCAGAGGCACATACCCGGTCCGACCTCACTCGAAATCTGGAACAGGCCGAGTCGTTTGCCGATGACTCGGTGATCGCGTTTCTTTGCCTCTTCGACTTGATCCAAATGTGCCTGCATGTCCCTGGGGCTGAACCAGGAGGTTCCGTAGACACGTTGCAACTGGAGACCGTTTGAGTCACCTTTCCAATAAGCACCGGCAATGCTCATCACCTTGAACGCCTTGATCCTGCCAGCGTCGGGAATGTGTGGACCGCGACATAGATCAACGAACTCTCCTTGGCGATAGAAGCCCAGTGATTCATGGGCGGCCAAGCCGGTTTGGATATGTTCTACTTTGAGCGACTGTTTCATGTCGCTGCAAAGTTCGACCGATTGCTCCCGATTGAGTGAGAATTGTTCGAAGGGCTCAGCCAGTTCGATGATCTTAGCCATTTCGGCCTCGATTTTTGAAAAATCGTCTTCGTTCAACTTCTTGGGCAAGTCGAAGTCGTAGTAGAAGCCGTTATTAATGGTCGGCCCGAATGCCAGCGAGACGCCCGGATAGAGTCGCATGATTGCCCGAGCCATGACGTGGGCGGAGGAATGCCTCAAAACGTCAAGCGACTCAGGATCCTTTTCGGTAAGCAATCGCAAGGGAATCGGAGAGCCATTGGCAAACGGCTTGAGAGAGCGCGTAGCATCGACTATCAGTTCGCCCACTTTGGCAGCGATAACCGCTTTAGCCAAACGAGCGCCAATTTTTTCAGCGACGGAAAGAGGAGTTGCGTCGTCGGGGTGAGCGACGATGGTACCGTCAGGGAGAAGAATTTCCAACATTGTGCAGCTTCCTGGCCCTGTTTGTAAGTAAAGAACAAGCGTGCAAACAGGGTTTTTCGAGGATGGATGAGTTCGCCAAGACAAAAGACGAATCTAGCTATGGAAATGTTCGCCGTTACCTGTCCAATTGGCAATAGGGGGCAATCGGCACTTGCACGCCGGTTGGATTCGAAAGTACTGCAGGCACGCTCATTTGTACCAATGGCATAGGTAGATTTCTTACGGCGGGCCGACAGAGGGCCACGCTTCGCCATCAAAATCTTTCGGCACGAGCCGTTTCGGATCGACAACCACATGGCGGATCTTTTTCCGATTCCATGTGTAGGTGATGTGGATCAGGCCGTCACGGGTTTGAATGATCGCGGGGTAACTGAATTCACTCTTGGGCGTATCCTCTAATTGAAGCGCCGCTTGCCATCGAACTCCATCTTTGGAAGTCGCCACGTTCAGCGGTGTCCTGGCGTCCCAGCTGTCTTTATCTTTTCCGACAATCACATGGTTGTAGATGAGTAAATGGCTACCGTCCGACAAGCTCACGGCATCGGTACCCGAATCTGGGTTAGGAAGAGTCGTGGCTGTCATCGTTGACCAAGTTCGACCGGAATCATTGGACGCGATCTGAAAGATCTTTTTCTCGCGTGAGCGGCCAAGAGCCAATAAGTTGTTGCCACCCGTTTTGAGCACACTGGGCTGAATTGCATTGAATTGTTCGCCGTCATTGAGGTCCTCGGTCTTTCTCCAGGTAAGTCCCTGATCGGAAGTAAACTCCATGTGAACCTTCCATTTGTCGGTCACCGGGGTTTCGGTACTGGTCGGGCAAAGTATGTCACCATTGGGCAGTTCGATGGGTTTGTTTTTGATTGGGCCCAGGATACCCTCTGGGAGACGGCGAGGTGTTCCCCACGTCTCGCCATGATCCTCGGACGTAACTAGCATTCCCCACCAGCTTCGCGGATTGGGCCCGACTTTGTAGAACAGCATCAAAGGTCCCGTGGTGGGTTGGAATAGAACAGGGTTCCACGTCGGGTGGCGAACAATCGATCCGTCCATTTTTCGATACTGAATTCCATTGGCAATTTCGATGGGAGGTGACCATTGCTGGTCGACTTTTCGAGAAACCCAGATGCCGACCTCGGGGTGCTTTTCGTATTGACCGCCAAACCAAGCGGCTACCAAATTTCCAGTAGATGTTTCGACGATCGTGGATGCGTGGCAGCTCGGAAAAGGGTCGTTTTCGTAGACGAACTCTGACTTCAAGATTGCAGTATCCTGGCCTCTTAAATCGCCAGCACAGGCGATTGCCAATGCAAGGGGGACCAAAAGTGTGCTCATCGGCAGACGACGGGACAATATGGGACTCGATCCGATTGGCATTATCGTGGGGCTCCGTTTCAACAAAAGGTTTAGAGGGACATGGTTTGGGAGGGAAACAGCGGGTTGCGCTAACCAGATTCATTCTAACAATTTTTTCACCGGTTGATGGCTATTGCCGGCGAAAGGTCAGAAAGTTGGAAAGGCTCATACCAGTGCTCTAATCAAGCAATCGTGCCGGGACAATTTCCTTACAAGTCCAACTCGCAAGCCAGTAGATCGTAGCATTTTAGTGAGGTTTCCTCGATTGCGGGTCGGGCTTGTACCAGCGAAAAATTAGGAAGTTTATTTCGGACAATGCTAAACTTGGTCCCTTGGTGCCAGCGCAAAAAAAGAAGCCCATCGGTTCGCCGACGGGCTTCTTGTCTTTTGAAGTCCGATTTTTAAGCAGACGGTCGAGTTAGTTGCCGCATCCACAGTTCGGTGTTGCAACTGGAGCCCCGCAACCGCAACCGCTCGATGGAGCAGCTGCCGGTGCCGAAACTCCGCAACCGCATCCGCCAGTTGAGGAACCGCCCATGATCACGCCACCAGTGGTGTAACCACTAGTTGCATAACCGCTGGTCGCGCCCATCGTGCCTGCACACGGGTTCGCCGGTACGTAGGAAACAGCCGGTACGTAGGAAACAGCTGGTGCCGGCATCATCATGCCGCTGTAGGATCCGTCGGCCGCAACGGCTCCGCACGCACCCGCGCCCGCTTGGACCAATGAATAACCTGATCCGCATCCGCCGACAGCCATTCCACCATCGACAGAACTACCACAGCCGTTGGCCGCGGACGAGCAACCGCCACCGAAACCGCGTGACGGGCGACACGGATCGCTGCAACCACCGCAGCGGAATCCCGCGTTTGCAAAACTAACCAATGCCAATGCCATCGGCAGTACCGAAAGCCAGGTAACTCGATGCTTCATCATAGACTCTCCAAAGGCCCAACAGAAATAGTGATTCGCACCTGCGAACGTACACCAAGTGCGTCAAAGCAATTAGAACGAACGCAAAACCTGCGCAACCGCCCGGGTCTGTATAACCAGAACTTTAGTCACCCCTCTCCTAGCGTCAATCAAATGCTTCGGATTTCCGAATGATTTGAGTTTTTTTCCGTTTTCGCAGCATGAAAACTTGACTTTGCCAACGTTCTTAAGCTCTGCTTATGTTTTCGGGGTAAACTGCTTTTCACTGGCTTCAGGCCAAAACACTTTCCTTTAAAAAACACTAGTTGCAACTCAATCAAGCATGGCTGCGATGTTTTCCTTTCGAGCAAAGCTCCTCAATTCCTTGGTTTTTCTAGGACTATTGGTCCTTTCCCAGGCCGGCCTCGGACAGGAAAAATCGTCTGGGCCAGCAACTGCCAAGGTTTTTGCAGAGCCCATGGTTGCCAGAGTCGAACTTCGGCTGACGATCGGTGAAGAGGAGGTCGACGTCATTGCGAAAGGGGATTTGGTTACAGTTCTGGAAGAGCGGGAAAAGAGCTTCCTCATTCGAACGTTCCGTGGCATCAAGGGAGGAATCGAAAAAGCGAACTTGGTGACTCTGGCGGAGTCGGTTGAAACCTATGACGAAATCATCAAAGACAATCCGAAAGAGGGTCGTTTTTACACGCTTCGCGCGGGCTCCCATTGGGCTCGTGGCAGTAGCGAGAAAGCCCTAGCTGACTTCGATCAAGCGATTCGATTGGGATACGAAACAGCCAATGCCTATTCCAGCCGAGCTCTCTTTTTGACCTCGGCGCATGAATACGAGAAAGCCGTAGCAGATTTTACCCATGCGATAGAAAAAGGAGATGCGAGCGAGGCTACGCTTACCAATCGGGCTGCGGCCTTGGTGCAAATGAACAAGATCGATGAAGCGATCGCGGACTACACGGGAGCCGTCAAGCTCAACGAGAAGAACGCTGGTGTTTTGCAGCAGCGGGCTACGGCGTTTCAGGTCAAAGGGGATTTTGAAAGCGCTATCGCTGACTTTTCCAAAGCCATCGATCTGAGCCCGAATTTTATCCCGGCTATCCTGGGCCGCGGCTATGTCTATTTTCAAAAAGGGGACCATGCGAATGCCATCGGAGACTTTAGCAAGGTCATCGAGCTCAACGGAAAGGCTGCCGTTGCCTTCAACAACCGCGGCTACAACTACCAGCTCCTAGGCAAATACCAGGAAGCGCTATCCGATTTCGACAAGGCCGTAGAATTGACACCTGACTACGCGCTGGCTCACCAAAATCTCGGTTGGCTTCTTTCGACTTGCAAAGAGGAGTCGCTTCGAGATCCGAAAAGGGCAATTGCGGCTTCGTCCAAAGCCTGCGAACTCAATCAGTTCGCAGACTTGAGCGACATGGCTGCTCTGGCCGCTTCCCATGCCTCGGCCAGAGAGTTCGACTTGGCCATCGGCATTCAAGAAAAGATCGTGGAGAGGGCTCCACCGCCGCAAAAGATTTTGGCGGAAAGAATCTTAGACCTTTACCAAAACGAAAAACCGTTCGACCCCGACATGGCTGTCGAGCCGGTCTTAGAAAAACCTGTTTCAACGGATAAGCAATAGACTCATCTATGAAACAAGTCATAGCAGTGATTCGCCCGTATCTTGCCGAACGACTTCTTGAAAACCTTCGTCTGGCTCCATTGGAGGCCCTTCAGGTAACCGAGGTCAAGGGCTTCGGCCGTCAAAAAAGCTATCTGGATCAATATCTAGCTACCGAATACTCCCTTGCTTTTCTGCCCAAGGTGGAGATTACCCTTTACGTGGCTGATCTCAGAGTCGAAGAGGTCCTGAAGACCATTGTCGATACGGCCAGAAGTGGCAGGATGGGGGACGGCAAAATCATGGTGCTCGATGTCATTGAGGGCGTAACCATAGTTACCGGTGGCACAACGTAGGCTTTTCATGAGGCTAAGCCCAACCTACACTGCCGCTGAGCCGCTCCATCGGAACGCCGTTGGCCCTTTTAGAATCGCCCCCAGTCAGCGTCGTCCCAGCACCCTGTCAACCACACCCTGTCAACCACACCCTGTCAACCACACCAAGAGAACACACCAAGAGACCACAACCCATGCGATTTCGGCAACTGGATAAGATTATCGAACTAATACCCGGTGAGCGGATTGTCGCGGTTCGGGAAGTGCACGAAGGGGAAGACTACTTTCGAGACCACTTCCCGCTTTTTCCCGTTATGCCAGGAGTATTGATGTTGGAGGCACTTTTTCAAGCCTCCTGCTGGCTTGTCCGGTCGACCGAGAATTTTGACCACTCTGTCCTGACGATGAAGGAGGCCAGAAACGTTAAGTTCGCGGACTTCATGTCGCCGGGCCAAACACTGACGATCACTGCCGAATTTGTCAAAATAGAATCCGATACGGTGACGATCAAGGCTTTTGGCACTAAAGGGGAAACGGTGGCCGTTTCGGCTCGGTTGATCATCGGAAAAACGAGTCTTGAGAAAAGTGACGTGGAACTCGTGCATCTGGATGAGTTCATGCGTGAAAGCATGCGAGAACGGCTTGAACAATTGATGATCGGGCACTGATGACGATCGGGCACTGAATTCCGGTATTTCCGGATCGTCGGACTGCCAGATGTCTGCGGGTGACCGAAACCCAATAACGAATACAACTGGAACAAGTCGGATTGGGCGTGCAATCGATGCATGCATTGCAGAGATCAATCGAGCGTTTGGAGTCGAGCGTTGTACGTGTCGGAATCGATGCTACTAGGGAATGCGCGAAAATCGATACAAAAAAGCAATTGCTTGCATTGATTGTTGTCGCACTCTTCGTAGATAATCAGGTTGATCCAGTGCCGCCGAAACCTATGTCGAACCATTCAGTTGGGCCAAACATGAAAACTTCACTCGTACGCAATGCATCCATTGGAGCTGTTCTGTCCTTAGGTTTGCTGGTGGAAATCAGCCAAGCGCAGATGCAAGGTCAAGCACAAACGTTTGGCGGTGCAGCGCCGGGAGCTGCAGGAACCGCCAATTCTGCCGTGAGGCTTCCTGGCAGCTTCGGCGGGCCAGGCATAACGGGTGTTGCGATCATCGAGAACACCTCGTCCACCTTAAAGCGTTTTTCGATCACGGGGACGGGGGCCGCTGCGGGAGGAACAGGAGCGACCGCAGGAGCGGGTGGAATTGGCGGAATTGGCGGAGGCACAGGGGCCACAGGTTCGGTTTTTGGAAGCAACGCCTTTAGCGGGACCACGACCGGTACGGGTGGGACGGGAGGTGGCCAAAACGCATTCGGTGGTGGTGGATTGGGTGGTTTGGGAGGGGGTGGGCTTGGTGGTTTAGGCGGGCTCGGCGGGCTCGGCGGGCTCGGGGGTGGAAATCGCAGTCAAGCGGGCAGAGCAGGTCAATCCAAAAACAAAGTGCGGGCGATTGCTATTCCAGATATCGAATTAGCTACTTCACGTAGCAGCGAGACGATCGGAGCCAATCTGCAGGCGAGCATGGCCAAGATAACTCTGCCGCCCAAGCTTCGAAACGTCACGGTAAAATTCGAAGGGGGCGAAGCGGTTCTGCGCGGTCAGGTCGCGAATGCTGCCGACAAGAAATTGATCGAGCGATTGGTCAAACTGGAGCCGGGTGTGAATGTGGTGAAGAACGAGGTAACCGTTCTAGAGAAGCCGCCGGAACGCATCCAAGCCAAGTCGTCGCGACCGAACTAGAGAGAGATCCTATCAACGACCGTTGATTGCCGACGCAGGTTGAGAAGCGTTCGTCCCGGTAAACGTTCCTGGGAAAAAATTGGGAGTCGCCGGCATGGTAGGTGGTTGGAAAAAATTTGCCTTGGCTATCCCAGCTGGATTCGCATTCTGGCTAAGTTGGCTGGTTGCGTTTAGGTTCGTCCCGAATTCTGCATTTGGCGTTTGGAGCGAAATCGGATTTGGAACTGCTGAATGATTTGGAATTGCTGAATTGAGAGTAGATGGCTTGGAGTGCATCGGGCTCGGTGGCGGGTTTTGTTGGTTATGGAGCTCCGTCAGGATGGCTTGAAGTTCAGGAGAGTTGTTCCTTTGTTGAAGTGATCGCGAGGGAACTTGAATGGTGGTAGAACGCGAACCGGTTTGCAGCAGCTGTCCGGGCATGGCGGTTGGAATGATCGCAGACGCCTGTTGGACGACCCCAAAATTCGGATCCTCGGAATTCCTGCCAGGTAGGTTGAGACTGGCAGCAGCTCCGCGGATCATTCGTTCTTCTTTGGTTATAAATGTTGGAATGAGCATGATTTTCTTCTGCTCGCCGTAAGCTGCGTCCCAAGGGATCCAGACACTGTAAGAAGCCCCCAAGTCTCCTTCGGAAAAGTGACTTGTAAACTGTTCCGCGGTGAATTTGAAGCGTTTAGTGGCCTGACTCAAATCCTCGGATGACGGCAATCCGTGTGTGTCATCAAAACCGTAAACGGTGAGTTCGCCATCAACTGGAATGGCCTGAGTTTTTTCGTTGTAAAAGTAGAATCTACCGCCGAACCCTCGGGTCGCTGGCTTGCCCGGTAAGGTGAGGATGTCGTGGGTCCAGGTGACGTTCATGTTCTGCGGAGTCTGATACTCTTTCTTCTTGAAGACGAACCAGCTGGAGTCTTTCTTTTTCTTCTTGTTCGCCGAGGACTCGGTCGTAAGGGACTGGCAACCGACCGAGGTCGCGAGCAAAGCGATCAATGAGAGACCAAGCAGCTGCTGTATGGAAGGTCTCTGAGGTTCGATGTTCATGGTCGTGAAGCCAATAGTTGGGTGGGATCAAATGGTTGTTTGGAAAGTAACGAGTCTGCTTGGTTAGGAGATCGTGGACTATCTGGCTATCCGTGCCGTAGGCTGCGGATTGGTTTGATAGCTTGCCGGCGCGACGCCATACCCAGTCTGCTGCACGGCTTGCCCTGGCTGCACGTTTTGCTGGTAGGAAGAATTTTGGATCGGAGAAGCGGAATTCACCGTGGGTGTTTCGTTGATGGCGGAGTCGATGAGCGTTCGAGAGCCCCTCGAATTAGAACGGACAGGCGCGTTGATGGGGTAGCCATCTAGCATCTCTATGGAGGAAGGATTGCCCATTTGCTCTGGCGTACCCAGGATCATTGGATCGGATCCCGAACGCTCCGGTTCGACGGTTGGCTGCAAGTCTGGGTAGATTACCGGCGAGGTTGCTGGCCCCCAAAGACCATTTCCGGTCGATAGTCCCACGTCACCGTGAATGTTGAGTACGTCCGCCATGCACCAACTCATGCGAGAGGATTCGACCTGTTTGATCATCTCCAATTTTCCTGGATCGTTAAACGTGATGACCCGAGGGGTCATGACGACGAGTAATTCTGTCCTGCTCTCCGATTCGC
>Ga0335394_10009511_pt1 | contig 10962 bp, 12 predicted proteins | sample MAT03_FD_205741 | JGI IMG/M metagenome (GOLD analysis project Ga0335394, IMG submission 205741) | Freshwater microbial communities from Lake Fryxell liftoff mats and glacier meltwater in Antarctica - MAT-03 (spades assembly) (version 2) ... | reverse complement strand
CTCGTCGGGGACTCCCCGACGTGCTCATCCGCCCAAACCCAGGCCGCAAAGCAGACATAGGTAACCGGAAAATCAATGGGGCGCAGACGCCGCTTACGCTTCAGCGTGGTTCGGCCGAGATTGTCGCGGACAGGACGCCGAAGCCGCGCGGACGCAGAGTCCCTCGTCATGCCGGTCAATGCCAAGGCTCGGCTTCGTCCGGATCGATGACGAGAACCAACCGCATTTCCCCTGGTTTGGTCTGTGGAGAACGGTGAACCACTCCGGTCGTCTCGTGGCCAGGCCAGTGCAGGCCACGAAACACCGCAACCTCGCCCGTCGAAAGTTCGATCACCCGTTTGGGCTCGCCATCCGGCCGAGCGGCCCCGAACTCGGTCCCGCGCCCGAAGTAGGTGCAGATCAGGCGCGCGCGCAGACTGTCGATGTGGAAGCTCGGGCACACGACATGGTCGACCGCCTCGAGACGGAGCCGAAGACGCGGCGTCGTTGCGATCTCGGAGAACCGGCGGGCGAGGTCGGCGATGTCGCGCACGAAGGCGTCACGAGCCGGATCGTCCGAGAGACCTGCGGCTTCGAAGGCTTCATCGAGCGAAGCTTTGACGTCCGAGACGCGAAGTACGGCGCGGATGTCCGGGAAGCCGGCAGACACGGACCGCGCGATCCAGCTGCGCAGACTGTCCGCCTGCGTGCGGCGCCAGACGCTGACCGCCGTGTTTTCCAAGGCTACGGCGCCAAGCACCCGAGGGTCGGAAGCGCTCTTCATCGCAGTGGTGACGCGGTCGGGCTCCGCCTCGCCGGTCGGTGGCGAACTGCTTGCGGTGCGCGCCGAGGCGTCGGCGTCACCCTGCCCCCTCGGCATCTCAGTGCTCATCGACTTCCGCCGCGATGAGAAGCACGGTCTGCGGACTGCCCTGCAGCGCAACACGGGATGCGATCGACATCGCCTCGGTGTCGACGAGGACCACCGATCCATCTGCGGGATCGCTGATGGCGAGGCGCTCGCCGGCGAAGCTCATCTGCGGTCGGATCACGCCCTGATCCATCGAATAGGTGTTCGTGACATCGGCAAGTTCGCCACTGATCCTTCCGGTGAGCGCGCCGAAGCGCAGCAGCCGACCGTCGGCGAGCAGCGCGTAGCCGGTGTCGCCCGCGGCGTTGAGCGTGAAGGCGACGCGGGGCGCGGGCAGCGTAACGTGTTGGAAATCGCCGGTCTCGGACGAAGGGTCGAGGATCACGAGGCCGTCTGCGCCGAAGCTTCCCACGAGCGCCATGTAGTCGCGCGGGCTCAGGAAGCTGCGTACCGAAGCCTCGTCGGGCAGGCTGTCGGGATAGGAGAACAGCCGTGTGGTCGGTGGACTGACCGACATGTCCAACACCGCGACGCCGTCGAGGCAGCCGAAGGCGATGTAGGATCCGGCGTGCCCCTCGCCGTGCATGCCCGAGCAGGCCTGCTCGACGAGGATGTTGTCCTCGGCGTCGACCACGGCGAGCCCGTCCGGGAGGCTGCTGTCGCCCGCGCCAGGGACCGAGACTATGGTGAGATCGCCGAAAGGAACGGCGACCCCATGGTGCGGCCGCGAGGTGGCGATCGCCTTGGCCGGCGTCGTGTCGCCGGCGACGAATTCGGCTTCGCGCCAGATCCGCGCCTCGCCGGATCCGTCGAAAAAGATCACGACCTTGTCGTCGTCGAGGTTGAAGTGGATGGGGTCAGGCCCTTCGACGCTCACCGACAGCATGCTCGCGGCCTCCTCGAACGCCGACGCGCCGTGGTCGCCGTGATCCTCACGCCGCAAGCCACTGTCGAGCACCGCCACGGCCCCGGCGTCGCGCTGCAACAGGTAGAGATGACGTCCGTCGGGGCCGGCGAGGATGCGCGTCGGCGAGGCGAGGCTGTGGGTCTCGGGCGCTGCGTCGGCGCCCGGATCGAGCACCCAAAGCGTCGGCTCCACAGCGTCGCCGACGAAGAGGCGGTAGCTGAACACGTCGGCTTGGGCGTAAGTGCCGCTCGCGAGCAGTGCGGCGCTGGCAAGGATCAGGCGTCGGCTCATGCTTGGGCTCCTGCTGAGGATTGAAGGGATTACCGTCAGGCGGCTGCGTCGTCGCGGCGCCAGGACGGGAACGGGTCGGCGAGCAGCGCCCATGCCTCACGCTTCAGACCGCCCCTGACGTCGAAGAGGCTGGCGTCGAGCGCCGCGGTGATCGTCGCGCGGTCCATGTCGGCGCCGATGAAGACGAGCTCCTGCCGGCGGTCGCCGTAGGGCTCCTGCCAGTGGGCGCGCATCCGCGTGCGGCCCTCCTCACTGACCGGCCAGCGGCGCTCGGGAACCGCAGCCCACCAGTTTCCGAGCGGCCGCACCGTACTGAGCGCGCCGGCGAGGCTGAATTCGGCGACCCAGTCGGGCCGCGTCGCGATCCAGAAGTGCCCCTTGGCGCGGATGACGCCGGGCAGCGGACCGTTGAGGACGGCGTAGATCTTCGCCGGCTCGAACGGGGCGCGCGCGCGGTAGACGAAGGACGTGACGCCGTATTCCTGGGTCTCGGGCAGATGATCGGCGAAACCGTAGAGCTCCTTGAACCACAAAGGATGCTCGTGGGCGCGCTCGAAATCGAAGAGACCGGTGTCGAGAATTTCGCCTGGATCGACACGGCCGAAATCGACCTCGATCAGCCGGGCGTCCGGGTTGAGGCTGCGGATGATCTTGCGGGCGGCGTCCGCGCGCTCCGGTCCCGCCGCACCGATCTTGTTGAGGACGACGACGTCGGAGAACTCGATCTGGTCGACCAGCAGGTCGACCAGCGTCCGGGCGTCGTCGTCGCCGAGGCTCTCGCCGCGGTCCTTGAGGAAATCGTGGCTGGCGTAGTTCGCGAGCAGATTGGCCGCATCGACGACCGTGACCATGGTGTCGAGCCGGGCCACGTCCGAGAGGCTGTCGCCGTCCTCGTTGCGGAACTCGAAGGTGGCGGCGACCGGCAGCGGTTCGGAGATGCCGGTCGATTCGATCAGGAGGTAGTCGAACCGGCCCTCCGCCGCGAGCCGGCGCACCTCGATCAGCAGATCGTCGCGCAGCGTGCAGCAGATGCAGCCGTTGGTCATCTCGACGAGCCGCTCGTCGGTCTGGCTGAGCTCGGCGCCGCCCGCCCGGACCAGATCGGCGTCGATGTTGACCTCGGACATGTCGTTGACGATGACGGCGACGCGCCGTCCTTCGCGGTTGTTGAGCACGCGGTTCAGCAGCGTGGTCTTGCCTGCGCCGAGAAAGCCCGAGAGCACGGTGACGGGAAGGCGATCGGCGGCGGGCAAGGGGCATTCTCCTGCGCAAGTGTTATACTATAACAATTTGATTGGGTAGCCGAGGGGCACAGAGAACGCAAGGGCCATGCTGACGGGGGGTGCGCAGGCCGAGCGCGGTGCTGTTCCGGATCCCGTCGCGTCCCTTGTAGCGTCAGTTGTTATAAGGTAACAAAACCCGGGCGTGCGTTCACCTGAGCGGCCAAGGGGGAAGTCGTCTGTATGTGGAGCCGGCAGTCAAAAGATCTCGGTGAGACCCATCTGGCAATGGTGGCGCTGCTGCGGCAGGCGACGCGGCCGCTGACGGCCTACGAGCTTCTTGCGACGCTGCAGGCCGATCGGCCGCGCATCGCGCCGCCGACGATCTACCGCGCGCTGAAGCGGCTGATCGCGCTTGGTTTCGTGCACCGGATCGAATCGATGAACGCCTATACGGCCTGCCGCAGCGACGGGCATTCGGCGACGGCGGTCTTCACGATCTGCGACAACTGCGGCGCGGTCGGGGAGCATGTCGACGAGCGCGTGGTTGAGCGCCTGCGTCGGCTCGGGGCGGCGACCGGCTTCACCGCTGAGCGTCCGGTGATCGAGTTGCACGGCACCTGCGGCGGTTGCCGCGACTCCGAGAGGCTGCCCGCATGATCGGATCGCGACGAGGCGGGGCGGCCGCGGTCCGGCTGGTGCTGATGAGCGCGGGATCGCGGCTCGCGCTTGCCGCAGCGCTCTCCGGGCTGCTCTGGCTCGGCTTTCTCTGGGCTACGGGATGAGGACGACGACGGTGATGACGGCCCTGGCCTTTCGCAACCTCACGCTGGGATACGACCGGCATCCGGCCGTACATCATCTCGATGCCGAGATCGGCGCGGGCTCGCTGACCGCGATCGTCGGGCCGAACGGCGCGGGCAAGTCCACCTTGCTCAAGGCGATCACCGGGGCGCTGAAGCCGTTCGAGGGCACGCTCGACCGTGCTGGACGGAGCCATGGCGACATCGCCTATCTGCCGCAGCAGGCCGAGATCGACCGCGGCTTTCCCATCGGCGTGCGCGATCTGGTTGCGATGGGGCTGTGGCGCGAGACCGGGCCGTTCCGCGCCATCGGTCGGGCGCAGGCGGCGCGCATCGATGCGGCGATCGCGGCGGTCGGGCTGTCAGGCTTTGAGAATCGCCAGATCGGCGCACTGTCGGGCGGGCAGATGCAACGCTGCCTCTTCGCGCGGCTTCTCTTGCAGGACGCCGAGGTCGTGCTGCTCGACGAGCCCTTCGCCGCGATCGACGCCAAGACTGTTGCGGACCTGATCGACGTGGTGCGGCGATGGCACGGCGAGGGGCGCACCATCGTCGCGGTGTTGCACGATCTGGAGACGGTGAAGGCGCACTTCCCCCGGACGCTGATGCTTGCGCGCGAGATGGTCGCGCACGGGCCGACCGCGTCGGTGGTGACGCCCGAGAACCTGCTGCGCGCGCGCCGCATGTGCGAGGCCTTCGACGAGGCCGCCCCTGTCTGCGACCGGAGTGCGGCATGATCTGGGACGCGCTCGCCGGGCCGTTCGTCGAGTTCGGCTTCATGCGCCGCGCCCTGCTCGGCGCCGTCGCGATCGCGCTCGGCGCCACGCCGGTCGGCGTGTTCCTGATGCTGCGGCGGATGAGCCTGACCGGCGACGCGATGGCGCATGCGATCCTGCCGGGCGCCGCGATCGGCTATCTCTTCGCCGGCCTGTCGCTCGGGGCGATGACGCTGGGCGGCCTCGTCGCCGGTCTCGCGGTGGCGGCGCTCGCGGGGCTGGTCGCGCGGGTGACGACGCTACGCGAGGATGCAAGCCTCGCCGCATTCTACCTGATCTCACTCGCCGCGGGCGTGCTGATCGTCTCGATGCGGGGCAGCAACGTCGACCTGATGCACGTGCTGTTCGGTACGGTGCTCGCCCTCGACGACGCGGCGCTGATCCTCCTGTGCTCGATCACGACGGTCTCGCTGCTGGCGCTGGCGCTGCTGTTTCGACCGCTGGTGCTCGAATGCGCCGACCCGTTGTTCCTGCGCTCGGTCAGCGGTCTCAGCGCACTGACGCATTTCGTCTTCCTCGCACTCGTCGTCCTGAACCTCGTCGGCGGCTTTCACGCGCTCGGCACGCTGATGGCGGTCGGCATCATGATCCTGCCCGCCGCCGCCGCGCGGTTCTGGGCGCGCGGCGTCGGTGCGATGATCGGCGTGGCGGTCGTGGTCGCGCTCCTCGCGGGCTTCGCAGGCCTGCTGCTCTCGTACCATTTCGGCCTGCCGTCCGGGCCGGCGATCATCCTCTGCGCGGGTGCTGCCTACGCCGCCTCGCTGATCGTCGGGCCCGAGGGCGGGATCATCGCGCGGCACTGGCCGCGCCGCCACCTCGAAGCCTGAAGGGAAATCCCGGATGTTCACCCGCCGCCATCTCCTGAGCACGACTTTCGCCCTGGGGCTCGCCGCCGCGCTCGGCCTGCCCGCGCACGCGCAAGACAAGCTGCCCGTCGTCGCCACCTTCTCGATCCTTGGGGACATGGTGGCGTCGGTCGGCGGCGACCGCGTCGCCGTCACGACGCTCGTCGGCCCGGACGGCGACGCGCATGTCTATCAACCAACCCCGGCGGACGCCCGCGCGCTCGCCGATGCAAAGGTTGCGTTCGTCAACGGCCTCGCCTTCGAGGGCTGGATGGAACGTCTGCTTGCCGCGTCGGAGTACGACGGGCCGGTCGTCGTCACGACCGAGGGCGTGGTGCCGCTCGAGTTCCACCAGGAGCACGGCCAAGAGGACGAAAGCGCGGAAGCGGACCACGATCATGCGCATGACGGGACCGCCGAAGCCGACCACGACCACGACCACGAGCAATCTGCGGCGGGTGCGCACGCCCACGACCACGGCGGCGTCGACCCCCACGCCTGGCAGAGCCTCGCCAACGCCCGCCTCTACGTGGCGAACATCGCCGATGGCCTGATTGCGGCCGACCCCGAGGGGACGGACGCCTACGCCGCCAACCGCGACGCCTACCTTGCCGAGATCGACGCGCTCGACGCCGAGATCCGCGCACTCGTCGAAAGCCTGCCGGAGAATCGCCGCGCCGTGGTCACGTCGCACGACGCCTTCGGCTATTTCGGCGACGCCTACGGCCTGACGTTCGAGGCGCCGCAGGGCATGAGTACCGAAGCCGAAGCCTCGGCCGCCGACGTCGCCGCACTGATCCGCCAGATCAGGGGCGAGGGGATCCCGGCGGTCTTCGTCGAGAACATCACCGACCGCCGCCTGCTCGACCAGATCGCCTCCGAGACCGGTGCCACCATCGGCGGGACGCTCTACTCCGACGCCCTCTCCGGCCCCGACGGACCGGCCGGCACCTATCTCGACATGATGCGCTCGAACATCCGCACGCTCAGCGCGGCGCTGTCCTCCTGACCGAAGGCCCAGACATGACAAACCAGATCCCCGTCACCGTGCTCACCGGCTTTCTCGGCGCCGGCAAGACCACGCTCCTGAACCGCATCCTGACCGAGCAGCACGGCAAGAAATACGCGGTCATCGTTAACGAGTTCGGCGAAACCGGCATCGACAACGACCTCGTGGTCGACGCCGACGAAGAAGTCTTCGAGATGAACAACGGCTGCATCTGCTGCACGGTGCGGGGCGATCTGATCCGCATCCTGGGCGGCCTGATGAAGCGTGCCGACAAGTTCGACGCGATCCTGATCGAGACCACCGGCCTCGCCGACCCCGCGCCGGTGGCGCAGACCTTCTTCGTCGACCCCGAGGTCGCCGAGCGCACCAGGCTCGACGCCATCGTCACCGTTGCCGACGCGCGGCATCTGGAGGGCCAGCTCGGCGAAAGCCACGAGGCCGAGGAGCAGATCGCCTTCGCCGACATCGTGCTCCTGAACAAGATCGACCTCGCCGACGAGGCGGGGCTTGTCCGCGTCGAGGCGCGGATCCGGGCGATGAACCCCTACGCCCGGATCATCCGCACCGAGAACTGCGCCACACCGCTCGACAGCGTGCTCGGCCTCGGCGCTTTCGACCTCAAGCGCGTGCTTGAGGTCGAGCCGGACTTTCTCGAAGGCGACCACGCGCACGAGCACGACGACGCCGTCACCAGCGTCTCGCTGACCGCGCAGACACCGCTCGATCCGGTGCTGTTCCAGGCCTGGTTCGGTCGATTGCTACGCGAGCGCGGCCAGGACCTCATGCGCTCGAAGGGCATCCTCGACATCGACGGCGAGAACGAGCGCTATGTCATCCAGGGCGTGCACATGCTGATGGACGGCAGCCATCTGGGTCCTTGGCCCGCAGACAAACCCCGCCAGTCGCGGCTGGTGTTCATCGGGCGCAATCTCGATCGTATGGGGCTGCGTGAGGGGTTCGAGGCGTGCCTGGCGGCGTAGCCTCGCGCGCCGCGCCTGCTCCGGGCTTTCCTGCGACGGCGCTGGAGCGCGAGGGCCTGACGCTCGAGACCGGGGTCTGCGTGACCGGAGCCGTCGCCAGCGGGGCCGTGGCTTGGGCGGCGTTCGGCGACGGCGCCTTGCGCCGGTTTCGCGCGGACGCGGAGCCCCTGGTCATTTCCGCGCACAATGGCGCCGTGCTCTCCATCGCGCCCGACCGCGACGCCGGTGCGATCCTGACCGGCGGCGACGATGGCCGCTTTCTGCGCGTTGCCACCGAGGGGGGCGTCGAGGAGCTCGTGGCCTTCGGCTCACGCTGGGTCGACCATGTCGCCGCCTCGGCGCGCGGCGGCTTCCGGGCGTGCTCCTCCGGCCGGACGGCGCATGTCTGGCGCAAGGGTTCCGACAGCCCCGAGCGGCTGGAGCATCCCAGCACCGTCGGCGGCCTCGCCTTCGATCCGAAGGGTAAGCGGCTGGCGGTGGCGCACTACGGTGGCGTGACGGTCTGGGAGCGGACGCCCCGCGCCTGGAAGCCGGTCGCGCGCCTTCTCTGGACCGGCTCGCATATCGGCGTAACCTGGAGCCCGGACGGCAAGCATGTCGTCTCCGCGATGCAGGAGAATGCGCTCCACGGCTGGCGGTTGCGCGACAAGGCCGACATGGCGATGTCGGGCTACCCGGCCAAGGCGCGCTCGATGGCCTGGGTCGGTGGGTTGCCCTATCTCGCCACCAGCGGCGCAGAGACGGCGGTTTGCTGGCCGTTCGACGGGCGCGACGGCCCGATGGGCCGCGCGCCGCTCTGCGTCGCGAATGGCGGGGCACAGCAAGTCACCTGCGTGTTCGGCCTGCCGGGGTCGGGCGTGTTGCTGGCCGGGTTCAAGGACGGCGCAGTGCTGCTCTCCGAGACGCGCGAGGACGCCGAGGACCGGGTAGTGCGCGGTTCGACCGGCGCGGAGGTCACCGCGATGGCCGTAACGCCTGACATCGGTCACCTGCTGATCGGCGACGCCGCAGGCCGTGTGCTCTGGGCCGCCGCGCGCAAGACGACGACCTGATGTTCGGGCTCTTCGCAAAGCGGCGCCGTCCCGATCCGGAGCAAGTCCGGCGCATCAAGGCTTGGCTCAGCGCGCGGGTTGCGCTCGCCGAGGACGATGTCGTGCTCATCGCCGAGCTTGCCTGCACCGAACCCGGCTGCCCCCCGCTCGAGACGGTCATCACCGTGATGCCGCCCACGGGCAAGCGGCGCGAGTGGCGGCTGGAGAAGCCCGTCGCCGAGATCGGCGAAGACGATGTCGCCGCGCTGCTGGAGCCAAGGCCGTGATGCTCCTTGCCCCAATCGGTGCGCGCGCCTCTGCCAGCGCTGCGAGGTCCGGATGTTCCGATCACCGAGGGCGATGCCGTTCGGAATCGCGGTGCCTGGACAGGTCGAGCAGAATCGCAATGCGACCCCGTACCCTTTCGCGTCTGTGGCGCAACAGGAACCAAGACGCAGATGCACTGATGGAGCGCTATCTCGTGCATTTCCCCCGTTCTCTTCCGTCTAACGGCCGTTTTAGTGAGGGTTTTCCGATGTGGCCGTAGCGTGAGGGTGAGTGCGGTCGCTACCTCGGCCCGCGTTGGAAACCTCCCAAGGAGGAAGCCGCGTAAAGGGTGCCATCTATGGGGGAAGAGCGCCGCCGGTTGGCAGTGCTGTCGTCGAGGACAGGCACAGGGTTCGTAACGCCAGGGGCGTAGGTTGCACTGTTTCCGCCCATCGTTGCTGTTTGCCCGCGGTGGCACTCCTCGCTAAAATCGCATAACGGCCCTTATGGAATAGGGGCAGACTCTGATCGCATTAACGAATCGATGCGCAAAAATCGCTTGGAAGCAAAAGACAGAGACACACGCCGTAACCATAACGTTGAATACAATTTGATGTTTTTCAACCTGAAGCGCATTGCTGCTCCAAGTGCTTGCTCGCAAAGGAACACGACGTGAAATACCTGACCCTGACTGCCGCGCTCCTGATCGGAACCGCCGCCCAGAGCGCCACCATTTCGGCCTCGTCCGACCGGCCGGATAACGCCGGCTGGGCCAGCCACGCCTTGGACATCAACGCATTCACACCCGGCGCTGGCCGATGCGGCTACGGCTCCAGCGTAACCGGCGACGGATGTGCGCCGGTTATCAAAAGCGATCCCACCGCCCGCCACGCCTACGGCAGACTCAACCCTGATGGCGGCTCATGGGTGGACAGCCAAGACCTCGAGGTTCTCACTTGGAGCGTCGAGAGAGCGACGCCGATGACGAGCTTCAGCTTTGCGTTGGTGGATGCCTACGACCAGAAGAGTAGCCGAGATGGCACGCTCGGGGCGAGCTATTTCAACATCGCGCTGATGGATGGCGACAACCTGTCGGCGTCGTGGGAAATTCCGAGCCGCGAGCAGAACAGCACGCTACACTGGATCACAGTAACGCTCGATCGCGCCGTGGATCGCTTCGACCTTGTGTTCAACACGCGTATCAATGACGGCTATGGAGTGATGGCGGCGAGCGCGGTCTGCCGATAGTAAGCGCTTTCCGGCATTGCTCGAGCCTTACGGTTTATCAGGATGTTTCATGTTCTTAGGCGTGAAATTGTTGCCCTGCTGACGTTGTAGCTCTCCGCGAGCTCTTGCAGCGTGGCTCCGTCCCGCCGCCTCTGACGGGCCTCTGCGGCCTGCTGGGCGGTCAGGGCGGGCGGGCGGCCCATATGCTGGCCTCTGTCCTTGGCGCAGCTCCTACCCTCTGCTGTGCGCGTCCGGATAAGGTCCAGCTCCACGTCCGCCAGCCCGCCCAGCACAGCGAGCATCAGCCGCCCGGTGCTGGTCGAGCTGTCGGCCCATGGCTCGGCCTTACCTCGACGCCTTCGAAGGCCGCGCCGACCTGCACCTCGCGAACGGCCTGCCCCGGGTAGCGGACTGGCGGGCGGCACTCGCGGCACGGCCGTCGGTGGCGGACGCCGTTGCGAGAGACTACCCCGAGAGACACGCCGACTTCCTACGCTCGATCTCACGCCGAGCCCGGTCGTGGTGACGCTGCAGCCGCTTGGGCAGCCGAACCCACCGATGATGAGCTTCGTGCAGCCCGGAAGCTGATGCAGATACGGCCGGTCTCCGGATCTCCAGCTCGCGGTCGAGAGAGGTGGCTTGGGAAATCTGAACAGGTGCGTTGAGTGGTGAGGCCGCTCGAAATCGGCAAGAAGAGTGCCGAGAACGAGGAGCGACCATGACGAAACGACCACGCCGGAACCACGGTCCGGCATT
>Ga0335394_10009507_pt1 | contig 10965 bp, 4 predicted proteins | sample MAT03_FD_205741 | JGI IMG/M metagenome (GOLD analysis project Ga0335394, IMG submission 205741) | Freshwater microbial communities from Lake Fryxell liftoff mats and glacier meltwater in Antarctica - MAT-03 (spades assembly) (version 2) ... | reverse complement strand
CGTCGTAGGGATTCTCGACATCCAGCAGCACGGCGTGCGCCTGAGTATCGTCGTTACGGACGCGGATGGAAAGCGGTTGCCCGCTCACGCTGGTGGACAGGTTGTAGCCGTCGGCGACGGTGAAGTCGTAGCCCGCATCTATGAACGTCGTCGAGCGGACGCGGGTGAAGGTGTAGAGACCATCAGGCGGCGCGATCGTGCTGGTGGCGCACTGCCCGGCGACCTCCCCATACCATTCGTAAACGGTACCGATCGGATCGGCAGCAATGTCGAGCGTGGCGCGGTAGAGCTGCGCGTCGATCGCCGGATCGCTGGAGAGCAGCAGCGGCGTGAAGGCGCTTTCTCCCTGGCGGCGGTAGTAGACCGTGCTGGTGCCGGGGGTATTGCTGCGCCAGGTGAAGAGGATTGTGTCCCCGCCAGCCCGCGCCGCATCTGTAGGATAGATGGCGGTCACCGACTGCGCCTGCGCCGAGATGGTGAGCTGCGCCTCTGCCTGCCCGACGGGACCCAGTGTCCGACCGGTGGCGATGACAGTGAAGGTATGCGTACCAACGAGCGCCTCGCGAACGGCACATTCTTCCAGGTTCGCCGCCGCCGGGATCGACACGGTGAAACTGGTTTCAGCGAATTCCCCGAAACCGAGTGGTAATGTCGGTTGCGCAAAGCTGAACCAGGCGCGTTCCAGCGGTGCGGGTAAGTTGATAATGTCCAGATCGACCAGATCGCTGCTGGCGGTGGTACCGTCGGGCAGCGTAGCCGTATTGACGACGAACAGATTGTAGCGGTCGCTGCCGCCAAAGCCAATCGTCCCGGCGCTGCGCGTAATGCTGACTGCGCTGGCGCGGCGGTTGACGGTGGTCACCCCGCTTGCGCCGTTGGCAAACGTAACGGCAAGCGTCACCGTCCCGCCCTGCCCGCCGCTGGCACGCACCTCGGTCGTAGCACGTCCATCCTGGAATTCCAACTGGGATGGAGTGAAGGTCATCCCTGCCGCACTCGCCGACATCGACGCGATGACGCCGGGCAGCGGCGCGTCGAGCTGGTCGAAGACTGCCGCCTGTACCGAGATGCGATCGCGCTCGTCCGCCACAAGCCAGGTACGGGTGAGCGGGGTGAGGGTAACGCGCGTCGGCGCGGGCAGTTCCAGCCGGGCAGCGATGGCACTAACGTTGTCGCCCGTCGCCGCCTCGTCGGAAGAGGTCGAGACGGTGGCATCGAGCGTCAGGACGGTGCCGATGGCGAGCGCCGCATCGGGCGTCAGCACGAGGGCGATCGCTCCGGCACTGCCGCCCGCCGGAATGGTGCCGAGCGCCCATTCCATGACGCGGTTCGCGGGCAGCACGGCGACCTCGACGCCGAACGGCACGGCGAGGCGCAGCACCACATTATTGGCGGGAGCGTTCCCGCTGTTCGTGACCGTGAGCGCCAGAGGTGTCGTCCGACCGGGCAGCATCACGACTGACCCTGGCGCGCCGACGCGGATGTTGGCGATCGGTGTCGTCGGTTCTGGCACGACGACCGGCGCAGGCACGCTGACCGTCCGGCTCAGGCTGTGCGACAGGGTAATGTCGGGCAGGGCAAGACCGCGCCCGGTCAATCGCAACTGGGCGGTGAACTGCGGAATGTCGGCAGGGGTGATCGGGCGGGTGAAGGTGACGGTCGTCTGCGCGCCCGGCGCGAGATCGTCAATCGTCCGGGTATCAGGGAAAAGGTTGCTGGTCAGCGTCAGCCCGGCGGCGCTATCGGTGGCGGTGGCATCGTTGATCACCGTCAGAGTGAAGGTGACGACATCGCCGTCACGGGCGGTCGTGCGATCCGCCGTGAAGGTGGTGCGCACGTTCGGGCCGATCACGCGCAGTTCGGCATCCGTCAGGGTATCGCGGACGACGACCAGGCTGCCATCGGTCGAGTCGCTGTCCACCGCCTGCACCGCGATGACGCGGTTCGCGCCGAACGGGAAGCCGATCGGCAGGATGTAAGGGATTCGGGCGGTAGCAACCGAAGCATCGCCATTTCCAGCGGGGGCAAGCGTGCCGGGGCGCGTCGGGTCGTTCCAGGTGAAGGGGATGTTGGGGAAGTTGTCGCCGAGCAGCGGCACAAATCCGCTCACATTGTACAGCGTCTCGTTCGAGAGATTTTCCACCGTCACCAGCAGTTCGACCGCCTGACCGATCGCGACATCGTTCGGGACGGCGCTGACGGTGATCGCCAGCTTGCCGGACTGCTGATCGATCGTCGGGAAAGGATACCCGGCAGCGATGCGCGGGCTGAAGATACCAGAGTTGTTGCTGGCGTCGAGGTCGTCGATCGAGCTGGTCTGCACGGTCAGCGGCACGACCGTGTTCAGCGGCAGCGTCGAGGCAGCACGAATCGTAAAGGTGAAGAGCCGTTCACCTTCCATTTCCAGGCGGGTGATGTTCCAGCGCACCGAGTTCGTCCCCCGACCGAGCAGCTCGACACCACTGGCATCATTGACCGAGATATCCTCGATTGTGCCGAGGTCGAAAGGCAGCGTCGCAGTTACCTCGACGCCCTCGATGAAGCGCACGCCATCATTGCGCACGCGGAAGATGACCTGCGCCACCTGTCCGGGGAGGATCGACTCCGGCGAACTGCTGACACGGCTCACCGCGATATTGCCACCGACGAACTGTACCAGCGGGCGACCGACCACGACATCAGCGACCCGGACCTCGACGACGCCGGAAGTCACCACTTCGCTGGTCACCTGAAGCGATGCTCGTCCTTCTTCGTCGGTTGTCACGCTGCCATCGATCAGCGTCAGGTTCGGATTGGTCACCGTCCAGGTAACCGGGCGATCGGGAAGGAAGCGCCCCTGAGAGTCGCGTGCGACCACCATGACGTTGATCACTATTTCGCCGTCCGCAGTCGCCGTGCGCGGCATGACAACGGTTTCGCTGCGCAGGCGCGAGGGCGCACCGAGCGTGGTGAAAACAAGCGGGTCGGTGCCGAGGCGATACTCCTGATAATTGTTGAGCGCGTCGCCGTCCGGGTCTTCGCGGTCGTCGTTCGTGCCATTGCCATCTGTGTCCTGAAGAGTCGGAGCGGTCTGCGCCGCGTTGACCTCGAACCCGTCCGGCAGGCGGTCGGCGTCGGTATCTGTCACCAGTGGGTCAGCGCCGCTGGCGAATTCGCCGCTGTTGACCAGCCCATCGCCATCAGGATCCTCGCCGCCGTCGAGTACGCCGTCGCCATCGCTGTCAGCAGTCAGATAGTCATACAGGGCGAGAAGGTCAGTGTCGAGCAGCGTCAGCTCATGGCGGTTGGTCAGTCCATCGCTGTCCGCGTCTTCATCGCCGTCTGATATGCCGTTGCCGTCGCTGTCAGCCAGTGTCAGGCTGTAGATGGTCGCTCCGGCAGCCTGGTTTGCCCGCACTTCCTGTGCATTCGTCAGTCCGTCCGTATCTGCGTCTTCATCGCCATCGCTGACGCCGTTGCCATTACTGTCGGTCAGCGTGACATCGTAAAGCGGCCCGCCTGTTTCGTTGAGCAGGCGCACTTCGATACGGTTGGGCAGTCCGTCCGAGTCCAGGTCTTCATCGCCATCCAGCACGCCATCCACATCCGTATCGGCGGTTCGGAGCTGGTAAACCGGCGTGCCATTCGCGGTGAAACGAAGTTCCTCAACGTTGGTCAGACCGTCGGCGTCGAAGTCTTCGTCCCCATCGCTGACGCTGTTTCCATCGCTATCGACATTGTTCGGGTCGGTTTCCAGCGCCCGTTCCTGCACATTGGTCAGTCGGTCGCCGTCAAAATCTTCGCCGCCATCGTTGGTGCCGTTGCCATCGCTATCCGCCTCAGCAGGATTTGTACCCGTCACCGTGACTTCGTAGCCGTCCGGCAGTTCATCGCCATCGCTGTCTGCCAACACAGGATCAGTCAGGTAGACGGTCACTTCATCCCCGTCGGTCAGACCATCGACGTCCGTGTCGGTCGAAAGCGGGTCGCTCCCGTACTGATTCACTTCCGCTCCGTCGGTCAGACCATCCGCGTCGCTGTCAGGATTGCGTAAGCGCGTGCCTCGTATCGCTTCATCGATGTTGGTCAGCCCATCACCGTCGAGATCGCCCAGGGGATTGTCGGGATTGAGCGGGTTGAGACCGTTTGCGACTTCGACCCCATCCGACAATTCATCGTCGTCGCTGTCGCTGTCCAGCGGATCGGTGCCGCGATAGACTTCCTGTCCGTCGATCAACCCGTCGCCGTCGGTGTCCTGAAGTGCCGGGTTGGTGTTATACAGCGTTGGCTCGTCGCTGTCGCGCAGCAGGTCATCGTCGGCGTCCACAACTGGAGGCACAGTATCACATCCGGCGGGCGGCGTCGTCGCAGGGGAAGTTACGCTGACATTCGGGCTGATACTGTCGCCGCTGCCGTCGCCAGCGCCAGAAGGTCCATCGGATTGCCCCCACCAGGTGCCGTTGGTGAAAATCGTGTCCTGGTCAGGGGTCAGCGGCATGATGCTAATCCCGGTGTTGCCCGTCACACAGCTGTTTTCCACCACAGCCGACACAGCAAAGATCGCACTGCCACGCGGCGCATTACCGCCGCTGATGATGCTGTTCGACACGCCGATGCCTGTGGCGAAGCCGAACAGCGCACCGCCTGCCTGTCCCGCCGAATTCTGCGAGAAGATCGAGTCCTGAATGTCGATGCCACCGGAAAAGATGATGTAGATTGCCCCACCCGCGTTCGTCGCCCGATTGTTGATGAAGCGGGTGCGCAGGATGGCGTTGGGCCCTGGACTGCTGTCGATAGCAATCGCGCCACCATTCGCCGCATCGAAGGCTGCTACACCATCGTTGAAATTGTCGATGAAGGCGCTGTCCTCGATAGCGATCGTCCCGGCAAACACCGAAACCGCAGCACCGCGAATCGCAAACCCAGACTCGAAATCCAGTACGTTGTCGCGGAATGTCACGTTACGCGCCGTCAGCCTGCCCAGGAAATTGCTGACCGCGCTGCCGCCGCCGTCGAACGCTTGCCCATTCCTCAGCGTCAGGTCGTTCAGCGTCAGATCACCGCGTTCAATGTCGAATAGGCGGAAGGCAGGCGTGTTCGCATCGTCGCTGCGCTGAATGGTCGCACCATTGCCGTTGATCACCACCGGGCAGGTGATGATGGGCAGCCCATTTTCACCGTCGAAGGCATCAACCAGAGTATAAGTGCCGTTCGCCGCCAGATCGATGATCTGCGGTTCCGTGACAGGGCACGGCTCGATGCTGATCGCGGCGAGGGTCGTGCGCAGCGCTGCTACATCGCCATCTGCGACGACCGTCACGCTCATGGGTGCAAACGGACTGACCTCAGCGGGTGAGGCTGTCGGCGGTTCGGTGGGCAGTATCTCTACAGTCGGTGTTTCTGTAGGGGTCTCCGTCAGCTCCGGCGGCAGCGTACCCAGTTCGTAAGGCGTCGGGGTCAGGCTGGGCTGTGCGGTCGGGGTTACCTCCTCGGTGGGCTGCCAGATCGTCACATCGTCGAAGCCGACGATCTGCTGCGGCGGCACCGGGGTCAGGTCGGCAGGAGCAGACGGAAAGGATGCGGCGAAGCCGACCTGTCCGGGCGGGAGCGGTGTGGGGTCGATGGTGGCAAGCAGCGTGACACCATCCACCTCGACCCAAAGCTGCGTACCCAGGCTGTTCAGCCGCAAACGATGCGGCAGCGCCGCCGAGAAGTCCGGGAGCTGCGCGCTGGCGAGGACAACGCTCGCACGCAGAAGGGTGACGATCCCGCTGGAGTCCAGCCGCGCTTCATAGTTGAATGCCCCGCTGTGCCGCACAAACAGGCTGGCGGAACCATGCGCCACATCGACCTGCGCTTCAATGGCGGAGTCGCCGGTCAGCGCGGTGCTATAGAAGACCGGCGCAGTGCTGTTGAACACGATCAGCCGTCCGCCCCCGTCGCTCTGCGGCTCGAAGCCCCAGCCCGCTCCGGTGAACTGCCAGATCGTTTCATCGATCGTCATGAAGGAATCGCTGTAAACGACGGACCATGAAGTCACAGGCAGTGTCGGCGCAGCGGTTAGCGTCGGGATGGTGGCAGGTGTTTCGGAAACAGTAAGTGTGGGTTCGACAAAAGGTGTTTCAGAAGGGGTAGGTGTAAAAGTGTGCGTAATTTCAACGGTTTCTGTTGGAGCAGGCGGTGGTGTGTATGTGGCTGTTGGGCTTGGGAGAGGGGTTTCCGTCGCAAGGGGTGTTTCAGTGAACGGGAGCGTTGGTGTTTCGCCTGGCTCTGGCGTCGAGTCCTGAGCCGCCGTTGACAGCGCCAGCACAGCGAACAGAACCCCGGTGAGTATGAAGACCCAGCGTTTCATCGATTTCCCCTCATCATGCAGCCGCAGCGCGATGGCGAACGCTTACTGGTTCGAGTTGTTTACAAGTCTGTAAATACTAAAAGTTCTACGATGGCAAAGTATAGAACACATTCCAACTATTTTATGTTAAGAGTTTTCAATTTCAGAAAGAGCAGGACTGAATTTCGTTTTCCAGCCCTGCTCTTTCAGGCTTGTCAGCCCGCATACGCCTGGCTTAGCAGCCGTGCCGCGCGTTTCATGTGCTTCTTGAATGTGTTCGCGCTGTGACCCACGTCCGCCGCTGCCATGCGGTAGCCCTTGCCGTCGATCTGTGCCTGCAATGCCAGGCTCAGGCATGGGGTGTGACGGTACTGGTCGAGCAGCACCTCGGCGGGTGCTGTGTGTCCAGCCAGGTACTGCTCACGCCATGCGCGGTACGGCGAGATGAACCGCCCAGTGCAGCGGCTCTTGTCCAGGTGTTCGATCATCGGCTTCGGCACGGGGTAGTCGTGCGTTTCGAGGAACGCCTGCGCGAACTCGTAGCGGACGTCCGCCAGTACCGGTAGTACATAACCCTGATACCAGTTCCACGGGGTCATGCCAGCAATGCTCGCCGAATCCTGGCGGCTGACCTGCGTCGTGATGTAATACAGCGCTGCCAAGTGGCGCAGCGAGTCGGCGTATTTCGTCGCCAGCTTGTGCATGACGCGCTCGATGTCGATACGCATGTCGATTTCGGTCGCCCATCCCGCCCATCGTTCACCGCGCTGGTGCTGCATCCCGTCAATCTGCTCATCGACGGTGTTATGCCAGTCGTCGGAGACTATCGCGTCGAGACTGTCGTACATTTGCGACTGATATTGCATCGTCGAGATTTTGCTCCGCGCCAGAATGAAAAACACCGCCTGACGGCGGGTTTTCTGAGCGAGGAAGTCACGTTGAGCGCTCAACGTCTCCCACAGCGCCATGAAACCGTTCTGCAAACAGTCCGGCAGTTGGTGCGGCAGAACACCGTAGCTTTTCAGTACATTCGAGGCGTAGTACGCGAGATCGTTGTGAATTTGCTCAAAGGTCATGGCTTCCGCCCAACTGGTCGGGTACACGGCGACACGTGGAAACGGCTTGATCTGGAACGTGGACATGGGGATACTCCCTCACACCGCTGGAGTCTGCCAGCGCAGGTGAGCGCTACCGCTCCCCAACGCGGGATGGCGCAGCGGGGTGCTGTCAAGCACACCGGAACGGTGAGGCGCAGCCGTGGCTTGACAGCGGGGTCTCCCGTGCGCCATACCATCGCCGCGCGGCGGTAGTGCGAGATTTTGTCCCTCGGTCTCAGGTCACATCACGACACCGCCGCTTGAACGCCTCGTTCAGCCGCATCTTCGTCCGCAGCCGCAGCTTGACCGGACGACGCACGCGCTCGCCCGTCGGCGTGATGGACGTGACGTAACCCTTGCCTTCCTCGCGCACCACCTGCACCTTGCCGATGTACGGGACATCGACCCATTCGCCGCTGGCGATCTCCTCCGCCAGCGCCTCCAGATACCGCTCGACCGACTCGCGGACGAGCGTTTTGGTCAGCGCCCGCCGCTGCCGGGCAACGTGCGCGACTCGTTGTGTGTGATTCATGTGTTCATCTCCTCACTTGGTGACAAACGTGACATTGTGACAATGTGACTCCGTGACAAAATCCGAGCTTGTCACAGAGTCACGTTGTCCCATCTGTCACAATGTCACAGATTTAGGTGTGGGTGTACTCGATGGCGGCGTAGCCTTCCGCCCCGTCAATGCTGACCTGGGCGATCAGCCCGGCGCGCACCAGGTCGTTCGCCATGTGCCGGGCAATCTTGGCGGTGATGTGCATCTGGCGGTACAACTCGCGCAGTTCGCACCCCGACCGCCCCTTCGCGCGAATAAGCGTGAGCATCCGATCCTGCTGACGGCGTTCGACGACCGCTTCGCCGCTCTTGTCGAGCTGCTCCAGCAGGCGGTGTGCGCTTGAGCGCCAGCCATCTGCAATCGCGCGCGCTGTATTCCAGTGATCGACCGTGACGGTCGGCGTGTCAGCGTCCGTCTTCAGCCAGTCGAGCGCACCGAACAGCGACGCCAGCTTGAACGCCTGCACATGCATTCGCCCGTACACGCCCTTCAGCCTCTCATCGAGTTCGACCTCGCGGCGCGGGTCGCACAGACGGCGCAGTTCGTCGCCGTAAGTTTGCACCTCCTGCCAGCATTCGACATTCAGCCGCAGCGCGCTCGGCGCGCTCATGCCCATCTCGGTCATTTCCGGCGCGGGCAGCCGCTCGTGAAGCTTGCGCAGATCGTCGATCAGATCGGCTGATGCAGGCTGATAGATGGGTGATGCAGGACGCTCAGCGTAGTCTGGTTCGGGCATGAGCAACGCGAAGCGCACGAGCAAGCCGTTGTCCCAGTCCCCGGCGCTGATAGCACTGCCCAAACTAGCGGGTGTGGTCACGCCAAGAATGGAGAGCGCCGCGTTCTCGACCACGTTCAACCCGGTCTGTGTGTCTTTGTCGAAGTAATCTGGGCAGTCATACAGCTCCATCAGCAGGTCTTTCATGCCGACCATGTAATCGCGCTTGTTAATCGCCCCGAACAACCCTGACACCTCGTCTTTGAGCAACCCTCGCTGTGCGGCGAACGGTTGCCCTCGTGTGAGACGCTCCTGCTGTGCCTTCGGCAGCTTGTCAAAATTGGTCGGCATCCGCCCTGCCAGTGCCTCCTGAAAGCGTTCCGGCGATCCGGGCGTGGGCATGAGCATGTGCGGGATGGCAGCGCGGGCAACGCTCTCCGCCAACTTGTAGGCAGTCGATTTGCGGTAGAATGTCGTCCCAGCGACGAGCATCATGTACAGGTTCGGATAGATGCGAACGCCCCACGGTGACTCGCCATAGAGTCTGCGCCCGACGGCGGTCGCCAGCAGCCACAACCCCGCCGCCTCGTGAAAGACCAGCGGCGTTTGGTTGCCCGTCATGCCTGACCAGTTGACATAGCGTGCCAGCCAGTCGGGTAGTTTTGCCTCAACCTTGCGGCTGAGTGTCGGTGGCTCGTCGGGAGGCTGGCGTTCCTCGCGCCGTGCTTTGCGCGTGGGTTGAATGAGCGGCGGTTCGGGCTTTTCAACCAGTCCACCTAACTGACCCGGATCGATATTCAGTCGGGCGCAAATGTCTTTTGCCAGCATCGTCCCGCAGACATAACAGTGACCGTAGCCGCTCGTCGTGTTGAACCCAAACGACGGGTTGCGGTCACCGTGTTTGTGACCCTGCGGGTTGATGCACCGTCCATGCAGCCAGTCGCCGTGCGATTTGAAACCCTGTCCGGCTAGCGTGCGGGCGATCTCATCGACAACACGACGGTTCAAAGGTGCGTCACCCATCGGTGCGCTGATGCGCGGTGGCTTCCACGTTTCAACAATTTGACGGGGCTTGAACGACTCAATCCACGCTGACAGATCATCGAGGTTCGGTACGCGCAGAATGTCGAGTGCCTTCTCGATCCGGTACGGCTGCCCGGTGATCGGATGAATGCTCGGCGGCGCGACCACCTGCCGCCCATTGCCACACAACTCCAAGTGACCGATGGGGGTGTTCATCGCCTTCACGCTCGGCGGCAGGTGTTCGGCGTAGAAATAGACATGTCGCCCGATTCCCCCGCCGCTGGCGACGGTGTATGTCGCTGCCAGTGCAGGAAAGGTTGCCACGAAGGCGGCATAACCCGCTGCTCCATCGAGATCGAGAACTACAAGGTTTCCTGACACAGCACCACAGACGATGCCGACGTTGCCGAATATCCAGGCGCGGATCGTCTGTTCGTCCGCCCTTTCCTGCTGATACTGCGTCCAGCTTTTCAGCGCCGGACGCTTGCCGTCCAGCGGGATTATGCTCAGTTCGAGCGCGGCATATGCCAGCGCTGCGACTGCCGTTGTTTCGCTCTGCGCCGCCGAGACAATCGGCTGCATGGTTGAGGAGTTCATCGTACTTCCTTTATATAGTTCACACCGGATGTAAAACGTTTGGTTGCACAACCGGGTGAACCTGATGTATCCTCAGGTTGCTGAGACAAGAGAATAATCAGGTTCACCCACGCCGCCAGCCGTTCACGCTGGCGGTTTGGTTTTCTTCTGAGCAGTGACACTCTCGATCAACTCGCTCACCATCTCCTGAAAATCGACCCCTTCAGTGATCGCGTCGGCAAGCAAATCCCCTGCTTCGATCTGTTCTTTGCGGACGCGCTCGTACAGCAGATGCAGCGTTTGTAAGTTGAGCCACAGCCCGACTGACAGCAGCCGCTCCAGATGATCGACACGCCGACCAAACGCTTTCGTGAAATGCTTGCGGCTGCCGATCACGTCTTCCTGTTCGTCGAGGAAGGCACGCAGTGCAGCGCGCACGATCTCGGCTTTGGGTTCGTCGCGCCCGCGTGCGACCTGCTCCAGGCGGTCGTCCATCGCGTCGGTGATCTGCACCGATAGGCGCTGCGGGTATTCAATACGGTTTGGCTTCACAATTTCTCCATTTGCATTGCATGTCTGAGCGAAAAATGCTGTTGTGGTTCATCTTTGGTGGCGCATGGCACGGCCAACCGTGACGCGCTATGCTTTTCAGCGTCGGGGGGCTGCGGCACCCCCGACGGTG
>Ga0335394_10009506_pt1 | contig 10965 bp, 7 predicted proteins | sample MAT03_FD_205741 | JGI IMG/M metagenome (GOLD analysis project Ga0335394, IMG submission 205741) | Freshwater microbial communities from Lake Fryxell liftoff mats and glacier meltwater in Antarctica - MAT-03 (spades assembly) (version 2) ... | reverse complement strand
CTTTAGTCCGCGGAGGCGGACTTAGTTTGACAAGGCGCGGTTTCAACCGCCGAGTCTTACCTAAGCGTCAAATCTCAAAGCTTCTCCCCTGACATTTGTATCCAACTTGCCATGATCAAAAACAACTTTTCCTCCCACAACCGTCACCACAGGCCATCCAGTCAAATTCCAACCTTCAAAGGAACTCCAGCCGCACTTACTCGCCATCTCTTTTCCGATCACTGGGCGGTATTTGTCCAAATCTACCAATACCAAATCAGCGTCAAAACCAGGAGCAATTGCTCCTTTATTCGGAATCTTATAAGCCTTAGCAACAGCCGCAGACATCCAATTAGCAACTTGTGCAACTGTACATTTTCCCTCGACTGCTTGCGTCAGCATCAAAGGCAAAGAAGTTTCAACTCCGGGCATTCCCGATGGCGTATTTGGATACTCTTGAGCTTTTTCTTCTAATGTATGCGGCGCGTGATCTGTGGCGATACAATCAATTACGCCGTCGAGTAAAGCTTGCCAAAGTATTTCGTTGTCGCGGGGCTCGCGCAATGGCGGATTCATCTGAGCTAAACTGCCAATTTTTTGATAGGCGCTGGTATTTAACAACAAATGCTGTGGCGTTACTTCCGCTGTTACCCAACTCGGTTTTTCTTGTCGCAAAAACTCGGCTTCATCGCCAGTTGAAAGATGCAGGATGTGCAGTCGGCGTTGATATTTCTTAGAAAGTTTTACGGCTAGCTGAGTGGCTAACAAGGCTGCTTGATTGTCTTGAATTTGTGAGTGGACTGCTAAATCGGTACTGCCGGCAAATTCCTGACGACGCTGATTAATTCTAGTTTGGTCTTCGGCGTGTACTGCAATTAGTCGATCGCCCTTAGAGAAAACTCGCTCTAAATTTTCCTCTCCATCCATCAAAAGCTGTCCGTGCATCGAACCCATAAACACCTTAATCCCCGGAGTCGGATTCGCATCCAACAAATCCGGCAAATTCTCGGGCGTTGCACCAATAAAAAAGCCGTAATTGACCAAACACTTCTGGGAAGCGCGGCTTAGCTTATCATCTAAGGCGGCTTGGGTTGTGGTCAGCGGTCGCGTATTCGGCATTTCCAGAAACGATGTCACGCCGCCTTTAGCGCAAGCACAGCTAGCGGTAAATAAGTCTTCCTTGTGTTCTAAACCTGGTTCGCGGAAGTGTACCTGCGGGTCAATTACTCCGGGTAACAGAGTTAAGCCTTTGGCATCTATTTCTCGATCGCACTCTGCCGCAATCTCAGGAGCAACCCGAACAATTTTTCCATCGGAAATTAAAACGTCCCCTACCAAAAACTCGCCGTCAGGTAACAGAACGCGAGCGCGACGGATTAACAAACTTGATGTGGTCGGCATAAGCTATAATTGAATCACTAATGTGCGTAGAAGCATGGACAAATCTTACCATTAAAATAGCTTGAAAAATAGTAATGACTATAACTAGGTTTGGGAAAATTTATAACTTCTATAGTGATCCTTGATGCACTTGACTCAACCAGATAATACAAAAACTCCCCCTGCCCGCAAAGATTTTGCAGATTTCCTCAAAAAACTCCGAATTAAGTCTATAATTTGTATTTAGCCCAGTGACTTAAATACTTATGACTCGTCTAGACAAGTCAGCCGACGAAAAACCACCGCAAGATACCGAGAATCCTTGGATAGAAGGAATTAAGACGATCGGCTTAGCAGCATTTTTAGCCTTTGGCATCCGCACCCTGGTGGCGGAAGCTCGCTACATTCCCACCGGCTCGATGCTCCCCACTCTACAAATTAACGATCGATTAATTATAGACAAGGTGAGCTATCGACTCCAAGACCCGCAGCGAGGAGATATCATCGTGTTTATGCCTCCCGATCCGGCGAGTTTGTGCACGGGACAGCCGCCACCGATCAAAGATGCCTATATCAAGCGAGTGATCGGACTGCCGGGGGACAGTGTGGAAGTCAGAGAGGGAAAAGTTTTTATTAACAAGCAGCCGCTACAGGAAAAATATATTGAAGAAATTCCGCAGTATCCCTACGGGCCTGTAGTTGTAGCTCCAAATTCTTACTTGGTGCTCGGCGACAACCGCAACGCAAGCTGTGACAGTCATTATTGGGGCTTTGTACCCAAGCAAAATATCATCGGTAGGGCGATCGTCCGTTTTTGGCCTCTCAACCGCACAGGCTCGATCGACCCTGTGCCACTTTATCCCGCTAAACAATAGCTACCACGCACAACCCGCAGATTTCCACCTGCGGTTGTCAGCTTAAATGACCAATTCCCATTTCCCACGATCAACTAATCAACGGTTAAACGAGATTTAATAGGAGATTTCGGGAGAACTTTCACAACTTTATGACCTCACAAACCCGGTTTATTCCTAAATTTCTACCTATCAAACGCAAAAGCAAAACTCGTAGAAACCGAGTTTCTCGCCCGTAAATCTCAAATGGAAAAAATGGAAAATCTGAAATCGACTTACCAGAAAGAATTGGTTGAAAGCCTCTCCATTGTAGAGAGAAATTAAGAGAAGACTATTCATTACTCCAATCCTCTTCCTTCGAGGTAGAGGTCGCCCTCATCTGTCAACTGTTAACTGTCAACTGTCAACTGTCAACTGTCAACTGAATGAAGTTTCGCGATCGAGCACTTTCACAACTTTGTTGTACATATCCTCTGCTTCTTGCGGCGAATTGCCGATACTCGTCAGTCCAAGTTTGCCAAACTCCGACAAACAACCCATTAAATGAAACACACTCCCCGTCTCAGTACCGCTGTCAAAGTGGAGTTGATTGTCAGCAATAATATCCATCAAATCATTCGGCAATAATCCCCGATACCGCTCCTTTTTCAAATTGTCCGAAGCAACATAATATTTCGGACGGCCCTGCTGGCTGTAAAATAATCCAGTAGTTCGCTCGTACCGACCGTTGGTTAACAGTTTAAGCGCCATAAACGGATGAGTTGTGCCTCCTTTCCGCAAGTTAATTTCTATTGCTTGCATATCCCATTTCCCATCGGATTGCTTTACAGCGAGAAAATCTACTCCAAATCGCTCTAAAGCCCCTTTTTCGGCTAAGTTTTGCCCCACTTTCCATCCCAATTCTTGCAACGCCAGCCGGTAAGATTCGTCCGCAGGAAATCGGCAACCCAAGAAAATTTGACCGTCTGGGCCTCCTAAAATTTGGTCGTGAGTGGAGAGAATTTCTACTTCGCCGCTGGGGACAATTCTGCCTTGAACGCTGGGCGAGAACTTTTCTGATCCTTCGATAAATGCTTCGGCAATTGCCCCTAATTCGGGAATCCGGCTGCTAAAATTTTCCCAGGTTTCGCCTGTGGATTGAAAGCGCAAATTATGGAAGTGAGCGCCAATTGCCTTCGCTCTTTCTTTAGGCGCTTTACCTGCGATCGGCTTCAAATCCAAAATTGCATTTCCTTCCCCCGAAAAACCTTCATTTAACTTAATTACTATCCGCTGCAAATCCGGCTGCCTTTCCCACAACCCGGCCGCAGCTTCCGCCAAATCTTCCGCATTCCAAACCAACTCGGAACCGTCAGGATAAGGCACGCCACATTCTTTAAAAATTTGCCTGCTGCCACTTTTGGTTCCCCAGTATAACAAATCAGGATCGCTAGCCCACAAAGGAATGCCCAATTTAACAGATAATTCGCGTTCTAAATGCGTCGAGTTGTAACAAACCATATAAGATTTTGTCGGCCGCACTGCTTGACGAATGCGCTCCATCAACCGGGGACGATCTAAAATTTTCTGGGTGAGAGATTTGGCAGAAGCATCGTAAGCCGAGAACAGCAAAAGCCGATCGCGCGCGTGAGAAAATGGAATTCCCGGGAGCAATTGCAGGTAATAATCCACAATCATTGGGTGCAGCGGCTCGGAGGTAATGTAAATTAAGCGCGTGCGGGGATTTCGCAGGCGAATCAATGAAAATAAATGCCGCTCTTCGTAGTGGTAAGCACCCTCAACTTTCAGCATTTCTTGCTGATCTAAGCTGAGAGAAGGAATGACGATAATGTCACAATCTCCGCTGTCGAATTCTTCGATCTCTCGCCAACGTTCCCGCAATTCTGTCTGAAGATTGCGAAATTTTTCCGAGTGTTCTGAATCAGATTTATTTATATTTTGCATTTCGTTATCCTAAATAGATGTAAATGTAGGGTGCGTCAGCCCAGATACCTGAAGTAAGTCAAACAGTTTTTTCCGGGGCACGCTACCGGGGATGCTCGGAAATTTATGTCAAGTTACTTTAAGAAGCTCGCCGCACTCGAAAAAGTCTGGCATATTCCAATATAGGTTCTAGCCGCCGTTGATTTTGCTTGAGTGCCGATCGCAATTTTTCAGAAGGGCGGAACACCAGAGGAGTCGAATATTTGTTCAGCATCTCGATATCCGGCGACTGACTCAGCAGCATCAGCCGTACATCTTTGTCAAGCAAATAACTCAGGGAAAGCAAATCTCCCATGTTAGTAAAATCGTTGCCGCGATCGCTAATTACAATTGTATCTTTAATCGATCGGTTAGCTATCGCCTCTTTGTTAATATTTCTCGCAACTTCAGCATTAAAATAGCTCAAGTCTTTGCTCCACCAAGTATCAGAAACAGCGCTGACCGTACAGGATGCTACACTTGCTGTAAATACCAAGGCTAAAACGACTTGCCAAAACCGCTGCTGAGTTTTCACGTTAGTTGCGAGCAAGTAAGCAACTGCTAGCTGCACTCCCGGAAAGCAGGAAATCAGATAACGGCTGACGGCCGAACGTTTGCCGCCTAGGATTAGATCCGGTAATGCCAGTATCAAAAAAGGTACAAAAATTGATGTTAAAATAAACAGCCAAGTTGAACTGCTAGTGCGGCGGCATATTTTGTAAAGGGCTGCCGCAATTAACAGCAAAAATGGCAATCTCAGCAGATAAGTCCAAATATTATCAAACCCGAAGTCGAAGTCAAAAAATAAGGCTGTAAAGCTGAGTGTCCACAATTTGACAAGATACAGCCAACCCGGAGATACTCGCGTCCAATCTGTCGTAGCTGATGCTCGTCCCAGGTTGGTTGCCAGCACGTAAATCCACGGAAGATACAATATTAAAGCTGCTGTTACTGCTAAAAAAAATTGGGAATTAGTGACGTGACCTGGCAATTTTGTTTTTTTGACAAACAACCAGTAAGAAATTATAAAAACTCCGTGTCCAATGAGTGTTAAACTGAAGAAAGGGTGAGTGTAGAAACCAACGGCGATCGCCAGCGAGTAAAATACCCAATCTTTCCAACCCCTCAACCGCACTGCTCTTAGCAGCAGCCAACTGCTGCCAATAACTGTGGCTGTCAGCAAACTGTACTGCCTTGCTGTCTGAGCAAACAATATGTCAAAGGGTGATAAAGCCAAAAGTGCTGTTGCTACTAACGCCGCCAAATTCGAGGCGAAAAGTTCCTGAGCTAAAGCGTACATCAAAGGCAGCGACAGCAAACTCAATATTGCTGGCAAACTGCGGGATGCTGCCAGAGAACTGCCAAATTGCTGCATCCACAAACGAGCCATGAGAAAGTACAAAGGCGGATGTTGTGGGTCTTCTAGTGCTAAAGAACGAATTGTGTCTGCTGCTGTACTTCCCGGTTTGATCCGCTGATATTTCTGCAATTCTGGTGCGGCAATAATTCGATTTTGGAATAGTTCGTCGTCGATTTCTTGCCTGGTGAAACCAGCGGCGCGGATTGATGTGTAAACTTCGTCGTGCCAGTAAAGTTTGCGATCGAGTTCAAAGAACCGAAATCCGATACCTAGTAAGATGCCGATCGCCAATAAGCCGATCGGCCACCGGGAATTTTTAGAATTAACAAATGTGTCTTGATGTGTTGTAGATTCCATGATTGTCCTAATTGTGGCGATCGTCCGAGAGGAACTGTAGATCATCCTAGACCTCACTCCGAGAGCTCTTGATACCCAGTACATACGCCAACAGACCATAATTCTACCCTCTGCCGAAGGCTTTCTACCTTGTAATACCAATTTTCAAAATTCATGTAACATTATCCGTAGGGTGCGTCGAAGAAAGACACTCCTCAACAAAAAGCGATAATCGAGCGAGCGACGCACCTGGGCTATTCAATAACCCACCAAATACTTTTGTTGTAGCAACCTTTTTTCTCAATAGTATAAACAAGAGCCTCCTGAAGGCGGGCTCAGTTGACAGGCGTTTGGGCACTTAATTCCGATCCCAAACTCAAAACGCTGAAAGTTAGTCAACCGGTGCGGTGCATCGCCCTACAAACTCAACCGGTACTGTCAAGTTATTTTAAGAAGCTCACCGCACTGCTCGAAAAAGTTGGGCGTATTCCAATATAGGCTCTAAACGACGTTGATTTCGCTTAAATGCCGATCGCGATTTTTCAGAAGGGCGGAACACCAGAGGAGTCGAATATTTGTTCAGCATCTCGATATCCGGCGACTGACTCAGCAGCATCAGCCGTACATCTTTGTCAAGCAAATAACTCAGGGAAAGCAAATCTCCCATGTTAGTAAAATCGTTGCCGCGATCGCTAATTACAATTGTATCTTTAATCGATCGGTTAGCTATCGCCTCTTTGTTAATATTTCTCGCAACTTCAGCATTAAAATAGCTCAAGTCTTTGCTCCACCAAGTATCAGAAACAGCGCTGACCGTACAGGATGCTACACTTGCTGTAAATACCAAGGCTAAAACGACTTGCCAAAACCGCTGCTGAGTTTTCACGTTAGTTGCGAGCAAGTAAGCAACTGCTAGCTGCACTCCCGGAAAGCAGGAAATCAGATAACGGCTGACGGCCGAACGTTTGCCGCCTAGGATTAGATCCGGTAATGCCAGTATCAAAAAAGGTACAAAAATTGATGTTAAAATAAACAGCCAAGTTGAACTGCTAGTGCGGCGGCATATTTTGTAAAGGGCTGCCGCAATTAACAGCAAAAATGGCAATCTCAGCAGATAAGTCCAAATATTATCAAACCCGAAGTCGAAGTCAAAAAATAAGGCTGTAAAGCTGAGTGTCCACAATTTGACAAGATACAGCCAACCCGGAGATACTCGCGTCCAATCTGTCGTAGCTGATGCTCGTCCCAGGTTGGTTGCCAGCACGTAAATCCACGGAAGATACAATATTAAAGCTGCTGTTACTGCTAAAAAAAATTGGGAATTAGTGACGTGACCTGGCAATTTTGTTTTTTTGACAAACAACCAGTAAGAAATTATAAAAACTCCGTGTCCAATGAGTGTTAAACTGAAGAAAGGGTGAGTGTAGAAACCAACGGCGATCGCCAGCGAGTAAAATACCCAATCTTTCCAACCCCTCAACCGCACTGCTCTTAGCAGCAGCCAACTGCTGCCAATAACTGTGGCTGTCAGCAAACTGTACTGCCTTGCTGTCTGAGCAAACAATATGTCAAAGGGTGATAAAGCCAAAAGTGCTGTTGCTACTAACGCCGCCAAATTCGAGGCGAAAAGTTCCTGAGCTAAAGCGTACATCAAAGGCAGCGACAGCAAACTCAATATTGCTGGCAAACTGCGGGATGCTGCCAGAGAACTGCCAAATTGCTGCATCCACAAACGAGCCATGAGAAAGTACAAAGGCGGATGTTGTGGGTCTTCTAGTGCTAAAGAACGAATTGTGTCTGCTGCTGTACTTCCCGGTTTGATCCGCTGATATTTCTGCAATTCTGGTGCGGCAATAATTCGATTTTGGAATAGTTCGTCGTCGATTTCTTGCCTGGTGAAACCAGCGGCGCGGATTGATGTGTAAACTTCGTCGTGCCAGTAAAGTTTGCGATCGAGTTCAAAGAACCGAAATCCGATACCTAGTAAGATGCCGATCGCCAATAAGCCGATCGGCCACCGGGAATTTTTAGAATTAACAAATGTGTCTTGATGTGTTGTAGATTCCATGATTGTCCTAATTGTGGCGATCGTCCGAGAGGAACTGTAGATCATCCTAGACCTCACTCCGAGAGCTCTTGATACCCAGTACATACGCCAACAGACCATAATTCTACCCTCTGCCGAAGGCTTTCTAGCTTCTACACAAGAGCCTTCTGGAAGCTGGAGCAGTCTCAAGCAAGCCACCATCAAGAATCTTAAACCAAATCCTCCCAGAACCTCCAGACCCCAAAAATAACTGCTAACATACGTGTTGTACAGTTAATCAACAAGCTCCGCAAGGGGTCTACCCGCGTACCGCAAATGGCAAAAAAAGAAGCTTCTACAAAAACTGCTGAAAACACAGAAAAGCAAAAAGCCCTAACTTCCGTACTGTCCCAAATCGAGCGTAGCTTTGGCAAAGGGGCGATCGTCCGACTGGGAGACGCCACTCGCATGAGGGTAGAAACCATCCCCAGCGGAGCCCTGACACTCGACATCGCTTTAGGTGGCGGTTTGCCAAAAGGCCGAGTCATTGAAATTTACGGCCCCGAAAGTTCCGGTAAAACCACTCTAGCGCTCCACGCGATCGCCGAAGTCCAAAAATCCGGCGGTATCGCAGCCTTCGTCGATGCCGAACACGCCCTCGATCCCACCTACGCCTCAGCTTTAGGCGTCGATATTGAAAATCTCTTAGTTTCCCAGCCGGATACCGGCGAAATGGCCCTAGAAATAGTCGATCAACTCGTCCGTTCCGTCGCCGTCGATATCGTAGTAATTGACTCCGTAGCCGCCCTCGTCCCCCGCGCCGAAATTGAAGGCGACATGGGCGACTCCCACATGGGTTTGCAAGCGCGCTTGATGAGCCAAGCTTTGCGGAAAATCACCGGCAACATCGGCAAATCTGGCTGTACCGTCATCTTCCTCAACCAATTGCGGCAGAAAATCGGCATAACTTACGGCAACCCGGAAACAACAACCGGCGGCAACGCACTCAAATTCTACGCCAGCGTGCGGCTTGACATTCGCCGCATTCAAAGCTTGAAAAAAGGTACAGAAGAATACGGCAACCGCACGAAAGTTAAAGTTGCTAAAAATAAAGTTGCTCCGCCTTTCCGTATTGCCGAATTTGACATTGTATTTGGCAAAGGCATTTCTACTTTAGGCTGTCTGACTGACTTGGCCGACGAAATGGGAGTAATTCTGAAAAAAGGTTCTTGGTATAGCTACAACGGAGAGAACATAGCTCAAGGACGAGACAAAGTGATCCAGCACATGGAGAAAAACATCGATTTCAAAAATGAAATTGAGGAGCTAGTTAAAAAGAAACTTGAGACTGGTGCTGTGGTTTCTGCTAATTCTGTCGCTCCTGTTGAGGTAGATGATGTAGATGATGTAGATGATGTAGATGATGTAAATGATGTAAATGATGTAGATGGTTTAGACGAAGAAATCTAAGTTTTTTACTCCTCAATTATTACTCGTTTACTGGTTGTTTACTCGTTGTTTACTCGTTACCAGGCTGGAGCGAAAGTAACGCTCAACAGCGACCAAGAGCCTCGAATTTAATTTTCGCTCGGCTTCGGCTCTTGGTCGCTTACATGGGTTAAGAGGCACAGCCAGTAAACCAGTAAACCAGTAACACAGCCTGGGAACCAGTAAAACCAGTAAATTATGCTTCGGCGCGATCGAATTTACTGGTTTACTCGTTTTACTCATTACCAGGCTGGAGCGAAAGTAACGCTCAACAGCGACCTAGAGCCTCGAATTTAATTTTCGCTCGGCTTCGGCTCTTCCTCTAGGTATCGGTTCCCTGGCTCCAGCCATAGAACCAGTAAATTGACCGGACTTGACATCCTCCTCGGCGTGAACGCACGAGGATTCCAAGAATCACTTCTTGGTTTTTCTGCTTCATAGCAACTGCCTCCACCCTCAAGGGGATTTGGTCTTACGTTCGCTCCACAGACTAGCCCCGCAAGCCCTGCGGTTTTAAACAAACAGTCAAAAAAACTTATGAAATGTTTATGTCTTTCCAGGATGTTTACCATTGCCTAGGAAAGCTTTTCCCGGTCTACCAACTTTTCCTCGCCGTCGTCTACTGGTGTGGGCGAACTTTGGTGTTAGGCTTTATGTCTCCGTTGTCGCGGGTGGGTCAACGACCACCTCTATTTTAGCAAAAGCCGTCCTAGAAGGACGAGGTTTCTACCCAATTTTCTGATGATATGAGTTCGGGATTGCCGAATATATTGCGGATTGCTATACTTGTACAGTAAGTAGTACAAGTGTCAAGTACATGAATATTGTTTCTTTTAGCGAAGCGAGAAATAACCTCAAGGCTGTTTTAGACAGAGTAGTGGAAGATACGGACTATACCATCATCACTAGACGGGATGCGGAGGATGCCGTGGTGATGTCGCTAGAGTTCTTTAATAGTTTGCTGGAAACAGTTCATTTACTCAAATCTCCCGCCAATGCTGCCCATTTGGAGCGTTCTATTGCTCAGTTTAAGCAGGGGAAAGTGGTGGAGCGAAATTTGTTGGATGACTAGAAAGTTAGCATGGACGGATGAGGCTTGGGGCGATTATTTATATTGGCAAGGGCAAGACAAGAAAACGTTAAAACGAATTAACAAGCTAATTGAGGCAACAATCCGATTGCAGTTTGAGGGGATCGGAAAGCCAGAACCACTGAGGGAGAATCTGGCTGGTTTTTGGTCGCGGCGAATTGATGATACGAATCGATTAGTTTATGCTGTGGATGACGAGTATCTAACGATTATCTCTTGTCGATACCACTATTCTGATTGACATCCTCCTTAGCCTGCTTAGCTATGGTGCGGCGTTTTTGTTTAACAGGAAAGTCGGCGATTCTGTGAGCAGTTTAATTTTAATTTTATGACGATAGCGAGTTTCTATTTAACGGGCGAGCGTAACTTTTGTCACGCTATGTAAGTTTTGCAGGATAAACAGGGATGAGAGGGTACTCCTTTGCATGGCAATTGTTATGCAGCGATCGATTGTTTAGTAGTGAAGCCACAAAATAACGCGGACTTTTTT
>Ga0335394_10009505_pt1 | contig 10966 bp, 6 predicted proteins | sample MAT03_FD_205741 | JGI IMG/M metagenome (GOLD analysis project Ga0335394, IMG submission 205741) | Freshwater microbial communities from Lake Fryxell liftoff mats and glacier meltwater in Antarctica - MAT-03 (spades assembly) (version 2) ... | reverse complement strand
GTTCTTTGAGCAGACCGGCACGATCTTCAGCTATCTGGGTGAGGATGGCGACGGCGCCGAGCCGCCCCAAGCCGGCGCGCTCCCCTCAGGGGACAGGCCGCGCGGCGCGGGGCCTCAGGTACGCAAACCCGCTGCGCTGGTGCTGCACGGCGAGGTGGATGCTGCGATCGATCGCTTCTGGGTCGATACCCGCGAGCGCCACCGTTTCATCGCCGCCGATCCCACCCGCCAGGTGCTGGCGCCCGAGGAGATCTTTCAGCGCAGCGACGAGTTCTTCACCAACACCAACCGCTTTGCCACGCTGGCGCTGCGCGGCAACGATCCGGTGGGCACAGGCCAGGCGACCGCATCAGCGGTTGCGTGGGCGCGGCCGCTGCCCGATGTGGCCGCCGACCGCAGCGCCACCGAGCCGCTGGGCGCGCTGGGCCGCCACCTCGATACCACGCCGCACCGGGTGCTGATCGTCGCTGAGAGCGAGGGCCGGCGCGAGAGCTTGCTCGAACTCCTGCGCGACCACAAGATCTCACCGCCCAGCGTGGCCACCTTGGCCGAATTCGAGGCCAGCGAGGAGAAGTTCTGCATCACCGCGGCACCGCTGGCCGCCGGCTTCTTCTGGTTCGAGCCGGATGCCACGCCTGCGGTCTCGATTCAGTTCATCACCGAGACCGAGCTGTTTGCCAGCTCGCCGCAGGGCCGGCGCCGACGCAAGCAAGAGCAGGTCAGCAGCGTCGACGCGCTGATCAAGGATCTCTCCGAACTGAAGCCGGGCGACCCGGTGGTACACGGCAACCACGGCATCGGCCGTTATGTCGGGCTGATCAACATCGACATCGGCGAAGGCGCCAGCGAGTTTCTGCACCTCGAATACGCCGACAAGGCCACACTGTATGTGCCGGTGAGCCAGCTGCACTTGATCAGCCGCTACACCGGCGTCAGCGCCGATGAGGCGCCGCTGCACCGGCTGGGCTCGGGCCAGTGGGACAAGGCGAAGCGCAAAGCCGCCGAGCAGGTGCGCGACGCCGCCGCCGAGTTGCTCAACCTGTATGCGCGCCGCGCCGCGCGCGAAGGCCATGCGCACCGCTATTCGGCGCATGACTACGAGGCCTTTGCCGCCAGCTTTGGCTTCGAGGAAACGCCCGACCAGCGCGCCGCCATCCACGCGGTGATCCAGGACATGATCAGCCCGCAGCCGATGGACCGGCTGGTCTGCGGCGATGTCGGCTTTGGCAAGACCGAGGTGGCGTTGCGCGCCGCCTTCATCGCCGTGCTGGGCGGCAAGCAGGTGGCGATCCTGGCGCCGACCACGCTGTTGGCCGAGCAGCACTTTCAGACCCTGGTTGACCGCTTCGGCAAGTGGCCGGTGCGCATCGCCGAACTGTCGCGCTTTCGCTCGCCCAAGGAGGTGAAGATCGCGCTCGAAGGCCTGGAGGCCGGCACCGTCGACATCGTGGTGGGCACGCACAAGCTGTTGAGCCCGGACATCAAGTACAAGCGGCTCGGCCTGCTGGTGATCGACGAGGAACACCGTTTTGGCGTGCGCCACAAGGAGGCGATCAAGGCCATGCGCGCCGAGGTCGACGTGCTCACGCTCACCGCCACGCCGATCCCGCGCACGCTGGGCATGGCGCTGGAGGGCCTGCGTGACTTGAGTGTGATTGCCACCGCGCCGCAGCGCCGCCTGGCGATCAAGACCTTTGTGCGCAGCGAGGGCAACAGCGTGATCCGCGAGGCCGTGCTGCGTGAACTCAAGCGCGGTGGCCAGGTCTACTTTCTGCACAACGATGTGGCCACCATCAACGCGCGGCGCGACCGGCTGGTTGAACTGCTGCCCGAGGCGCGCATCGCCATCGCCCACGGCCAGCTGCCCGAGCGTGAGCTCGAGTCGGTGATGCGCGATTTCATCGCCCAGCGCTACAACCTGCTGCTGTGCAGCACCATCATCGAGACCGGCATCGACGTGCCTACCGCCAACACCATCGTGATGAGCCGGGCTGACAAGTTTGGCCTGGCGCAGTTGCACCAGTTGCGCGGGCGGGTGGGCCGCAGCCACCACCAGGCCTATGCCTATTTGCTGGTGCCCGACACCGAGACGCTGACCAAGCAAGCGCAGCAGCGGCTCGACGCGATCCAGAGCATGGAGGAGCTGGGCTCGGGCTTCTACCTGGCGATGCACGACCTGGAGATCCGCGGCGCCGGCGAGGTGCTGGGCGAGAACCAGAGCGGCAACATGATGGAGATCGGCTTCCAGCTCTACAACGACATGCTGGCCGAGGCGGTGCGCGCGCTCAAGGCCGGCCACGAGCCCGATCTGCTCAGCCCCACCGGCATCTTTGGCGGCGCCACCGAGATCAACCTGCACGCCCCTGCGCTGCTGCCCACCGCCTATTGCGGCGATGTGGCGGTGCGGCTGGGCCTCTACAAGCGCCTGGCCAGCGCCGAACGGGCCGAGCAACTCGACATCCTGCTCGAGGAGGTAACCGACCGCTTCGGCAAGCTGCCCGCGCAGGGCCAGACGCTGTTCGACAGCCACCGCCTGCGGGTGCAGGCCAAGCCTTACGGCGTGCTCAAGATCGACGCCGGGCCGCGGCAGATGAGCATCGGCTTCCGACCCAACCCGCCGATCGATCCGCTGCGCATCATCGAGCTGGTGCAGAAAAACAAAAACGTCAAGCTCGCCGGCAACGACAAGCTGCGCATCGAGCGCGAGTTTGCAGAACCCAAGGACCGCGCGCATTACCTGCGTGATGTGCTGCGGGCATTGGGGCCACCAGTGGTGGGCCCACGGTAAGTCTGCCCGCCGATGGCGGGCCCGCGCCAAGTCTGGCCGCCGTTGGCGGGCCCGCAGTAGGTCTGTCCGCCGGTGGCGGGCCACGCCAAGTTTGACCCTCAGCGCTGGTAATCCAGCGCGATGCGCTGCTGCAGCCGCTTGGCCATGCGCAGAGACTCCTTGAGCATGCGCAGGTCGACGTCATGCAGCGTGCTGACATCGATCAGGTTGCGGTTATCGATCGACACCACCAGCGCGCCATCGGCCAGTTGCACCTGCAGGCGCAGCGTCTGCAGGAATTCAAACGCGCTCAACCAGGCCTCGCTCTCGGCCGCGGCCACACCCAATCCAGGCGCGGCTGCGGCCAGCCGGGCGCGTGTGCCCAGCGCCGGCAGGCCTTGCGCCAGCGCCAGCAAGCGGGCGGCTTCGACAAACAAGGCCGTGCCCTGCAACTTCAGGTCGATCACCGAGCGGCCGTTGAGCTTGCTGCTGGCGATGCCGCCGCGCCAGTTCAGCGGCGGGCGCTGGTGCAGCGCGTTGTCGGCCAGTTGCTTGAGGAACCTGGGCACCTGCGGCGCGCGGTGCTCGATCAGTTGGCGCAGCGGCTGCGCCAGCGCCAAGTTGCCCGCCAGCGGGCGCAGGTCGAAGAAGATGCTGGCCGCCAGCAGATCCTGCGGCGCACCTTGCTCGATCCAATGCGCAAAGCGCTGCTGCCATTCGTCAACCGTCAGGCACAACTCGGGGTTGCTGGCCATAACACCGCCCTTGCACAGGGGAAAACCGCAGCTGTCCAGGCCCTGGTTGACCGCCAGCGCCATCGCCAGCCACAGCGGGCGCTCGCGCGCCGGGTCATCGCTGTCGAACACCAGGCCGTTGTCCTGGTCGGTGACGACGGTCTGCTCGCTGCGCGCTTCCGAGCCAAAGGCCAGCCAGCAGGCGCGCTGCAAGTCCAGCCCATGCAGAGCGGCGCAGAGCTGCACCAGCCGCCGGGTCAGCAGGTCATTGAGATCGCTGATCAGTTCAGTCAACGGTGTCGAGCGCAGACCCTGGCCGAGCAGATGCGCCGCCAGGCGCTGGATCTGTGCCGCAGACGCTTGCAACGCAGCCAGATCGCCGGCGGCGCGGATCTGGCTGCCCACCTGCTTGAGCGACAGCCGCTGCAGCGCGAACAAGTCGCGCTCGCTGACGATGTTGACCAACCGGCCAGCCTCAGTGATCGGCACATGGCGCAGGCCATGGCGCGCCATCAACAGGATGGCGTCATGCAATGAGTCATCAACCGTCAGCGTATGCAGTGGAGAACTCATCACGGCGCTGATGGCATCACCCAGCGGCCGCTGCGCCAGCGTGACCCGGCCCAGGATGTCGTGGCGTGACACGATGCCCACCGCCTTGCCATCGGCGTCGACCACTAACACCGAGCCGACGCGGCGGCTGTGCATCTGGCCCAGCGCATCGGCCAGCGGCGTGTCAACGGCGCAGCACAGCAGCGGCTTGCGCGGCAGACTGCCCAGCCGCGCCGCCAGCGAATGCTCGGCCAGCAGGGGCGTCGTCGGCGCTGGGCCGGCGGGTGCTTGATGCATGGTGCTGCGGAGGGCTGCGGCAAGGTTGGCGGACAGGAACGGCGTACCGGGACGGCGAACAAGCCAGGGTTGCGCCGATTCTGGGTGGGCGGCTTGTGCGAAATCAAGCTTCATAAAAAAGGGGCTGCCTCCTTGCAGAGGCAGCCCCGATCAGGCTGACCACCCGGCTGCAGCCGGGTGGCCATCAGCCTGGCTTTACGGCTTGCCGAAAGTCAGGTTGGGGTAGCGCACATGCTCCACCAGGTCTTGCGTGTCCTGGCGCGGCTTGCCGGTCAGCAGGCTGACGACGATGATCACCGTAAAGCCTACCGGCACGCCAAACAGGCCGGCCGAGATCGGCTGGATACCCCACCACAGCTCGATCGGCGAGGTAACGCCGAACACGCCGCGCATCCAGACCTGGGTCGTGGCCATGTAGTAGAAGGTGGTGGCCAGGCCGGCAATCATGCCCAGCGAGGCGCCCCACTTGTTGGCCCGCTTCCAGAAGATGCCCAAGGTCAGCGCCGGGAAGAACGAGGCTGCCGCGAACGAGAACGCCGCCGAGACCAGGAACAGGATGTCCGCCGGTTTCTGCGCCGCTACCGCCGCTGCCGCCAGGGCCACCACCAGCAACAAGGCCTTGGAGATCGCCACCCGACGGCCGGTCGAGGCATTCGGGTCGATCATCTTGTAGTACAGGTCGTGGCTGAGTGCGTTGGCAATCGTCAGCAGCAGGCCGTCAGCGGTGGACAGCGCCGCCGCCAGACCCCCCGCTGCGACCATGCCCGACACCACATAGGGCAGGCCACCGATTTCCGGCGTGGCCAGCACGATGATGTCGCCGCCGATCTTCATCTCACCCAACTGGAAGATGCCGTCCTTGTTGATGTCGATCACGCTGAGCAGTGAGGGGTCGACACGAGACCAGGTCGCGATCCAGGCCGGCAACTCGTTGAACGGCGTACCGACCAACACGTTGAAGACCTCGTACTTGACCAGCACCGCCAGCGCGGGCGCGGTGAAGTACAGCAGGAAGATGAAGAACAAGCTCCAGCTCACCGACTCGCGTGCCTGCTTCACCGACGGCGTGGTGTAGTAGCGCATCAGGATGTGCGGCAGCGCGGCCGTACCCACCATCAGGCAGAACACCAGTGCCAGGAAGTTGCGACGCGAGGTGTCGAAGGTCTCCTGCGCCTTGGCGTCGCCATTGGGATCGCCGGCAAACTGCTGCGCGTGCGACGGCATGCCACCCAGTGGCTTGGCACGGTCGTCGTTGGCTTTCCTGGCCTTGGTCCAGGCGTCCTTGGCGGCCGCCGCGTCCTTGGGCAGCGCAGCCAGTGCCTTCTCGGCAGCCTGCATCTCGGCGGTCGGGCCGTTGGCGGCCTTCAGATCGGTCAGCTTCTGCTCGGCGGCGGCCTTGTCGGCAGCCAGCGCAGCGGGCACGTCCTTGAGCTTGGCGTCGAACTCGCCGGCCCTGGCCTTGAACGCCGCGATCACCTCCAGCTCCTTGGGATCGGTGCGCAGCTGCTTCTCGCGCTCGGTCACCTTTTGCAGCTGGTAGCCGTAGATCGCCTGCGGCACAGGGATGCCGGTCTGTTTGACCGACAACCAGACCACCGGGATCATGTAGGCGATGATCAGAATGATGTACTGCGCCACTTGGGTCCAGGTCACGGCGCGCATGCCGCCGAGAAACGAGCAGACCAGGATGCCGCCGAGGCCGACAAAGATGCCGACCTCAAAGGCCAGCCCCGACAGCCGCGCGGTGATCAGGCCAACACCGTAGATCTGCGCCACCACGTAGACGAAGGAGCACAGGATGGCGGCGATGATGCCCAGGAAGCGCGGCAGGTTGCCCTCATAGCGTGCACCCAGGAAGTCGGGGATGGTGAACTGGCCAAACTTGCGCAAATAGGGCGCCAGGAACAGCGCTACCAGGCAGTAGCCGCCGGTCCAGCCCAGGATGAAGGCCAGTCCGCTGAAACCGGTGAGGTAGAGCGTACCGGCCATGCCGATGAACGAGGCGGCGCTCATCCAGTCGGCGCCGGTGGCCATGCCGTTGTAGATCGCCGGCACGCGCCTGCCTGCCACGTAATACTCCGACGCATCGGTGGTGCGGCTCATGACGCCGATGCCGGCGTACAGCCCCACCGTGGCGAGCAGGAAGATGATGCCGATCCACTGACGCGGCAGGCCCATCTGCTCGAGCACCGCCAGCACGGCGACGAAGATCAGGAAGCCCCCGGTGTACCAGGTGTAGACCTTGTTCAGCTGCTGCTTGAAAGCCTTGTTGGCCGCGGCACCGGTGCCGCCAGTACTTGAATCAAAAATGCCGGCCATGTCAATCCTCCTCGGCAACGCCGTGTTCCTGGTCTAGCCGGTTCATGTAGCGGGCGTAGTACCAGATGATCAGACAATAGACCACCAGCGCACCCTGGGAAGCGACCCAGAAGCTGAACGGCCAGCCGAAGAAGGTGAAGTTCAGATCGCGGGCGAAATACCCAGCGACGAAGGTCACCACGAACCAGATGGACAAGAGCACTGCGGTGATGCGCAGGGTCTTTGACCAGTACTGGCGGTGCATATCAGTCAGTTGCATCGCGTTGTCTCCATTTGTTTTACTTCACAACGAACCAGGCAAGCCAGCGGGCCTTGCCTGCGGGCAGGTTCTGCTGCCCTGCTGCCGTCAAGCCGCCAGACCGGTTTCCCGCTCCAGTTGCTTGGCCACCTTGGGCTCGAAACCCTGGAGGTGGCGGATGATCCGCCTGGCCTCGTCGGGCTGCTGACGATCCATGTGCACTCGGGCCAGCTGATACCAGCCGAAGGGGCTCATGGGTTGCAGTTCGGTATTGCGCTTGAGGGCCGCGACGGCCTCGTCGAAGCGTTGCAGCTGGATCAGCGCCAGGCCCAGGCCGTACCAGGCCCGGTCCAGCTTGGGGTCCATGGCCAGCGCCTCGCGAAAGGCCGGCTCGGCCTGTTCCGGCAGTTGCTGGTGCTCGAGCATGTAGCCCAGGTTGAACCAATCGCCGGCGCTGCGGCGCGGGTAGGCCGTGACCAAGGCCCGGGCGTCCTCCAGCGCTTGTGAATGCCGCCCGGCCTGGGCGCGCACATGGGCCCGGCTCGACAGGGCATAGGCATCCGACGGCCAGCGCGCCAGCATGTGGGTGAACACGGCCTCGGCCGAATCCAGCCTGCCGATCAGCAGCCAGCCCATGGCCTGCAGCTTGCAGGTCCAGTAAGCCCGGCGGCCGGGTTGGGTGTCATGGGCGGTCATTTGCACAGGTTCACTCCGGTTTCAAGACAGAGGCTGATCTTGCTGATGGTGGCAATCAGCCAGGCAAACATCAGCACCAAGAAGGCCACCAGCGGCAGGTGCCGCTCCAGCACCTGGCGCGGCGTGATCCAGCGCGCGGCGCGCACAAAGGGCGTGGTCAGGATCTGCAGCAGCTTGTAAAAGAAATTGCTGTCACGGCGCTGCCCGGCCAGCAGGCCCAGCAACCACTGCCCGACAAAGGCGAGCAGCGCAATCTCGGCGATCAACTTCACCGACGACACCAGTAACAACATGCAATCTCCTGTAAGCAGGGGCGAGGTTTAACGGCACTGCTTACAGATTTCTGACAAAAACGACCGTGTCAGTTGAAGCCCTTGCGAGGACAAACCCTTGCCGGATCCCGCCACCGTGGCGCAACGCCCCCGGCGGCCAGAAGTGGGGCACGGCCGCCGCGCACCCCCCATGCGAGAATCGGGGATTGCCTGCATCCGACAGAAGAAACAACGCCATGGACATCGAACAAGTCAACGCCATCGGCTCGCTGCTCGCCGATCTGAGCGCCCGCACCGAGCAGCTCCGGGGGTATCTTTGACTACGATCGCAAAGCCCTGCGATTGAACGAGGTCGTTGCCGCACTGGAAAACCCCAGCGTCTGGAACGAGCCCAAGCGGGCCCAGGAACTGGGCCGCGAGAAGAAGCAGCTTGAGGACGTGGTATCGACCATCGACCACCTCAAGAGCAACATCGACGACAACCTCGAGCTCTACGAGATGTCCAAGGCCGACGAGGCCTTTGACGACTTGCGCGCAATCGAGGCCGAAACGGCGAGCCTGCGCGCCACCGTCGAGCAGCTTGAGTTCCGCCGCATGTTCAGCAACCCGGCCGATCCGCTGAATTGCTTTGTCGACATCCAGGCCGGCGCCGGCGGCACCGAGGCCTGCGACTGGGCCGGCATGCTGCTGCGCCAGTACCTGAAGTACGCCGAGCGCAAGGGCTTCAAGGCCACGGTCGAGGACGAGACACCCGGCGAGGTGGCCGGCATCAAGAGCGCGACCCTCAAGATCGAGGGCGATTACGCCTTCGGCCATCTGCGCACCGAAACCGGCGTGCATCGCCTGGTGCGCAAGAGCCCGTTTGATTCGTCCGGCGGCCGCCACACCAGCTTTGCCAGCCTGTTTGTCTACCCCGAGGTCGACGACTCGATCGAGATCGATATCAACCCGGCCGATGTGCGCACCGACACCTTCCGCGCCAGCGGTGCCGGCGGCCAGCACATCAACAAGACCGACTCTGCGGTGCGCCTGACCCACCTGCCCACCGGCATCGTGGTGCAGTGCCAGGACGGCCGCAGCCAGCACAGCAACCGCGACGTGGCCTGGAAGCGGCTGCGCAGCCGGCTCTACGACCATGAGCTGCGCAAGCGCCAGGAAGAGCAGCAAAAGCTGGAGGACACCAAGACCGACGTCGGCTGGGGCCACCAGATCCGCAGCTATGTGCTGGACAACAGCCGCATCAAGGACTTGCGCACCAACGTCGAAATCTCGGCCACCCAGAAGGTGCTCGACGGCGACCTCGACGCCTTCATCGAGGCCAGCCTGAAGCAGGGTCTTTAATGGCGTTAAATGGCGGCGCGGCCAGCTCAGCCGGTGCAGGCGCTGCTGATTGATCTGGACGGCAGCTTGATCGAGCACATGCCACTGCAGCATCAGGCCTGGCGCGCGCGGTTGCAGCTCAGCTGAGTTCCCTACAACAACAGAGCAACACAGACAAGAGACAAGCCCCATGCGCGAAGGTCAAGCCACCGTCATCCGCCGCGAGGACTACACCGCGCCGGCCTTCTGGATCCGCAGCGTCGACCTGGTTTTTGACCTCGACCCGGCCAAGACCATCGTCGCCAGCAAGCTGCAGATCGAGCGCAACGCCGACGCCGCACCCGGCCAGCCGCTGCGCCTGCACGGCGAAGGCCTGACGCTGCTGCGCTGCCTGGCCGACGGCGAGAGCGTGTCCTTCCGCCACGAAGATGGCCAGCTACTGATCGACAACCCGCCCGACAAGCCGGCCTTCACGCTGGAGATCCGCAATACCTGCGCACCCGACAAGAACACCGAGCTGACGGGCCTCTACACCAGCGGCGGCGGCTTCTTCACCCAGTGCGAGGCCGAGGGCTTTCGCCGCATCACCTATTTTCTGGACCGCCCAGACGTGATGGCGGTGTTCAGCGTCACACTGCGCGCTGACCGCAGCAAGTACCCGGTGCTGCTGAGCAACGGCAACCTGGTCGAGCAGCAGGCGCTGGACAAGGGCCGCCACATGGCCAAGTGGCATGACCCTTTCCCCAAGCCCAGCTATTTGTTCGCGCTGGTTGCCGCAGACCTGGTGGCGCGCGAACAGCGCATCCGCAGCCGCGCCGGCAAGGATCACTTGCTGCAGGTTTATGTGCGCCGCGGCGACCTCGACAAGACCGAGCATGCGATGAACTCGCTGATCGCCTCGGTGGCCTGGGACGAGGCCCGCTTCGGCCTGCCGCTTGATCTGGAGCGCTTCATGATCGTCGCCGTCGGCGACTTCAACATGGGCGCGATGGAGAACAAGGGCCTCAACATCTTCAACACCAAGTACGTGCTGGCCAGCCCCGCCACCGCCACCGACGACGATTTCGCCGGCATCGAAAGCGTGGTGGCGCACGAGTACTTTCATAACTGGACCGGCAACCGCATCACCTGCCGCGATTGGTTCCAACTCTCGCTCAAAGAGGGCTTGACGGTCTACCGCGATCAAGAGTTCTCGATGGACATGGCCGGTTCGGCCTCAGCGCGCGCGGTGCTGCGCATCGACGCCGTGCGCGGCCTGCGCGCGGTGCAGTTTCCTGAGGATGCCGGCCCGATGGCGCACCCGGTGCGGCCCGACAGCTACACCGAGATCAACAACTTCTACACCCCCACGGTCTACGAAAAAGGTGCCGAAGTAGTGCGCATGATGGCCACGCTGGTCGGCCGCCAGGGTTTTCGCAGCGGCATGGACTTGTACTTCCGGCGCCACGACGGCCAGGCCGTGACCTGCGACGATTTCGCCCAGGCCATCGCCGACGCCTGCCCCGACAGTGCGCTGGCGCAGCAACTGCCGGTGTTCAAGCGCTGGTACGCGCAGGCCGGCACGCCGACGCTGAACGCCAGCGGCCAGTACGACGCCGAGGCCCGCTGCTACACGCTGACGCTGCGGCAGAGCGCGCAGCCGTCACCCGGCCAGGCCGACAAACAGCCGGTGCTGATGCCGGTGCTGATGGGCCTGGTGGCCGCCGACGACGGCCGCGCGCTGGCACTGCAACTCGAGGGTGAGACCAGTAGCGCCGGCTTTGAGCGGGTG
>Ga0335394_10009504_pt1 | contig 10966 bp, 8 predicted proteins | sample MAT03_FD_205741 | JGI IMG/M metagenome (GOLD analysis project Ga0335394, IMG submission 205741) | Freshwater microbial communities from Lake Fryxell liftoff mats and glacier meltwater in Antarctica - MAT-03 (spades assembly) (version 2) ... | reverse complement strand
CACAGGCCAAGGCCGATGGGGCCATCGCAGAACTCCCGGCGAACGTGCGCGAGATGCTGCTATCCGGCCTGGCACCGGCCCCATGAACTGCACAAGTCGAGGTGAGAGTCTGTCCAAGAAGAATGGCCGCAAAAAAGCACAAGAGGCACAAAACGAAGACTAAGACCGATCTGATCCAGACTTCTTTTTGTGCCTTTTTGCGGCCATTCTTCTTGGACAGGCTCTGACGCGGGACGCGACGGGCTCGTAGGACCAGGAGGCGGCGGCGATGCCGGAGGGCGAGGACGACGCCGAGCTCCCCGTCGGGGTGTTCCTCCTCCTGCGCGAACTGATCCGCGACCGGATCGGCGTGTCGTTCGAGGACGACAGCCGCGACCTCCTCGCGATCAAGCTCCGCGACCGCCTCCGCGCCCGCGGCCTGCGGGCGTTCCTCGACTACTTCTACGCCCTCAAGTACGGCCCCGCCGCGGCCGACGAGTGGGACCGCCTCACCGACGCCCTCTCCGTCCAGGAGACGTACTTCTGGCGCGAGATGGAGCAGGTTCGGGCGCTCGTGGACGTGATCGTTCCCGCACACGTCGCCGCCGGCCGCGGCCCGGTGCGCGTCTGGTCCGCCGCGTGCGCCACCGGGGAGGAACCGCTGACCCTCGCCGTCGCCCTCGCCGAAGCCGGCTGGTTCGCCCGGACCGAGGTCGAAATTCGCGCCACCGACACCAGCCCCGCCGCGCTGGAGAAGGCCGAGGCCGGCGTGTACCGCGATCGCTCCTTCCGCGCCCTCCCGCCGGCGCTGCGGGACAAGTACTTCACCCGGGTCGAAGGCGGCTGGCGCGTGGACCCCGCGCTGAAGGCCCGCGTCCGCTACGGCCGGGCCAACCTCCTCGACCCGACCGACACGCACGCCCCCGCGGCCGCGCCGTTCGTCTTCTGCCGCAACGTGTTCATCTACTTCTCGGCGGCGACGATCGCCCGGGTCGTGGCCCGGTTCGCCGAGCGGATGCCGCGGCCGGGCCACCTGTTCCTCGGCGTGTCCGAGTCGCTGGCGCGGGCGAAGACGGCGTTCGAGCTGGACGAGATCGGGGGGCGTTCGTGTACGTGCTGCGATCGGCCGCACCGGGGGCCACATGAACCGCGTCGTCCGCGTCCTGGTCGTCGACGACTCGGCCTACGTCCGCAAGGTCGTGCGCGAGATGCTGTCGCGGAGCCCGTTCCTGGAGGTGGTCGGCACCGCCCGCGACGGCGTCGAGGCGCTGGAGATGGTCGAACAGCTCCGGCCCGACGTCGTCACCCTCGACCTGCACATGCCGGTGTCCGACGGGCTCGACTTCCTCCGCAAGCAGATGGCCCGGCGGCCGCTCCCGGTGGTGGTGGTCAGCGCCGCCGACGAGGACGGCGAGTACGTCCTGGCGGCGCTCGACGCCGGGGCCGTGGACGTGGTGCGGAAGCCGACCGCGCTGGCGACCGACCGGGTGTTCGAGATCGCCGCCGACCTCGTGGCGAAGGTGAAGGCGGCCGCGGCGGCGCGGGTGTCGGCCCCGGCCCCCGCACCGACCCCGCCGCCGGCCGCCGCCCTCCGGGCCGGGCGGACCGGCGTGCTGGTGGTCGGCGTTTCGACCGGCGGACCGCAGGCGCTCAAGCGGCTGATCCCGCTGCTGCCGGCGGGCTTCCCCGTGCCCGTCGCGGTTGTTCTGCACATGCCGGTCGGCTACACTGAACTCTTCGCCCGGAGCCTCGCGGCGGTCTCGCCCCTGCCGGTCACCGAGGCCCGCGACGGCGACTCGCTGCGGGCCGGGACGGTACTGATCGCACCGGCCGGATCTCACCTGTCGCTCGTACGCCGGGCGGACGGGGTCGCGACGAAGTTGAGCCTCCACCCGTTCGACACCCCGCACCGGCCGGCGGTGGACGTGCTGTTCCGGTCGGCCGCGGAGGCGTTCGGGGAAGGCACCCTCGCCGTGGTTCTCACCGGCATGGGGTCGGACGGTACGGCGGGAGCGGCGTGGGTGAAGGCCCAGGGTGGGCGGGTCTTCACCGAGGCGGAAGAGAGCTGCGTGGTGTACGGGATGCCGCGGTCGGTGGCGGAGGCCGGGCTGAGCGACGGGGCGGTCCCGCTCGACCGGATGGCCGCCGCGATTCTGGGGGCGCTGTGATGCCGAAGCTCCTGGTGGTGGACGACTCGGCCCTGTCGCGGCGGACCTCCCGCCGCATCCTGGAGGGGGCCGGGCACACGGTGACCGACGCGGCCGACGGCCTCGCCGCCCTGGAGCAGTACGCGCTCGACCGGCCGGACGTGGTGCTGCTGGACGTGACCATGGCCGAGATGGACGGGCTCGAGGTGCTCCGCCAGCTCCGGGCGATGGACCCGGCCGCCCGGGTGGTGATGGCCACGGCCGACGTGCAGACCTCGACCCGCACGCTGTCCGCGGCCGGCGGGGCGGTCGGGTTCGTGACCAAGCCGCTCACGTCCGAGACGGTGGTCCGCGCCGTGGACGCCGCCCTCGCCGGGTAGGGGGCCGCCCCGTGACGCTGACCGTCGACCAGAAGGACGCCGTCACCGAGCTCGTTAACATCGCCTTCTCCCGGACGGCGGCGGCGCTCTCCGAGCTGACCGGCAACCGGGTCGAGCTGACCGTGCCCGAGGTGTCGGCCCACCCCCTGTCCTGGCTCGTCCCGGCCCTCGGGCAGTTCGTCCGGGGGGACGTGGCGACGGTCCACCAGATCTTCGGCGGGTCGGTGTCCGGCGACGCCTTCCTGCTGCTGGACATCGACGGGGCGGCCCGGCTGGTGAGCCTCCTGACCGACGCCGGCGCGCCGACCCGGGAGATGGGCGCGTCGGCCCGCGAGGTGCTGGCCGAGGTCGGCAACATCCTCCTGAACGCCTGCCTCGGCGTGTTCGGCGACCTCCTCCAGGTGCGGTTCACGTTCGCCGTGCCGCGGCTCCACCTGGAGGCGCTCGGGTCGATGCTCGGCACCCTGGTCATCGGCGACGACGAGCTCCGCCACGCCCTCCTCGCGGGCGCCCGCTTCCGGGTGCGCGGGAGCGAGGTGACCGGGTGCATGGTCCTGGTGCTCGGGATCACGTCGCTCGACCTGTTCGTGACGGCGATCGAGGAGTGGGCGGAGCGGACGGCGACCGAGTCGTGAGGGTGGGTGTGGAACGTCGTCCTGACCCGTAGGTTGTCCGGGGTGCATTGCCCCGGTTCGGCCTTCGCCGGAGGTGGTTCGCCCCCTCACCCCGCGTGCTTCGCCGCGACCCTCTCCCCCGAGGGGAGAGGGTGGGCCTGACCGGCCGTCATCGTGGGCGGGCATACACCCGCGGGCGCCGTGGCCGCACCCCGCGTTGGCGCGTGGTTGCCCGCCCGCGACGGGGGCCGGGTGCGCCCACCCTCTCCCCTCGGGGGAGAGGGTCGCGCGAAGCACGCGGAGTGAGGGGGCGATCCAGCCACGATGACGACCAACCCCACGCACCCAACCCCAGCAATCTGCGGGTCAGTAGGCACACGCCGTGTGCCGTTGCTTGACAGAAGAACGGCACACGGCGTGTGCCGACAACTTTCCTGAGGCGGGGAGCGACGATGGGGCTGGCGGGGTCGATCCTGGACCACCTCGACCAGGTCGGCGACTGGGGCCTGCTGGCCACCGACGCCGACCTGGTGGTTACTCGTTGGAACCGGTGGCTGGAGCGGCGGAGCGGCCGGCCCGCGGCGGACGTGGTCGGCCGGCCGCTGTTCGAGGCCCTCCCCGACCTCGCCCGGCGGATGGAGCGGTACTACCGCCAGGCGCTCACCGGGCAGACGGTACTCCTGTCGCAGCGGCTCCACAAGTTCGTCGTCCCGCTCCCCGCCCCGCCCGACGCCCCCGCGTTCACCCACCAGCAGCAGGCCGCGAGCGTGAGGAGGAGCTGCGCGACGACATCGACCCGCCCGACGCCCCCGCGTTCACCCACCAGCAGCAGACCGCCCGGATCGTCCCGCTCGTGGACGGGGCCGCGGTGTGCGGCACCGTCACGCTGATCGAGGACGTGACCGAGCGGGTGGCCTACGAGGCCGAGTTGCGGGCGCGGGTCGGCCAGCAGGCGGCGGTCGCGGCCGTGGCCCGCGCCGCACTCGGCGGCCACGACCCGGCCGACCTCGCCGGCGAGGCCGCCGCCTTCCTCCGCGAGACGCTCGACGCCGACTTCGTGGAAATCCTCCGCCCCGTCGGGGGGGCGTGGGAGGCGGTTGCCACGGGCGGCGGGCCGGCCCGCCCGGCCGGTGCCGCGCCCGCGGCGGTGCGGTACGTTCTGAGCCCGGGTCACCCCGGCACCCCCACGCCGCTTCCCGCCGACCTCCTCGCCGCCGACCCGCACCTCGCCGCGCACAAGGTTGCCGGCGGGCTGGTCGCGCCGGTCCGCGTCGGCGACCGGCCGGTCGGCGTCCTCGGCGTGTACACCCGGGCCGCGCGCCGGTTCGCCCCCGGCGAACTCCACTTCGTGCAGGCGCTGGCCGACGTGCTCGGCGTGGCCGCCGAGCGGCAGCGGCTCGAGGACGAGCTCCGCCTGCGCGTCCGCGACCTGGCCGACGCCGACCGGCGGAAGGACGAGTTCCTGGCGATGCTCGCCCACGAGCTGCGCAACCCCCTCGCCCCGGTCCGCACCGGGCTGGAGGTGCTGCGGATGAAGGCCGGCGCCGACCCCGAGGTGGACCGGCTGGCGGAGATGATGGGCCGCCAGGTCGGGCAGATCGTCCGGCTGGTGGACGACCTCCTCGACGTGGCCAGGATCACCCGCGGCACCGTGGTCCTCCGCCGCGAGCGGGTCGAGCTGGGGGCGGTGGTGCGGCAGGCCGTCGAGGCGGGTCGGCCGCTGGTCGAAGCCCGCCGCCACGCCCTCACCGTGACCCCGGCGGCCGAGCCGGTGTACGTCGATGGCGACCCTGCCAGACTCGCGCAGGTGGTCGGCAACCTCCTGAACAACGCCGCGAAGTACACCGACGAGGGCGGCCGCGTCTGGCTCGAAACCCGCCGCGACGGGGCCGAGGCCGTGGTGAGCGTGCGCGACACCGGAGCGGGGATCGCGGCCGACGTGCTGCCGCGGGTGTTCGACCTGTTCACCCAGGCCGACCGCACCCTGGACCGGTCGCAGGGCGGGCTCGGCGTCGGCCTCACGCTCGTCCGCCGGCTCGTCGAGCTGCACGGCGGCACGGTCGCCGCCGCGAGTCCCGGTCCGGGCCGGGGGAGCGAGTTCGTGGTGCGCCTCCCGCTGGCGTCGGGCGTCGGGACGGAGCCAACGCGGGTGGTTGCTTCGCCCCCCGCCGGCCGTCCCGCGCCGCGGCGGGTGCTCGTGGTGGACGACAACGTGGACGCGGCCGACAGCCTGGCGATGCTTCTACGCCTGACCGGTCACACCGTCTGGACGGCCTACGGGGGGCCGTCGGCGCTCGAGGCAGCGGAGCGACACCGGCCGGAGGTCGTCCTGTTGGACATCGGCCTGCCGGGGATGGACGGCTACGAGGTGGCGCGGCGGTTGCGATCGGGCGCGGCGGCGGCCGCGACGCTGCTGGCACTGACGGGCTACGGCCAGGAAACCGACCGCCGGAAGACGCATGAAGCGGGATTCGATCACCACCTCGTCAAGCCGGTCGATCCCGACGACCTGGTCCGGCTGTTCGCCACCGTTTGAGCGCGGCGCCCGACGCCGCCCGGGTGGCCCGCGACCCCGCACCGTAGCGGGACGGCCGGGGATCGGGTACGCTGACCGCTGCCATGAGAGTCACCCTCGCCGTCACCGCCGGGCCGCACGCCGGGCGGGAGTTCGCGTTCGACGGGCACGACACGTTCCTCGTCGGCCGGTCGAAGGACGCCCACCTCCAGCTCACCTACGACGACCCGTACTTCGGCCGCCGCCACTTCCTCGTCGAGGTCAACCCGCCGCGGTGCCGGGTCATCGACTTGAACAGCCGCAACGGCACCCACGTCAACGGCCGCCGGGTCGGCACGGCCGAGCTGGCCGACGGCGACGAGGTGAAGGCCGGGCACACCGTCTTCCGCGTCGGCATCCCGCCGCCGGACCCGGACGCCCTCCTCACGCTCGACCTGCCGGCCGACGCCGGCCCCGCCGGCACGGTCGCCCGCCCGTCCGCCCCGGACCAGCCGGTCCGCCCGCCGACCACGCTCGACTACGCGCCGGCCCTCGCCGTCCCCGGGTACGACCTGCACGACGAGCTCGGCCGCGGCGGCATGGGCGTGGTGTACCGGGCCACCCGGCGGGCCGACGGGGCGGCGGTCGCCGTGAAGACGATCGCGCCGGCCGCCGGGGCCGACGGCAAGCAGGTGCGGCGGTTCCTCCGCGAGGCCGAGTCGCTGGCGGCGCTGGCCCACCCGAACGTCGTCGCCTGCCTCGACCGCGGGGAGGCCGACCCGGTCGTGTACCTGGTGATGGAGCTGATCGACGGCCCGGACCTGGCCAGGCTGGTGAAGGCGCAGGGGGTGATGGGGGTCGGGGCGGCCGTGCGGGCGGCGTGCGGGGTGCTCGCCGGGCTGGCCCACGCCCACGCCCGCGGGATCGTTCACCGGGACGTGAAGCCGTCGAACGTGCTCCTCGGCGGGCCGGCCGGGCGGCGGCGGGTGAAGGTCGCCGACTTCGGGCTGGCGCGGGCCTACGACCAGTACCAGCTGAGCGGGCTGACGATGCAGGGGGAGGCGGGCGGCACGCCGGCGTTCATGGCCCCGGAGCAGGTGACGCACTTCCGGACGGTGCGGCCGGCGGCCGACCAGTACTCGGCCGCGGCCACGCTGTACTACCTGCTCGCCGGCCGGTACACGCACGACCTGCCGCGGGAGCCCGACCGGCAGCTGGCGTGCATCGTCAGCGCCGCGCCGGTGCCGCTCCGCGACCGCCGGCCGGAGGTGCCCGCGGGCCTCGCCGGCGTGATCCACCGCGCGCTGGCGAAGGAGCCCGACGCCCGCTACCCGGACGCGGCGGCGTTCCGGGCCGCGCTGCTGCCGTTCGCCCGCGAGTGACCCGCAGGTGGTCCGGGTGTGCAGCTCCCCGTCAGTTTTTCACCACAGGTGGTTCGCCCCCTCACCCCGCGTGCTTCGCCGCGACCCTCTCCCCCGAGGGGAGAGGGTGGGCCTTGCCGGCGCCCGTCGTGGGCGGGCATCGCACCGCAGATGTAGGGGGGCGTTGAGTCGGCGCGTGGTTGCCCGCCCGTGATGACGACCGGCCAGGCCCACCCTCTCCCCTCGGGGGAGAGGGTCGCGGCGAAGCACGCGGGGTGAGGGGGCGGACCACATCCGACGAAGACCAGCATCACGCACGCGCCCCGGACACCCTCCGGGTCAGTTGGGGCCGGCCCGGAACGCCCGGTTGAGCGGCGCCGTGTCCCACGCGAAAACCGCGTTCGAGTCGGCGGTGACCAGCCGCGAGCCGTCCGGACTGAACGCGGCCGACTCCGTTCCGGGCAGCGCCAGCACCGCGTCGCCGGTCTCCGCGTCCCACACCCGCGCCCCGTCGTCGGCGGTCGTTACCACCCGACTGCCGTCCGGGCTGAACGCGATCGACACGACCGAATCGCGGTGCCCGGTCAGCGTCGCCACCGCCTCCCCCGACGCCGCGTCCCACACCCGCGGCCCCGCCTGGCCCACGACGACCACGCGCGAGCCGTCCGGGCTGAACGCGGCCGCCGCGGCGTGGTCGTGCTGGTCCTTCAGGGCGGCGCGCGGGGTCCACGTCTTCGCGTCGTACACCTGCGTCAGCCCGTCGTGCCAGAACACCAGCGCCGCGGCGCCGTCCGGGGAGAAGACCAGGTTCCGGGCGCTCGGGTCGATGCCCACCCCCTTCCGCGGCGGGAGGATGACGGTCTCGGCCCCGGTCGCCGGCTCCCACTGCTTGAACACCCACGCGGCGATCGGCCCCTCGATGTGGGCGTAGACCACGCGCCGGCCGTCGGGCGCGTACCACACCTTCAGTTGCGAGTACGTCGGCGTCTTGCGCTCATGGAGCGGCGCGCCGGTGGTCGCGTCCCACACCCGGACCGCGCCGTCGTCCGTGCCGGTCACCAGCCGGGAGCCGTCCGGAGAGAACGCCGCCACGACCGCGCCGCGGGTGTCCGCCTTGAGTTCCACCGTCGTCGTCGCCGGGCCGGCCGCCCACAGGTACAGCCGCGAGTCGGACGCGTGCTGAACCAGGACGCGGTTCGCGGCCGGGGCGACCGCGAGGGCGCGGCCGTGCTCGACGAACCGGGCGTGGTCCTCGGGCGGCCGGAGGGCGGCGCCGGTCCGCAAGTCCCACGCAAACCCCCCGGACGGACCCGCCGAGATCAGCCGGCTGGCGTCGGGGGAGAGGCGGATGACGTTGCGGTACCCGCCGGCCGCGCGGCCGTCCTCCCGACCGGCGAGCGCGAGCCCCTCGGGCCGGGTGGCCGTGTCCCAGACCCGCAGCGGCCCGACCGACGAGACCGTGGCCAGCCGCTTCCCGTCGGGGGCGAGCGCGGCGGCGAAGATCGGACCGGTGTGGCCGCGGTAGACGACCGACCGCGTGCCCCGCGACACGTCCCAGACGGCCGTCGCCCCGTCCGCTGACCCGACGATCACGTGGCCGTTGGGGGCGAACGCGGCGGTCGAGACGTTCGCCTCGCCCTCCAGCGCGTACAGCTCGGACCCGCCCCCCACGGTCCACACCCGGACCGTCTTCCCGTCCACGGTGAGGAGCCGGCTACCGGTCACGTCGAACGGCATCGCGACGCCCTGGGTATTCCCCTTGATCGTGGACACGACCGCCCCCGTGGCCGCCTCGCACACGCGGGTCGTCCGGCCCGTGAGCACCACCCGATTGCCGTCGGGGCTGAAGGCCACGCCCCGCACGTCCGTCCCGTCGCCGGCGATCACCCGCTGTTCCTTCCCGGTGGCGGCCTCCCACACCCGGGCGGTGTCGTCCGCGGAGCCGGTGATGATCCGCGCGCCGTCGGCGCTGAACGCGGCCGAGGTGACCTTCTTCGCGTGCCCGGCGAGCGCCGCCACCTCCTTCCCCGTGGCCGCGTCCCACACCCGGGCGGTCGGCTCCTCGTCGCTCGCGGTCAGCACCCGGCGGCCGTCGGGGCTGAAGACCGCGTGGTTGAGCCGCCGCCGGTCGCCGGCGAGGGTGGCGGCCACCTTGCCGGTGAGCGCGTCGCGCACCTGGTGGTCGTAGCCGTCCTTCGAGAAGCGGGCGACCAGCAGGCGGGCCGCGTCCGGGCTGACCGCGCTGGTGGTCGCAGTCCCGTTGTCGCCCTTACCGCCCTCGTGCAGGAGCTTTCCGCTCGCGGCGTCCCACACCCACCACCCGGCGTACCCCCGGGCGAGGACGCGGGCGCCGTCCGGGCTGTACACCACGTCCCGCGACCCGCCGCCGCCGGGGAGGGTGAGGAGCTCGGCGTGGGCGAGGCGGTGGACGTGCCGCCACTCCCAGCCGCGGTACGCCGGGTCGCAGGCGTCGAGGAGCTGGCGGGCGCGGTCCGGGTTGCCGGCCAGCCACTCGCGCTGCGCCAGCTCGACGGTGCGGGCGTACTCCTGCTTCGCCTTGCGGGCCTCACCCCCCTCCGCCCGGGCCTTCGCCCCCTCGGCCCGGACCTTCGCCTCGCGGTCTCGCTCCGCGTCGGACTTCGCGCGGTCGCGGGCCTTTTCCGCCACCCCCAGGTCCGCCGTCGTGTCCTTCAGCTGCGCCTCGCCTTCGGCCCGCAGCCGCTCCGCCCGGTGCGCCAGCCCGGTCACCACGAGAACGACGACGGCGAGTAGCGCCGCCAGCGGGGCGAGCACGGCGGCGGCGGACAGCGCCGGCTTCCGCCGCGCCCACCGGACGGCCCGCTCGACGGCCCCGACCGGGCGGGCGGTCACCGGCTCGCCGGCCAGCCACCGGCGCAGGTCGGCGGCGAGGAAGCGGCAGTCCGGGTAGCGGTCGGCGGGGCGCTTCGCCATCGCCTTCAGGCAGACCGCCTCCAGGTCGCGCGGCACGTCCGGCCGCGACGCCGACGGCGGCTCCGGCTCGGTGTGGATCGCGTTGTAGACGACGACGGCCGGCGGCCCGGTGAACGGCGGGCGGCCGGTCAGCAACTCGTACAGCACCACGCCGGCGGAGTACTGGTCGGCCGGGGGGTCGGCGGCGTCGGCCGCGGCGGCCGCCTGCTCGGGGGCCATGTACGCGGGGGTGCCCATGACCGCGCCGTCGCTGGTCAGCCGCGCCTCGCCGCTCTCCCCGGTCCGGGCGGCGAGGCCGAAGTCCATCAGGTGAACGCGGTAGGCCGCGTCGAGCATGGCGTTCGCCGGCTTCACGTCGCGGTGGACCACCCCGCGGGCGTGCGCGAACGCCAGCGCCTCGGCCAGCTCGCGCACCAGCCGGGCGGCCCGCTCGAACTCGACGCCGTCGGGCGGGATGGCGTCGGCCAGGGGGCGGCCGTCGATGAGCGCGGACGCGATGTAGTGCCGGTCGCCGTCGGCGCCGGCCTCGAAGACGGGGACGATGTTCGGGTGGGCGAGCCCGGCGGCGGCCTTCGCCTCGCGGAGGAAGCGCTCGACCCGCTTCGGGCTGTCGAGCACCCCGGCGTGCGGCACCTTCAGGGCGACCTCGCGGTCGAGCTGCGGGTCGTAGGCGCGGTACACGGTGCCGAACGCCCCGGCCCCGAGCTTGGCGCGGAGGACGAACCGGCCGACCGTCTGCGGCGGGGCGGGACGGGGCGCGTCGGCGACGGTACCGGACCCGGCGGTGAAGCGGGTGCCGCAGGCGGGGCACCGGACCGCCCGCCCGACGGCCGCGTCCGGGAGGGTGGAGCGGCGGGCGCAGGCGGGGTTCGGGCACGTGACCGGCGCGGGCATGACGCGACCTCGGGAGATGGGAGCGTTCTAACCGACTCCCGGACAAGTCGCAATCGTGTCACCCTCACCCGGTTGGTCCGTACCCGTGGCCCGCCCCGGGGCGTTGCCCCGGGCTATGCTGTCCCACCCCTTCGGGGTGAAGAGG